>OGVK01000048.1_pt1 | contig 14673 bp, 20 predicted proteins | sample 1575721 | NCBI WGS metagenome assembly OGVK01 (sample SAMN07581521, study PRJEB24739) | freshwater metagenome | place: Singapore | collected 2015-01 | reverse complement strand
TTCCCAGTCACGATATTCTCCTTAGTGGCCTTATTTCTAAGGCCATTATATTACAGTTTATTGAGATTTACTTTGATGCGCTTACGTTTCTTTGAAGGCAAGGTCTCAGGACCTTTATTGGTAATTGCTCCGGTTGTGGTACCAGAGGCGATATTCTGGACACTTCCACCGGAATCTCCGGCTACCATGTCCTCGAACAAGGGAAGAGCCTCAAATATCTCTTTTTGTTCGGATTCAGTGATATTGTAACGTGAAGCTACTGCTGACCATGCACTCATCATGGATGCTACTCCATTGAGTCCTGGGACAGTTGTTAACATTCTTTTGATTGAACGCACAGATGCGTGGAAAGCAGTATAAGATGCTTTCTCCTCTGGAGTAGTAGGTCGCTTCAGAACCGTACCCTTTTCATCGATTATCTTGGCTTCATATGCTTTCCATTCAGTGAATGGTTTTTGCATTAGCCGGATAAACTTATACGCATAAACGGCGTCAATACCGCTTTTAATAGTTGACATAGTCTCCTCTTCTATTTATCGTTTAACACAGACGAATTTAGCAGAGGTTGAAAAATCGCGAGCAGAAGTGCGCCACTCTTCACCAGCTTGATTGCACAGTTCTTCGGCAGTTGGACCAGTTTGTGTAGGTTTAAACTCAATTTGGTTCATAGCGACTCCGCCATGTTCACTAATGAGAGTCATGATTAAAATAAATGTGCTCATCGTTTCATCCACGCGTTAAAAATGTCATCATCACTACCGGTATAATCCAATCGCTCTTCAAAGGATTCGCAATCGACATGGATTACTTCAATTCCTTCCCAGAGCAAATCATCGTCAATACCAGATTCCCAAGCAGAATCTTTAGCTAATTTTTCAATCAGCTGTTTTGTCAATTTTTGGCCTTGATGAACGAAGCTAGACTCAAACGACAAATCTACTTTAAGTACTCTTTTAAAGATATCATAATGAACTGAACCACGTTCGCACCCACACTCATCAATGAAACGAATTAGCCATTGGTGTTCATTGCAAATAGCTTTCATTTTATACATCGTCTTTCCTGCTCTGTTTTAATTGCGACTAATACTAGGCCTTTACGATATGATTCGCGAGGGTCTGCTGGAAATCCCCAACGAGTAAGACTGGTGTCAATTTCACGTTCAAAACGTAAACGAAGCTGAGCCAATTCAGCGTCATGATAATCTACAAGGTCTCTACCTTCAAAAATCATAAGCCAATCCACTCTAAAACTTCTGGAACAGAAGCATTTTCACAATACAGATTTGTGCCAGCTACTACCAGGTCGCTTTCACCCAGGTCTTCGATTAGCATCTTTTGGTTCTTATCTGCACCAGCTTCAAGGTCATGAATCAGCTTAGGCTTAACTTTGTCCCAGTCACCTTCAACAAACTTGATGCATGGAATTGAGGTGTAATCTGCTTTAGCCATAGCTGGAACAGCAGAGCAAGATGATACAGCAAAGATTAGTGCAAGTACAAGTTTTTTCATTATCCTATCCTCATGTTGTAGGGCTACTATAACATAGCCCTACCAAAATGTAAACGGTTAGAATTTGAGGTCTTCAGCCAGCGCATCGAGTTTAGCTCTTGCACTAGCGTTTTGTTCAACACGAGTCATTCGGTTACCTTCTGCAACTCGTTGCTGAGCACCAGAAGTCTCTTTGACTGAAGTTGGTTGTTCACCATGCTCCTGAGCAACTTCAACCCAACGCTGATTGCCTTTACTTACACCAATCAAGAACTTGTTGTTGATGTTCTTGTCGCCATAACGAGACTTAATCTGCTTGATGAGCTGTTGACCCTGCTGAGCAAGTTCTTCAGTTTCAATTACCGCTAGCATAAAGTCTGCTGTTGCTGGTAGACCTGCAGATTCTGCAACATCACTCATTGAAACATCAGAAGCATCCCAACCTGAACGAGTTGTCTGAGCTGCTGTCCACAGAACAGTTTCAGATTCGACAGCCAGAGCACGAAGTTCTTCTGCAATAGCTTTAACTAATGTGTAGCTGTTTTCGGTGTAAACCTTGATACGACAAGAAGCACAGATACCCAGATAGTCAATAATGATGACATCAGGAACAAAGTTCTTCTTAAGTTTAAGTTCATTCAATAACGCACGGAACGTATTTGCATGAGCTCCACCGGTTGGATATTGCTTGATAATCAGACGGCCAAGAGTATTCTTTGAGCGCCATTTTTCCATCTTACCTTTGTATTCAGCATATGAAATGTGGCCATCGTCAATATCATCCAGTGATACATCAAGTAAGTTAGCATCGATACGTTTTGCACAAACTTCTTCTGCCATTTCCATGGAGATATACAGAACGTTCTTACCCATCTGAAGATAGTCAGCAGCAAGAGAACACAGACCTAATGACTTACCAACGTTTACACCAGCGAGTAATACGTTCAGAGTACCAGTCTCTGCACCACCCTTTGTGATTCGATTCAGAATATTGAGTTTGAATGCAACCTTACGAGCTTTGTTCTGATAAGCCAACCAACGAGCTTCATGGTCTTCCATCCAATCATGACCAATGTAACTATCAAATGAAATTGACAGAGCAGCTCGCATGATGTCCGGAATTGCACCTACATCAGGAAGTTTTTTGTTTCGTTTTTCTGGTGGAAGCTGGGCGTTAGTCTGAATTTCAATAATCTTTGATGTTGCATTGTACATCGCAGATTCTTGAACAAAACGTTCAGTTTCAGCTACGAGCCAGTTTAAATCTTCTGGAGTATCTTGAAGCTTATTAATTAACTCACTTGCGCCCTGTACTTCAGATTCAACTAACTGACTATTATACAAAGCCACAGTCAATGCAGTATTACTTGGAACAGCTTGATATTTCAATACGTGCTGATGAATCAGTTTGAAAACATTTTTGGCTGGGCCATGTTCAAAATACTCATCTCCCATATAAGGCCAAACCTTCGAGAAGAAGGCTTGGTTATACAGCAAATGAGATAAGATTGTTTCTACCACGGGAACCTCATTAAAATAGTTTGAAACGTTTTTTCTTTCTCATAATCTCGGCATGAGCCTGTTGAATTTGTATTTTAATACATTTTTCAACATGTGGTGCAAGGTCGGCTTTTCGTGATTCGTCCAACGTAGAGAACTCTAGTGACACCTGGCCGCTTTCATCCAAGTGTAATGAGGTAACATATACGATATGTTCTTCGCCATCCTCTAGTGTTATCAGGATTTCCTGGACGACATTCTCCATAGCCTTTTGGATTATCTCAAGACTCTTTTTGAACATCCGTTCAGTTTTTTCAAATTCCCCCTCCGAAGAGGGGGTTTCATCTTGAACTTCAACATCAGTCAAATCGAGGTCTAAGTCCTCGAAATTATTCTTCATCGTAATTTTCCAGTTCATCTTCGATTGAAGCTGGAGTTGCTCTTACTTCGCCTTCCGGAGCATGGAACTCTTCGGTCTTCGAATTAATCAGAGCATCAACTTCTTCATCTACTACTGCATTGGTTTCAATAGCACCCAACTGATAGCGATTTTTAATAGCATCGCGGAATGGTTGATGTTTAAACAGAGGACCCCAAAATGCAGTGCTTGAAGTATCTTTCGCACGCCATGATTTCTCTTCGCGAACCATTTCACCGGTATCTACGTCCAGATATTCACGAGCATACCAACCGTTTTTAGGTTTAACTACAAAACCAAGTTCCAGCGCCATATCCAACAGACCAGAGTAAGGGTCAATACCACCATCGAATTTAACATCAATGAAGAACTTACTCTTCTCTTTGACAGTACGAGATTTCTCGGCGTTCAGAACAAACTGATAACCTTGAAGGTCTGTACCATCTTTAATCTGACGCTTACCGATGATGAACACAGTATCTGCTGAGTACATTGGACCTGTGTTATGAGTAACGATACCATTTTCTAATACATAATGCTCTACACCCGCAACAGACAAATCATAAACTTCTTTTTTACCCACAGCTTTAACAGATTTAATTTTCATAGTTTACCTTGAATTTCATACGACCAACCTTCAACACCATTTCTGATGTTTTTGATTATTGTATTTTTGTTAATTCCTAATTCTCGCGAAGCCGGTCGAACGCCTCTATACTTGACACCATTTATTATAACACCCTTTTGACGAGGATGAGAATTAGCTAAACGTTTTGATGCTTTTTCTGCAATAGTGTTAAGAGTTTCTTCAGAGTGTTTACGCCCATAAAATCCGTTATTTTCGCCAGAAATACCCCTAGATATAGCAGCTTTATGATCTTTAGAAAGCTTTTTATCTTTTGTTACTCCAACATACTCGCCACTTAAAACTGCTTCATGATTAATAGGCAAACGAATACATTTTCCGGTTACGCAGTGTTTGTATGTTCCATAATTTGATTTAGCGTATGAATTATGACCGCATGCATAATCTAAATTAAAATAATCTGGATTAGTCTTTGCTCTACACTCATATTGATATCTGCTCTCTATTGACAATAAATCTTCATTAGAAATATTTTCATATTCTTCAAGTATTTCAATTGTAGTATTTTCATCAATAAATGAATGATAGCCAGGATATCTTGAAGAACCAAAATACTCCTTACCATTTTCTTCAATGATTTTACCATTAATATGTTTGGCTTTAGTTTTACTACCAATGTAATAAAATGGCGGAGTATTTTGTTTAATACGGGAATTAAAAATAACTTTATAGATATAGTTCATATGGATACCTTGAGTACATTAGTTCGGTATCCATATTTATCACCTAATTACACAATCCATTCCAGCTACTAAGTCTTTGGCTTCAACCCATACAGGAATATCTTTTGTCATAACAAGGAATTTATGCGTATCTGAAGTAGTAACTTTATATCCATCTTCAAATTCAATTTCAAAACATTCGGGAGTGCCTTCAGCTAGAGTTTCGGGGTCCCAAACATAAGTTACTTCATTATCACCAACCATGGTTTTAACTCGTTCACCTGGCTTAATATCTTCTACTTTTTTAGTAGTGCCATTAGCCATTTGAATTTTAGTACCTGCAACAACGCAACCACCAGTCATTACAGTCTTACTGAACATCTCAATTGTTTCGATTGTGTGGTTAACCGCAACGCATGGAATGTTTTTGATAGAGAAGTAAGGTGTAACAATACGGAACAGAGACTTCAGTGATTTCGCACGAGTCATATCCGCAACTGATTTTTCGTTCAGAGCATCTTCTGTTTCTTTCTTAGAAGCAAGGTTACCAATGGAGTCGATGAATACGATAACTTTCTCACCGCGTTCAATTTCTTCCAGCTGGTTGACCATGTCAATCTTAAGCTGCTCAACAGATTGTACAGGAGTGTGTACTACACGGTCCGGGTCAACACCCATTGCACGAAGATATGCTGGAGTGATACCGAATTCTGAGTCGTAGAACAGACAAATAGCATCCGGATATTTTGTCATATAAGCGGAAACCATAGTCAGACTCATATTTGACTTGAAGTGCTTTGACGGGCCCGCAAAGATTGTTAAACCTGATTGCATGCCACCATCTAATGCACCTGAAATCGCGATATTAAGCATCGGAATCTTAGTACGAACTACATCCTTTTCATTGAAGAATTTGGATTTATCCAGAGATGCGGTCATTTTAGAAGTGGATGCTTTAATCAGACGAGATTTTAAATCAGACATTAATTATTTTCCATAAGTCTCCATAATATTTTTCTCACAGGTTTAAGATAGAGTAATTATATCAACTACGGTTTAAAGCGGAAAGCCGCCGAAGCGGCTTTTATTACAGGTCAATAACTTTCTTGAATTCAGCTTGCCATTGCGGCTTTTCATCAAGATATTTCTGAAGAATCATGTGCTGATAGTTAAGCATTGCTGTACGCAGTTCTTCATTTTCTTTAATAGCATTGATTTTTTCAACTAATTCAGCGCGATTGCTCACATAGAAGAACTCATTGCCTTCCATGATATTCATGTCAGGGTCAAATGTGCTATCGAAGAATGCCACTGCAGTAGATGCCAGAGCTTCCCATACACGAGGAGTGATTTGGTTATTATCGTAAGTCTTATCACCGAGTACGATAGTAGCATACGCGGTTGAGTTACGTTGAACCATTTCACGAGAATCTACCTTCCCAGGAAATACTGGAGGAGTAGTCCAAGGGAATTCCGGATTCTTGAATTGGTCTGCCTTTACTGAACCGAAGAACTCAACGTCCAATCCAGTATCAAACAGATATTCAACCATCTTTTGTTCGCGATTACCTGAACGGAACGTTCCACCATAAATCAGGTCACGCATTTTGATGCCATCTGCAGCAATCTTGAAGACGCTGTGATACATCTTATGACGGTCCAATGCGAAGTGTACAAATTCCATTCGGTCTTTAGAGACACCGACTAAACGGTCAGAGTGAATTCGTTTAGCTTGTTCAAGGTCACGGCCCTGAGAAATTACGCGAATTGGAGAGCGAACAATGAACTGCTCTTCAGTGTATTTGCTGGACCATTTTTTCTTCGACATTCGGCGCCACGCTTGTTCCCACGGAAGACGAATATCAGTGAACAGATAATAAATCTTTGACTTATATTTGTTCAAGAACATATAAGCCGCTTTATTCATCTTGTTCTCTTCACCACCGTAGAAGTTCAGAGAAGCATTAACTACCAGAACTCGGTCATATACATTCGGGTCTGGGACATCATCAAATGCGATGCCATATTGAGTATTTTTCATTGAAATGAGGTCAACATCAAGCCCCATATCTTTTAAGCATTCGGACAGATAAATTGTCTCAGAAGCAGGGGTTGTTTTAAACCCCTGGATGTTGTTACCTAAGTTCAGGATAGCAATTTTCATAAAGTAGGCTCAATCTCACTGAATTTGTTGAAAGCATTTAACTTTTGTTTCTTGGCTACGCACATACGAAGTACTTTCAGAGGTTCGTCAGTGCCAAACATAGTTTTGGTTGGGTCACCTTCTGATTTCCAACGAGCTTGAGTTGGGAAGTCAGCATGAATTTTTTCTAATGCACGGTTTTGTTTAGCCGCATTACGCATAGATGATACGCCGCCAGGAGCTTGTCCTTTGCCAGATTTGACGAGATATTTGAAAATCGCCAGATGAGGATAACCCATATTAATGAGTTTAAGGAACGCGTATGTATCTTCGGACAGGTCTACTATACCATATCCAATGTCATCAGCAGAAAGTTTGCTTAAATCGTAAAAAGTGTTAGTGAATCCGTAAGAGTTCTCACGGAAATGACCCCACTTAGAATCAATCTTGAAGATAGGCAAACGAGCATGACCATGATAAAATCCACAGTCCATAGCTGCTTCAACATACTGAGTGAGTTTATTGAATTCGTCCCATGTCATTCCAACATCGTGAAGAATACGACGGTCGTCTTTAGCACGAATCTCAGTAGTATGAATTGTAGTGTCATCGTCCAGCATCCAGATTCGTTGACCTTGATACATTTCAGTAATAAGACGACGAGTACCAGCAATACCATTTACATCATCTGGAATAGTTACGATTTTAGCCAACGCACCATAATGCATCTCATATTCTTCTTTCTGAGACTCACGTACTACTAAATGAGGTACATAACCAGTAGGGAACATGTCCAGGGCAGTAACTGCCCCAGCACGATTGTAACTCGGAATTACAAATTGAATCATTTCCATTTGCCTTTGTAGTCAGATTTCTTAACATCAATCCGGCCGGTTTGACGATAATAGTCAACCAGATAGAAATGACGCTCATACACGTGCAGAGACCCAGCGTTCCAAATAATGTCGCCTGGAACATACTTTTCACCAGAACCTGCATTAACTGTTTCTACTAATGATTCTAACACATATTTCTGCCAAGCATAATCATTGCGGAAACCAAATACAACATCATTGCTTCGCATATTAACGATAGCGTTTACACGACCATCACGAATAAGATATTGAACTGTGTTAGTGCACATGAAATCACTCATACCATCACGTTCAAAATCAACTTGCATACTTGGACGAGTGTAAATCATAATTGCACGACGAGAATCTGGTTTTTCAATCAGCTCAGTTGCACAGAATGAGAATTGATTATAGTTTTCAGCAGACCAAATAGCCCAGCCGTAGTTTGAGTTAATTTCACCCTTTGAAGATGAAACCTGTTCCCAAATCGCCGGAGTACCGCCTGGAATATCTTTCACGAACAGAGACTTGGATTTGTACCATGCAAGTTCACGTTCAACATATTCTTGGTTAACTGTTCCGAAAATTGAATCTTCGGTTACTACAAAAGATGGACCAATTAACTCAATGGTCTTTGCGCCAGTTTTGTCAATTACAAACATCTCATTGAACAGAGCATGGCACAGTTCATCACGAATGTCTTCGTTAGTCAGTGGAGTTACAATCATTTTGCCTCTTCGTAGTTTTTCTTCATACAACGCTTAAATGCTTCATATTGGCCAGAAGACCTGAAGTTTTCAAATGCATTGATATTTTTGCTGGTAGGATTATTATACATCGTTTGATATAAGCCTGCACCATGGAACTCAACGATAGCTTGACACTTACGAGCAGCTACTTGCTTCTCATAGGTTGCGTCAAATTCGCGTTGTTTCTTCATGACACGTGCTTGGTCACGAGCGATAGGGTCATTAGCCTGCTGTTGAGCAAGATACTCTTCGCCTGCACGAACAGAAGACTGATTGATTTGAGGGGTTGAACGAGCATACACCAGACCGGTGCCGCCTACATACTTAACTTGCCCTACACTACTAGCATGAACAGTGTCTCCTTGATAAGCACAACCTGCCAGTAACATAGCAGCAGCTACTGCTAAAAATTTCATTTCAATATCCTCATTTGTGTATAGAAGAATTATACCACATCCGTGTGGTAATTTACAATGCTTTAGAAATCAAACATATTGTCTAAAGATGATTTTTCTTCATAGTCCAATCCAGAAGCTTCTGACATACCAGCAAGTGGTTTAACGAAAGACTTTTGGAACAGAGTCGTGTAGTCCAACCAAGCCAGAACATCTTGACGAATTTCCTGTGGAAGTTCTGTACCAGATGGCCAAGCGATACATTTGTCACCAAATGGGTTACCCTGACGAAGTGGAAGAACCATCACCTTGTTACCCTCGAGAATCGGAGTGACAGAGAATCCGGCTGTTGCACGATTATAAGTCAGTGCACCACGAACGTGATATGGACATTTCAGACCAGGGAAACCATTATCGTCATATTTACCAATGTCATTACAAGTTTTAACTTCTGCAATAACTTTGTAGTCCAGCTGACGATATTCCTTCTCAAACTGTTTGTAGTATTCTTGCAGCGATTCTTCACCTTCTTGAACCATGCGGCGAATACTTTCTTCCAATGCTTTCTGAACCGCTTTTGGAGTAGAAGACTGCTGAGTTTCCATGCCCATAATCTTCAAGTGTGGTTCAGCATAACGCTTATCTTCCATGTCGTAAACGTTCAGTGCATAACGTTTCTTAGCTTTCCAGAATCCACCACAACCTTTTGAACCAAGCGGCGGACAAGAAATAGCTTCTCGGTCCATGTGCATAAGATGTTCACGGTTATTGAAGTACTCACACAGTTCACGATAAGCGGTATCAATCATCGGTTCCATTTTCTTCTTACCGAATTGGTTCATAAATTCAACCACTTCGTCAGTTGTTTTGAAACGTTCAAGACCTACTTTTTCAATAACTTTGTCAACAGAAACGTAGATTGAGTCAGTATCACCTGCTGCGATGAAATCAAATCCTTCGGTTCCACACACTTTATTCAGATACTCGTTAACTTTACGAGCAATCCAACGAATACCTACTTGACCAAATAATGTAATCGCAGATGCGTTACGAAGGTCATAATAACGGAAGTAGATGTTACCCAAAGCACCATAAAGACTGTTGATAAGAATCTTACGGTTCAACTGGTTTGTGTTTGCTAGAATAGCAGCAGCTTCACATCGAGCCAGCATAGTTTCCAACACCAACTTCGTGTACTTATTCAGAGACGCTTTCTGTTCGTCAGTGTACTGAGTGTAACGAGTTTCATCTGGAGTATCAATGTCACCGAATACGCCAGCTGCCAGAACTTTCTTAATTTCTTCTGCGTTACGTTCTTCTGCGAACATCTTTTTCTTCCAATCTTTACGCTGGAAGAACACCTTAGCGATTTCTACCGGAATGACACCTTCAATATCTTTACGATACATCCAACCGTTCGGTGAACATGAATATTCGTCGCTTGGTCGTGGTGCAGTCTTATTGATATAAGCTTCGATATCATAAAGTTTGAATTGACCAACAATTGTTTCCGGAGAAATATTCACCTGACGAATGATACTCGGATACAGAGATGTTAAGTCGAAACTCATGATGTACTTACGAGCACATGCTAATGGTTCAAATACATATGCACCTGGATAACTTTGCTTGATGTGACGCTTACCTTGAGGAACAACTTTGTTCTGTTCTTTCAAGGAGTTAAAGATGATTGCGTCCCAAGTTTTAATTGGAGACATTACACCACCGAACGGCATCTTAGCATAATAAGACATACTCAGTGCCAGGTCAATGAATCCACGAACTCGGTCAATACCACCTACGGACTCAACGTCCATAATGTTATAGCTAATGTATCGTTGGTGATTTGTTTCACGAAGTTTGTTAATTGGACCATCGTATGGCAACTTACCACGTTTAGTCTCATACAGAGCGATGTAGTCCAAGTTATAAGTTGGTTGGTTCGTGAATGAATACTTCTTGTACAAATCCATGTAATCCAGAATTGTTACACCATCAATGCTGAATACTTCTTTTTCACCGTACATGTTCTGAATGAGTTTTGAATTCACTCGGTTGATTGGAGAGAATCGTTTCATTGAACGTTCACCCAATACATGCTTAACACGGTTCATGATGTACGGAATATCGAAGCCTTCAATGTTCCAGCCTGTGAAAATTGCTGGACGCTTTTGTTCCCAGAGATTGATGTATTCCAGAAGAAGTTCTTTCTCTGAATAGAACGGCATGTACACTACGCGGTCAAGAATATGTTGTGGAACTTCATCACCACCTTCTTTATCACTTCGTGCAGCTAACTTCACGTCCCATTCTGAAACCGAGCCATACAGAGAATCTAACAAATCGAAAACGTAGAACTTATCATCGATTGAATCATAATGAGTGATTGCATCGATTTCATACATCGCTTTCATTGGGTCTGGGAATTTATCACCTGTAACTTCGATGTCACAGTTAGCAACACGAATGAATTTCTTGTCATAAACAATTTCAGAACCATAAGTGTCAGAGATATAAGCAAGTTTGAAGTCATCCATACCCATGGCTTCAAGACCGATATCTTCCATACGACGAATCCAATCACGAGCATCTTTCATGGTTGGGAAAGTATTCTTGACACATGGCTTCCCATAGATATCAAAGAACTTTGTCTTCACGCCTTGTTGAGCATGAGAAAACATAGTTGGAGAATATTCAATTCGTCGCTGACGTTCTACACCATTGGAGTCAATATAACGTTCAATGATGTCATTACCTGCGGTTTCAATAGAGATATAAAATTCTTGTGCCATGAGTTTCCTTAGTTTTTCCTATAGACCGAGTGATTGGTCTTTGGTGTGTCTATTATACTCCGCTCTGCCGATAGCAGAAAGGGCCCGAAGGCCCTCTTTAGATTTGTGCAGCTTCGTATTGAACTACGCCTTCTTCGTCTTTCCAATACGCCATGAAAGCGTAACCATCAGGATAAACTCGTTTTCCATCTGTAGTCATGGCAGAGCGAAGTTTTTCTTTTTGGCGTTCAATTTGCTCTTCTTTAGTACCTTCAAACATTATGCACCTATCGTGTATTTTGATTTGAGAGTCCATTCAGATTTCTGCTGGAATGTGATAACACGGAAGTTATTCTGCATTTCAGCAAGATGAACATCCGGAGTCACGATATCAAGTAAGCCCCATCCTTGTAATAGTTGGGCAATTGAATCTCGACGGATGTAGTCTTCAGAATCAATAGTAACAGGACGACCATCGAGCTTCAACATTTCTTTGAAGTGAACGATGTAGTACTTGCCCTGTTTCTGAAGAATGTGGCAACTTTGATATAATATCTTATCTTTGTTATTAGCAATACCCATACGAGTTAGGGTTTCTTTCACTTTCAGAAAATCTTCAGGTTGTTTCAGAGTAATTTCAATCATTTTACCATTCCAATGCTAATTTTTTAAGTTGCTTTTGTTCTTTCACGTTTTTGGTAATGCTTTTGACTAGCTCATCAGTCACTGTACCTTTAAGACGTTTTAATGTCTCAGACAGTTTATTTTTGTTGGCTAGAGTCACTCTATAACGCTCAGCGTCATTGATATTGATTGTATAATGATTCATCAATACCTTCAGAATAAGTGTCTCCTGGGCGCTCTCGTTTAACTTAGCCCACTTACCAAAACGGCGTCCTCGAGGAACAGCCGCTTTCAAATAATTGAAGTGAGCTTCATCTGACAAGCCAGAACCAACTAAATTCATCACATAAACTGATGGCATACATTCTGGAAATTGAGATAGAGCATTTTCTACCATGAACTTCGAATAATCACGAGTTCCGATTGAGATATCTTTCTTCTCGTTAATTGCACCGATTATTGCAAAGAATTCATTTTCTGCTGTTTCTTTGAAAGTATCAGAGAGACGTTTAATCTCTGCCTCATCTTTACTATACCAAGCAATCTGGTGTTCGTTCAGCTGAACGTCATCTTCGAATAAACTCATTTGAATTGCATCTCTACAACAAGTTGCATGAACATATAAGTTATGTGCAGTTCTGTTGAAGCTGCTACACCATGATATTGATTGTTCTCACCGACAATCTCATACATCCTGATAATACTGGCTTTATCAAGTTTGGTGTAAAGCTCGTTGGCAAGTTTCTCGATAAACCAAGAATAATTAACTGCATACTTAGGAGCAAGTGCACGAAGTTGTTTAACGTCTTTAGATTTCAGTGCATCAAGAACATCACTGATATCACCAGAAGTTTTTGTCACCAAATCCAAAATTCCCGAGTCAATAACACCCTTGGAAGAATAATGGTCCAAATCGCCAATCGTCTTACGAAAATCTGGGAAGTTCTTGTTAACCAAAGCCGCGATGACTTTAAGGTCTTCAACCTTGATATTTTCATTTTTGCAGATTTCTACACAACGACGAATCATCTCTTTCATCATGTTACGTTTATCGTCATCAGTTGCTTGACCGAATTTGATAACACGGCAACGAGATTGAAGTGGTTCAATGATACCGTCAATGTTGTTAGCAGTGATGATGATTGTACAGTTACTAGAGTAGGCCTCAAGAAAACTTCTCATATGGCGCTGAGATTCCGCAAGGCCTGAACGGTCAAATTCATCAATAACAATAACTTTCTTTTTGCCATCAATTGATGCTGCTGTCGCAAAGTTAGTTAAAGGACCTCGCACAAAATCAATCTTACAATCTGACCCATTAACAAATAGCATTTCAGCATCAGTATCATGACACAATGCCTTAGCTACAGTTGTTTTACCAGTACCTGGAGAAGATGAAACTAAAATCATATGTGGAATTTTTCCACTTTCAACAATTTTAGTAAGAATTTGTTTATCTTGGGAAGGGAGAATGCACTCAGAAATTGACTGCGGACGATAACGTTGTTCAAAGATATGTTCTTTATTATTAATACTAAGCATTTAAATTTCCTCAGGTTTATCACGAATCCAAGCTTTTACCATTCCTTGATAATCTACATCAGGATATCCGTTTATTACTGCAATTTTTCTAAATTTCTTAAAATGAATTTTATCATTTTTGGTCCAAAGCAAAAATAACTCAGATTCAAATTGCCAATGAGGTTTCTTTCTTTGACCGAGTTTTATATTAGTGCAAGCGGCAATATCTCGCTTTAATCCCGTACTAGATTCTGATATTCTTTTCATTAAATCAGGATCTCTTTTTCTTCCTTTTAATTTTTCCGAAGTTCCGGGTTTCTTTATTCCTATTGACCCAAGTCTTATTAACTCTTTCATACTATCCGGAAGTTTCATTCCAGAATTCCAAGAAGGCTTACCGCGCGTTGGATGATTATTACCAGACCAATCAAGTTTACGAAGTTCAGAATATTTCTGCTTTATAATCTCGTAATCCCTTGAAGTAATTTTTCTTTCTCTTTTATCTGTTAACAGACGATGAAGAGCCCGTATTAGTCCATTGCATCCTGGATACATTTTTACTAATATTTTGTGAGCTATAAAATGCTCTCTTCCTGTCAAAAGAACTCGGTTTATTTTTCTATCTACACCGTTTAAACACTTTGGAATAATATGATGAGATTCTGTATAATAATCAAGAATTCTTTTATTAAGGCCTCTTTCGAGGCCTTTATTAATTAAATCAGTATAAATTTTAACGTAGTTCATTAGAAATCATGAGTGGAGTCAGCCTCCATCGCCACCACATAACTTGCATGTTCACCTTCGAACTTAGCAGCAGTTTTCTTACCTTGTGCCCAGCGCAGCAGTTTATAATGGGCAGGCTGCATCTTCATGTTACCCATGTTGATGACGAAGTTG
>OGVK01000047.1_pt1 | contig 14795 bp, 17 predicted proteins | sample 1575721 | NCBI WGS metagenome assembly OGVK01 (sample SAMN07581521, study PRJEB24739) | freshwater metagenome | place: Singapore | collected 2015-01 | reverse complement strand
AAGAACTAACTTTCAATGGTTCTCATGCACCATTCACTGATCTTTTTTCTGCATTAATGGAGGAAACATGTAATAAAGTTTTTTACCACCAACGTCAAATTTTTCTTGGTGACAAAATAACCACCAAGAAAGAGCCATTAGATTTTGAGGGTAGTGTCCTTCAATCAGTTCGTTCAAAAGTGGGAAAAATACAAAATGTTTTCCACACCGAAATGACTGGACGCAAATCCTTCATGTTGGTTGAACAAATCCCGAACAACCCAACACACACCCCGTTCTTAATTGAACATCACTTTACTTTTGAGGTTTAACCATGTTTTACGCAATCCTTGCTTCACTGATGACTTATTTTTACTTGCAGTGGCCCACACTACTGTCTCTTTTGTCTATAATCACATGGTCTAGCGTTGTGTTTTTTGTTTGTTGTACCATTCTGGTATATTTGATTATGGTCGATGATGACATTGTTCAAAAGCAGTTCAATTTGCAAAAGACTAGGGGATTGGTTACTGATTTTAAGGAATTCAAAACTAAATGGGATGAAGATGTTGCAAAGTCTACCAAGCGCGCACGTGTTTGGTGTAGAATCGCAATCGTCATGGTTCTTCTGAATTTCTCGGCCCCCGACCAAAAAACTCTTGGCACCACTGTAGCGGTGGGGGCATCAACATATCTGGCGTATGAAGCAATTACGTCAGAAACAATGCAAAAATTCCTGCATCTGGTTAAGCTGCAAGCCAATACGTTCATGGATGAACAAATTAAAGAATTGACCACAGCAAAGTAATCCCCAAAAACCGCACAGAACCTCACCTGTGCGGTTTTTTCGTAATCTGGCACACGTGGTAGCACTGCCACCAAAAAACGCCCCAAAACGCCTGTAAACCCCCTTGACGGGGCCGCCAGCCTGTCGGATAATGGGCACACTGGAGAACCAATCATGACCACTCAAAATTTCGAATTCCCGATTGATGGCGAACTTAAAAAATTCACCACCATTAGAGTTAATGCAACACAATTTGTGATTGTCGAAGGGAATCACCAATTTTATGAAATTGGAAAAATGTATTTTGGCGCGTATGATAAATCGACAGGTTTCATGATCATGAACGCAAAAGAAATTCATGATTGTGTAAAAAATGGAAACTTCGGTTTCATGAATTTTAAAGGAGTTTAAATGAATAAAGCTGCGTGTGTGGCACTGGTTGATAGTCGAATTAAGACGATAAAAATGGTCACTCGTAAAAATAATCAACTATTGGGTATGCCGGGTGGTAAACTTGACCCAGGAGAAACTTTCAGAGAAGCAGCAATTCGTGAAACATTTGAGGAAACTGGTGTGTCCCTGACACATGAACAAATCACTGAAGAACCAATTTATATTGGACAAGTGGGTGATTTTGAAGTCGCTACCTTTCTGGCATTCATTTCAGATGACCAACAATTTGTTCAAAAAGAACATGGAGTAAAAACAGTATCACTTCCAGTGAGTTCAATTGCAGAGTCCAACCTTGTTGAATTTCCAGAATATAATCAATATGTTCTTGATGAGCTATTGAAAACCAGTGAAGTTTGGGAAATTATCCATGATGAAAAAAGTTTATGCTTCACAGAAGTATCAATTTCTGCAGTGGAAAATTGGTTGCAACTAAATTCTGAAACTATCGAATACAAACAACAAACAATTTCACTAGAACATATAAAGTGCATTCTTCAACACATCAAAGAATCTAAGACCAGCCGACCTAATTCTAGTATTGATGCAACATGGGTCAGAGTTGATGGAGATTACATTGAAGCAGTATCAATGTGGGACGACGGCACACTAATTAAATTTGATAACAATACAAAGGATGTAAAATAATGGAAAAGAAAATGACAATTGAAGTTAATGGGCAAGAAATCGATTTCACAATTGAAATTAAAAATAACTCTGAAGCTAGTAATGAAGAAATCATGAAGCAGTGCGTTAAAGCCATACGAACGAATTTCAAGGTGAAAGAGCAAATGTATGTTTTGGGCCGATATACTCAAGGGGATCGGGATGATACGTCAATCTGGGTCCAAGTGGGTGAAACTCTAATTCCAGAAAGCGAAGTCCCCATGTTCAAGGAACAACTAAAAAATGCAAAACAGCTAATGACCATGCTGGGCACAAACAACCCCATCATCCATTACGAATTCTTTCCAGTAAAGCCCTAATCATGAACCCCAATAATAAATTTCGTTTTGTTAGATCGTGTTCAGAACTTCAAACTTCTGAAATTGCAGAATCTGCAATTTCGAACCATTTATACATTGAAGGATGGACGCTAATCGACATCCTAAATGATGCAATCTGCGGGCCTCAAAATTTCAAACTCGCAGCAGCATATCACGAAAATAAAATAATTGGGGTAGCATGCCTTGAACTGGCCGAATTCATCTCAGTTTTCGTTCTTCCCGAATACAGAAACCAAGGAGTAGCAACACGAATGTTTGAACTACTCCATATTGACCAAACTTGTTCCTGTTATATTGGGGAACCTCAATCTAAATTTCTATTTGAAAAATTCAACGTTGACATCATGCCATTGGACTAATGAAATTCTTTAAAAATCTTTTCAAAAAAACAGAAGAACCAATTAAGAAAAACCCTTTTCCTATTGGTTCTTTTATTATTCACATACCACCGTTTCTTGACAATACCCAATTGGGTAAAATTGTAAGATATGACAATTTCGGGAACCCCGTCACTGATACATTTGTGGCAATAGGATACTGCATACCTTTTTCCCCATTGGCATTAGAAACAATTCTGAAACTGACACCGTTGGAAAGATTGGCGATTTTTTCCCAATTTCTTCTTCCCAAACACGAAATTGATTATACACTAAACTATCAAACATTAACATCTAACAACATACCAGAAACAATCATCCAAGAAGCAAATGAATGGTATGACGACCAACCCGTGAATAATATAGAAATTATAGTGGAAGAACTTGAACCTCATACAGTCACGAAAATAAAAAGAAAACGTAGGACTAAAACACGAAACCCAAGACCACCCAAACAATTACCAATTATCAATAAAACACCAGAATTTTAAAATCCGGCTAAAAGCCGGATTTTTCATTTTTCAGGTTCAGAAAACTTAACCCCATCTTTAACATTCCTAGCCAACATCCGAAAAAAATCATCACGTTGATCAGATTTAATATCAAGCTCACGCATTCGCAAATACAATTTTCGAACCAACTTGTAATTCTTAACCATCAATTTATGCAACATTGTATCAACTTGATATTCCAATACTCCACACCCCTTCTGAAATTTTTTCACATCATCATCACAGATAGAATTATGATTTTGAGGAGAAAAAAGCATTTATTATTCACTGCTTTTTATCACTCTGAAAATTGATTTTTCTGAAGATAATAAGTCACTCGAAATTGATTTATAAATGAATTCAAATTGATTCTAAATTCATTTCAAATTGATTTATAAATGAATTAGAAATCAACGAAACGACTATATGCATAATACGTACACGCATGCGCAACCGCGCGAAGATATAGATATAGATAATAGATATAACGATAGTGAAACTACTGCTACCGCTGTAGTAAAGGCAGCAGCACCATCAGACTTTCTGACGAAGATAAAATCTTTTAAAATTCAATCATAAAACGAATTCAATAATCACAAATTGTTTCGCTTGAATGACTGCAAAAGATTTATTATCGCAATGGATATTATTCGCAAACTTAACCATTTTTAACCATCACAAGTATGTACACTTTTGGTCATTGCATTTTTTTGACTACCTTTGTATCTAACAAAAATACACCAGATGAAACATATTCTACTATCAATTTTTCTCCTATGCAGTCTAGTTTCTAAAGCTAATCCTATTCAAGGGTTGTTAGAGCGTATTGACAAAGGTGCGGGAGATAAGTTTGAGACGGAACTTGTAAATAGCAAGAAAGACTTTTTTGAACTTTCACAAGATAAAGATAAAATATTAATCAAAGGAAATTCTTGGGTTAATATCGCATCTGGTTTAAACTGGTATCTGAAATACTATGCAGGAATTCAACTGACATGGAACAACATGAAAGCTAAGATTCCAGCTAAACTTCCTAAAATTGCAAAAGTAGAACGTCACGAAACAGACTTGAAACTGAGATATGATTTCAATTACTGCACGTTTTCTTATTCCATGGCTTTCTGGGACTGGCAGAGATGGCAGACAGAAATAGACTGGATGGCTCTTCACGGAGTAAACCTTCCGCTAGCTATTGTTGGCGAAGAAGTGGTGTGGAGAAACATGCTGCTGAAACTAGGCTACAACAAAGAAGAAATTGGTAAATTCATTGCCGGACCAGCTTTCCTTGCTTGGTGGGAAATGAACAACCTTGAAGGTTGGGGCGGTCCACTACCCGACTCTTGGTATAATGCACAAGAAGCATTGCAAAAGAAAATAATTAAACGCATGAATGAATACGGCATGCAACCAGTGTTGCCGGGATTCTGCGGGATGATGCCACATGACGCTAAGACAAAACTTGGACTGAATGTTACTGACGGAGGAACATGGAACGGATATACACGACCAGCAAATCTATCACCAACAGATAAGCACTTTGATAGAATTGCAGATCTATACTACAAAGAACTAACCAAACTATACGGCAAAGCCAACTATTATAGCATGGATCCATTCCACGAGACCAATGATGATGCAAGCATTGACTATGCAAAAGCAGGAAAGGCCGTGATGGACGCAATGAAACGAACTAACGAGAAGGCAACATGGGTGATACAAGGTTGGACAGAGAACCCACGTCAGCAGATGATTGCAGACATGAAAAATGGAGACTTGTTGATTGCAGATTTGTTTTCTGAATGCCGCCCGATGTTTGGAATTCCTTCTATCTGGAAACGTGATAAAGGATATGAACAGCACATAAAAAAAGAGCTCAAACCAAGTTGAGCTCTTTTTTTAATAAACAGCTAAATTATTGAGCCGCTTTTTCAGCTTCAATCGATGCAATTGCAGCGTCAACGCCTTCAATTGAGTCAGCTGCTTTCTTGATACGTGCAAGCGCATCTACAAGGACTTCGTCAGCAGTTGCGTAAGAGATACGCATGAAGCCGCCAAGACCAAACGCATCACCAGGAACTACGGCTACGCCAGTTTCTTCTAATAACCATTCAGAGAATTCTGTGCAAGATTTCAAACCTTTAGCGCGAATCAATGGGCGGATGTTTGCATACGCGTAAAATGCACCATCAGCTGGTAAACAAGAAATTCCTTTGATTTCATTCAAGCCATTTACCACTAAGTCATGACGACGTTTGAATGCTTCAATCATTGGTTCAAGAACATCTTGAGGACCATTCAATGCAGCTTCAGCAGCAACTTGTGAAATCGAAGTTGGGTTTGACGTTGATTGAGATTGGATTTTTTTCATTGCGCCGATGATTTTTGCAGGACCCGCTGCATAGCCGATACGCCAGCCAGTCATTGCATAGGCTTTAGATACACCGTTCAATACGATTGTACGATCATATAAGTCTGGTGCAACAGTTGCGATGTTGTAGAACTCATCATCCCAACGGATTGGTTCGTACATGTCATCAGATGCAACAAAGACTTGTGGGTGACGACGTAATACTTCAGCTAAAGCTTCGAGTTCAGCTTTGGTATAGATCATACCTGTAGGGTTTGAAGGGCTGTTCAATACCACCAAACGTGTATTTTCAGTGATTGCCGCTTCTAATTGTTCTGGTGTGATTTTGAAACGTTGTTCTTCACCACATTTCACAATAACAGGTGTACCTTCAGCGATGATTACCATATCTGGATAGCTTACCCAGAATGGTGCAGGAATAATGACTTCATCACCTTTGTTTAACAAAGCTAAAGCCAAGTTAAAGAAAGATTGTTTACCACCACAAGAAACCAAAATTTGGTTGGCTTGGTAGTCAAGGTTATTGTCGCGTTTAAGTTTTGCAATAATTGCTTTTTTAAGGCCTGGCGTACCATCTACAGCGGTATATTTCGTAAAACCGTTGTTAATTGCTGCGATAGCAGCATCTTTGATGTGTTGCGGGGTGTCGAAATCTGGTTCACCAGCTCCCAAACCAATGACATTTTTACCAGCAGCTTTAAGTTCAGCAGCTTTGTTTGTCACAGCTAATGTAGGGGACGGTTTGATGGCATTTACACGATCAGATAGACGTACGTCCACGGCGGAATTCCTTCTTATGGGGATAAAAAATTAAAAGCACACTATCTTAGCTTAAAATCTAGGGTGAGTTTGTTTAAAATGCGTCCAAATTAATAAAAAATTGACCGTATTATTTGGGGAGAGCTATTTGCTGGGAAAAGGTTAGTTTAATGAAGTGCTCGCTATGTGGCATAAAAAACTTTAAAATAGCTGCAATTAAATTTGAGTCATCGTTATGAGTAAGCAACAGCCTACTTCCAAAAAGCCATTGGTAAAACTCCCATTTCCAATGCCGTCTCAGGAACAAGTGCAAGACGATGTTGCCCATAATCAGGTTCGTCCTAAGCCAGAGCAATACGCAGATCGTACGTGGATGCCACCGCGTGGTACACGTCGCTCCATGGGTAAACGTTAAAAAAAGAAGTGCAATTGCACTTCTTTTTTTATCTGAACAATTTAACGTGCACGGCGATCATATTGTGCATAGTACTGCTGTTTCTGCTGATACATCATGTGATCGGCACGTTTCAGCATCTCTTCTATGCGTTCATTTTCTTTAACAGTGGCATAGCCTATTGCCAGACTAATCGGTTGGCTGGCATAAAATTGATTATCGACATGCAACAGCTCTTGCAGGCTGTGCAAGCAGTTTTGTAATGCTGCTTCATCGGCACCCGGAAGAAGTACCACCAACTCATCGCCTCCAATTCGGGAAGCCGAATATAGGGTATTTTGAATAAGTTGATTTAAAATTCCGCCCATGCGACGCAATAAGCCATCACCCACATCATGCCCGAAGTTGTCGTTGACTTCTTTGAGTCCATTCATATCGAGAAAAATACAAGAAGCAGGTCTTAAAGGACTACGCTCTAAACGGTTCATTTCTTCGGTGTAGAAAGAGCGATTATAGAGTTTGGTGAGCACGTCGTGTTTGCCCAGATATTCCAGATAGTTTTCAGCTTTCTTGCGAGCAGTGATATCGGTTAGGGCAACCTGAACCATGCTCCAGTCATCTTTATAATCAGGGAAAACCGTAAACTGTAACAAGACATGGCGAATACTGCCATCAAGGGCGTAATTCACGGCTTCACGTTGATGGTGGATATTGCCATTCCATAATTCAATCAACTGTTCGCGGAAAGTTTGCAGCATTTCTTTGGAAAATATCTTATGGGTGTTTTTAAGCAGGGTTTCCTTGTCTGCCGCCCCAAATAAATCCAACGTGGCTTGGTTGACATCAATAATCACAATATCCTGAATACATTGCAGAATAAAATCATTATGCACATCTAAAAAGGTCTGAAAGTCCTGAATACCCATGTGTTTCAGTTGATCTAGACGGTATTTGATCCGACTGAAATCTTCCACCCATAATGAGGTGGGAGAATATTTAAAACGGGATTCTGCGAGTAAGCGATTTTTTTCTTCAAGGCGACATGCTGTTTTATAGGGAGTGATATCTTCTGTGGTAATCAGTAATAAAGACAAATCATGTTCATGTTCTGGCATCACGGTGCCACGTAATTGAATATCTAAGCGTTGCCCAGAAATAGTGTAGTTCACGGTGCTACTCAGAAACTCGGTTTGACCATCCCATAAACTTAATAACTCTTGAATATGGGTTTTTGCCATATCTTGTTTAAAGATCAAATCCAGATTTTGTTGCAAGTGTTCGAGGTCACGTGCCTGAAATAGCTCTAGGGTTTTGGCATTCACTTTCATAATTTTAATTTTACGTGCACATGCCAAAACACGTACTTCATCTTCAAGTAAAAATTGTTCTAAGTCTTGAATGCCTTGTGCTCGCCACAGATCAAACTGTTTTTTGACCTCACTGAAATCTTCAAGCCACATGGCAATAGGGGATAAATCAAAAATTGAGGAATCTAATAATTCCATGTGTTGCTCGTATTTATTTTTAAGTCGTGTCTAGTATAGGCACAATTTTTTTGTTTTTAAATCATGTGATCAATAAATGCATTAAATTAGATTTTGTGATCATTCTGGCATTAAGTTTGAGGTTGTCTACCCATGAAGATAGACAACACTTCGTATGATAAGCTTGATTTAGCGGGTTGATTTACGCGCTTTATTTTCTGCTTTTGGAGCTGGTATTTCACGTTGATGATTCCAAACTTCCATGAAATCTTGTTCATTGATATTGTAAAGTTCCAACAGGGCAAGCACGACGCCACCAATCACCATGCGGCTCTCTAACGGCGAGTCAACGCGAAAACCCTTTTCATCTAAACGATGCACAATATCTTCTATTTCAAAAATACGGTCACGACCATTGCTATCGGTTGGATACATTGGTGTATTCAGAATGATTTTTGCCAGACTTTTTTCATTGTCCGCCAAATCGAGTTGTTCAATTACTTGATCCAGCGGCTCGTTCGGGAAAATGACCTGATCTTGCAACACGGCTTTTAAAAAAGCTTGGCGGAGTTTTGGTAAAGGTTGTTCGACAAAAGGACGGAATGACACAGGGAAAATGACGTTGTGCGAAATGCCTTTAAACATTGGCGCGATTTCTTCGACTTTATAGCCTGCAACGCCACAACCAATGGAGGTAATGAAGTATTTGGTTTTAGGGTGATGCTTGGTATAGATTTTAAAATCATCAATATAATGCTGAATTTGTGACAACGGCATTTGTTGTAAATGTTCATTCATGGTGGGAATGGCATAACTTTGACCTGCCCATCCACGACCAGCACCTTTCATGGCGCCAAAATGTAATAAAGCAATTTTGGCAGCGCCTCCCGCATGCGTACCCGCCATATTACTGCCAAAAACAAACACGGTATCTTCAGGTAAACTTTTAACAATGGTTTCGTCGTGGTAATGGTAGCGCATAAGTCATTTATCTAATCATCATTATTGATTCATGTTGCAACTGAATAGGGCATGGGTCAAGTAGCAGGCTGTGCTTTTTTAGTCGGATGCGTTGTACAGAAAAATTTGTTGATCAAAAGATTATTCAATCTGTTTAATGTGAAATGTACATGAAAGCTTATTGTATGTTGTCGAATTGCCCCCATACTATGGTAAGTCAGAATGTGTCGAAGATGGAAACCATGCAAGAGCATCAAAAACCTGTGCAAGACAGTCAACAACCTTTTGAGTTGGTGACTCAGTTTCAACCTGCGGGAGATCAACCGCAAGCGATTGAAAAATTGGTACATGGGGTTGAGCATGGCTACCGCAATCAATTGTTATTGGGAGTAACGGGCTCAGGTAAGACCTACACCATGGCGAATGTGATTGCGCAGACGCAACGACCAACCATTATCATGGCGCACAACAAGACCCTTGCAGCCCAGCTCTATGGTGAATTCAAGGCATTTTTCCCGAATAATGCGGTTGAGTATTTCGTCAGTTATTATGATTATTATCAACCCGAAGCCTATGTACCTTCTTCCGATACGTTTATTGAGAAAGATGCCGCCATTAATGATCATATTGACCAGATGCGCCTGTCTGCAACGCGAGCTTTGCTCGAACGTCGCGATGCCATTATTGTGGCTTCGGTTTCAGCCATTTATGGTTTAGGTGATCCAAATGCCTATATGAGTATGCTGTTGCATATTGTGCAGGGGGATCGCATTAACCGCGATGAAATTATTCGTCGTCTGGTGGAAATGCAATATAGCCGCAATGAACTGGAATTTTTACGCGCGACCTACCGTATTCGTGGAGAAATCATTGATATTTTTCCGGCCGAATCAGACCAGCACGCCATTCGTATTGAACTATTTGATGATGAAGTCGATTCAATTCGCTGGTTTGACCCGCTCACTGGGAAAATGATTCGTAAAGTTCCACGTGTCACGATTTATCCAAAAAGCCATTATGTGACTCCTAAAGATAACTTGGAGCGTGCGATTGGTACGATTCGAGAAGAGCTGAAAGAGCGTTTGGTCTTTTTCCGTGAAAATGACAAATTGCTGGAAGCACAGCGAATTGAACAGCGTACCCGCTACGATTTGGAAATGATGCAGCAGTTGGGCTATACCAATGGCATTGAAAACTATTCACGTCATTTATCGGGGCGTCCAGCAGGGGAAGCACCACCGACCTTGTTTGATTATGTGCCGGATGATGCCTTGCTGATTATTGATGAATCACATGTGACTGTGCCGCAGATTGGGGCTATGTATAAAGGTGACCGTTCGCGTAAAGAAAACTTGGTGAATTATGGTTTCCGTTTGCCGAGCGCTTTAGATAACCGCCCAATGAAATTTGAGGAATGGGAGCGCATGGTTCCAAGTACCATTTATGTCAGTGCAACACCCGCACGCTATGAATTGGAAAAATCGGAACAAGTGGTGGAACAGGTGGTACGTCCGACAGGATTGGTTGATCCGGAAATTGAAATCCGTCCAGTGCTGACGCAAGTGGACGATGTACTGTCGGAAATTAATATCCGTAAAGAGTTGAATGAGCGTGTATTGGTTACCACTTTAACCAAACGGATGGCAGAGGATCTGACGTCTTACTTAAAAGAATATGGTGTCAAAGTCGCTTATCTGCATTCCGATATTGATACGGTAGAACGGGTAAAAATCATCCATGAATTGCGCTCTGGCATTCATGATGTGCTGGTCGGTATTAACTTGCTGCGTGAAGGTTTGGATATGCCAGAAGTGTCGTTGGTGGCCATTCTGGATGCGGACAAAGAAGGCTTCTTACGTTCTGAGCGTTCACTGATTCAAACCATTGGCCGTGCTGCACGTAACTTAAAAGGCAAAGCGATTTTGTATGCCGATCGAATCACCGATTCCATGCAAAAGGCGATTGATGAAACTGAGCGCCGTCGTGCTAAGCAAATTGAGTTTAATCTGGAACATGGCATCACACCACGGAGTGCAGTGCGTCAAGTCGTTAAGGAAATTGATACGGGCGAAGTCCTGAATGATGATCAAATTGATGCCAAACTTGCTGATCAGGCACAAGCCTTGTCTGCGGATGAGCAACATCTCTTGTCGAATCCAAAACTGTTTAGCAAACACATCGCTAAACTGGAAAAAGAGATGTTGAAAGCTTCGAAAGAATTACAGTTTGAGCAAGCTGCACGTTTAAGAGATGAAATTGTGCGTTTGAAAGCGCAGCTGTTGCAATAAAGTCGCAAACTTTTTACTGCAAAATCATTACATAACGCTACAGTGTGTGGGGTCAAAGCCCGTTATTTTTTTAAGAAATTACATTCGGGCTTGGTCCAAATCAATCTTTTAAAGGATGTTGTTATGAGTGAAAGTAATCTTCCTAAAGCAAGTTGGCGTATAACAAAAATAGTCATTGGTGGGGCAATTTTAGTGGGCTTGGGTGCTGCGACTTTGGCGTATGCACAAACCAAACCCATGCCTGTGGTTGAAAAAGTTGAATTAGACCGTTATTTGGGAGTGTGGTACGAGATTGCTCGGAAGCCCATGTACTTTCAAAATAAATGTGCACGTGATGTCTCTGCGACGTATACCTTAAATGAAAATGGCAATGTGAGTGTGGATAACCGTTGTTATTCTCAAGAAGGCGTATTGCAGCAAGCCATCGGTGAAGCCTTTGTGCAAAATCCGCCCTTTAATTCGAAGCTACAAGTCAGCTTTTTACCCGAAGCTGTGCGCTGGCTGCCAGTAGCGCGAGGGGATTACTGGATTTTAAAACTGGATGATGATTATCAAACGGTATTGGTTGGTGAGCCTCGCCGTAAATACATGTGGGTACTCTCGCGTACCCCAGAAGCCAAGCCAGAAGTGGTGAATGAATACTTGGAGTATGCCAAATCGCTCGGCTATGACCTTGGTGATCTCATTCGAACACAACACAGCAAAGCAAAATCTGAAGAGTAACTCAGCTAAAAACTAGATTAACAGATAGAAGCTGTGTGCTGTCGAAAACTTAAATTTGCGTGAAAGTTATTTTAATCCTGAAGTATTTTATTTCACTAATCGGTATACTAAGCCCGACAAAAAGTTAGGGTGAAAACATGTATAAAGGCGTAGCACTGTCGGTATTGGCATCCGTCACCTTTGGCGTGCTTTACGGTTATACAGAATTTTTAAAACCCTTAGACAGTGAACAGACTTTCGCATGGCGTATGTTAGCGACGCTGCCATTTTTGACCTTGTTTATGTGGTGGTCGGGTGAGCTAAAGCTGATTAGTGAACTGTTTAAAAAAGTCATTCAAAAACCCATCTATTTGTTGTGGCTTTTGATTAGCTCGGTATTGTGTACCTCCCAATTGTGGCTGTTCCTATGGGGACCGATCAATGGTCGAGGCTTGGAAGTGTCCTTAGGATATTTCCTATTGCCTTTGGTGATGGTACTGATCGGCTGCGTACTGCATAAAGAAAAACTGTCCCGCTGGCAGTTGGTTGCTGTGATTCTAGCCGCGCTCGGTGTAGGGCATGAGATTTGGCGAATTGGCGGTGTGGCTTGGGAAACGGTCTATGTCGCCCTGGCTTATCCCCTGTATTTTTATCTCAGACGATTATTCCAGTCCGATCATTTGGGCGGTTTTTGGTGGGATTTGTTCCTGATTTTGCCTGTTGCTTTCTATTTATTATCGACGTCAGAATCTTTAAGCCTGATTGCTCAATACCCACATTTAATCTGGGCAATTGTCGGCTTGGGTTTTTTAAGTGCGCTGGGCTTGGGAAGTTATATTCTCGCGAGTCGTTTTTTACCCTTTGTATTGTTTGGTCTGCTCAGTTACCTCGAACCCGTGTTATTGGCGGCGGCATCTATCGCCTTGGGTGAACAGGTGAAGCCTGATGAATGGCTGACCTATATTCCAATTTGGTTTGCCGTATTGGTTTTGGTGGTGGAAGGCTGCTTACATTTATATAAACAGCAGCGCCTGAAACAAAACTTGGCACGCAATATTGAAAAAACGGAAGCCCGCTTAAACGATCAAGATTAGTCTTCCAAATATAAATGTTTAGGCAGAGCGAAGAATCAACAGCATGAGTTGATTCACGTGTTCATTTGGCGAGATTAAAGGTAAATCACTTTTTTCAAAATTTGGTAGAAAAAGTACAATCACCACAAAAATTACAACTATTTTGTAAATTTATAATGAATATGTAGGAAAATAGCAGCGACTGAACCAGCTTTTGATTCAATCTTGCCGACAATTCCTTTACAATTGTCGGGTTTTGAAATTTATGCCTAGATATACAATTTAATTAGAGGACGTATCTGTGAGCAAAGAGACTATTATCGCCCTACACGCAGAGCACCAAGGTCGCTGGAAAAACCGTGAAGAAATCGCGGAACAAATGATTGCTTTGATCGGTAAACTTTACCGTGAGCAAAACATCGTGACTTCAGTTTACGGTCGTTCTTTAGTTAACCGTTCTGTTATTCAGATTTTGAAAGCTCACCGTCGTACACGTATGATGGATGTAGAACTTTCAGTTGTTCATACTTTCCCAATCCTTCAAGCATTGGCGAAAATCCAGAATATCGGTACTGCTGAAATTGATCTAGGTAAACTTGCTGTTGAATACAAAGCGCAAGGCGGCGATGTTGACGCTTTTGTTGCGAATGCAGTGAAATCATTAGAAGGTCGTCAAACTTCTGTAGAAGGTAAAGACGTTGTTCTTTACGGTTTCGGTCGTATTGGTCGTATCCTTGCACGCTTAATGATTGGTCAGTCTGGTTTAGGTCGTGGTTTAAACCTTAAAGCAATCGTTGTACGTAAATCATCTGATGGTGATTTGGCTAAACGTGCTTCTTTATTACGTCGTGATTCTATTCACGGTACATTCTCAGGCACAATTTCTATTGATGAAGAAAACGAAGCAATCATTGCAAACGGTCAATTCATCAAAGTCATTTATGCGTCTAGCCCATCAGAAGTAGACTACACTGCTTATGGTATTCAAGATGCGCTTGTGATTGACAATACTGGTAAATGGCGTGATGCAGAAGGTCTTGCTCAACACCTTAAATGCCCAGGCGCTGCACGCGTAATTTTGACTGCACCTGGTAAAGGTGACATGAAAAACGTGGTGTTCGGTGTTAACCAAGCAGACATTCTTGATGAAGATCAAATCATTTCTGCTGCAAGCTGTACAACCAATGCAGTTACACCAACATTGAAAGTATTGCAGTAACCCAGGAAGGGTTTTCAAAGCCAATATAAATACCCGTAACAAGCCGACTAAAAACATCAATAACGATGTAAAGTGTTGGGCGACCTACGATTTTAGTTCAATCATTCTCTGCCAATAAATAAATGTCAGCGATAGTGGCATCTATCTGGTAGCGGTATCCGGGCCCCAGTGTCTCGGTAGTCGATGTGCTGTTGAGCGGCCGGAAGTCCTTGGCAAAATCCACTGCGGACACCCTGCATGGCAAGGTGTCGGTGAAGTGATCTTCGCGCCCATAGAAGTAACGGAACTGCCCCAATGTAGGCAGTTCGGAGGTCGGCAGCTCCGTCAGAACAGCACGGAGCAGATTCAGCCCGGCGGCGTAGGCATCCGGAATGGACGGATGTTTTTCCTTGAGCAAGCGTTCCTCGATGACCCGGCGAAAAATGCGCTCGATGTCCGGCTATCGTGACTGGGAAAC
>OGVK01000045.1_pt1 | contig 15093 bp, 11 predicted proteins | sample 1575721 | NCBI WGS metagenome assembly OGVK01 (sample SAMN07581521, study PRJEB24739) | freshwater metagenome | place: Singapore | collected 2015-01 | reverse complement strand
GATGGTCGAAGTACAACGGCATACGCGCATGAGCACATACCCAATGCCATTAATATTCCGCACCGTGGAATTACCGCTGAATCCTTAGCACATTTAGATCAGTCCGTATTGTATGTTACCTATTGTGATGGAATTGGTTGTAATGCTTCGACTAAGACTGCTCTTAAAATGGCGACTTTGGGCTTTCAAGTCAAAGAGCTTATCGGAGGTTTAGATTGGTGGAAACGAGATGGCTACCAAACAGCGGGTGAAAATGCACAAGCAGGCACCAGCTTAGATTGTGGCTGTGCAGGTTAAATTTAAAATAAAAGAAGCTTGATTTGTATTCTTTCAGATCAAGCTGATTTCATCCAATATAAGAGTAAACAAAGGGCCATCCCACAAATAGCATTAACTAATTATTGCGTATTTTCTTAGCTGCATTTTTGATATTCTTTATGATAAAAATCAACTTTTAATTCATCTTAAGCATCATAAACTGAATAAGACCATTAAAACTTTTGGCAACTTCAATAAAATAGAAGTCAGGAAAGACTGAATCGACAAACTAAAAAGCTTGCTAGGGATGGTGGCAATGGATTTTAAAACTCAACTTAATATATCTGCTTTCTTCTCATTACATGCAATTGCAATTATTACCTTTGCTCAACTTTTTGGTACATCATTATGGTTTAGTGCCAATAGTGCTGCGCTAGATTTAATCCGAGAATGGCACATTACGGTCGCAGATATCGGCTGGCTGACCAATGCAGTGCAAGCGGGTTTTATCATAGGTACCTTTTTTATTGCATTTACAGGTTTTGCCGATCGCTTCAAGGCGAGTTCCATTTTTACTGTTGCAGCATTATTAGGCGCATTTTTTAACCTGTGTTTTGCTTGGTTTGCACACGGTTTAGTCGATGGCATGATTTATCGCTTTTGTGTGGGTGTTTGTCTGGCAGGTATCTACCCCATTGGAATGAAATTAGTGGTGCAATGGGCACCTAAACGAGCTGGGCAGGTTTTAGCACTTTTGGTTGCCATGCTGACCTTAGGTTCTGCCCTGCCTCATGCCTTAAATGGCTTATCTGCCAATTTAAACTGGCATTATGTAATCACCTTATCTTCAATTTTAGCATTGATAGCCGCATCACTTATTTTCATGTTAGGTGATAGTCAAAATGCAAAATCGTCATTAAAAAAGGTGAACAAAGCCTCAGCATTTCAGGTATTTAAAATTCCAAAATTTAGAGCTTCTGCATTGGGATATTTTGGGCACATGTGGGAGTTGTATGCCTTCTGGACAGTACTTCCTCTGCTCATTGCTCATTCTGGGGTATTAAACATACTGCGTTTTTCTAACCTCGCCTTAACCACCTTTTTTGTTATGGCTTTTGGGGCTTTAGGCTGTCTGTTAGGTGGATATTGGTCAAAAAAATATGGCAGTGACAAAGTCGCGATTGGGGCTTTATTTACATCAGGTCTAAGCTGTCTCATCTTTGCAATTGGTTGGCGTTCTTTGCCAGAGTGGTTGATATTACTGGTGCTAATTATTTGGAGTGCATCTGTGATTGCCGATTCACCACAATTTTCTGCACTGTCTTCTGCTGCTTGTCCGCCTGAGAATTTAGGTGCAGGGCTTGCTTTACAGAATTCGATTGGCTTTGCCATCACCATCATCTCTATTGCTTTGACCACTCATGCGTTCGATCACATTGGTTTAGATTCAACTTGGATCCTACTGATTGGACCTGTACTCGGAATCTTGGGGTTTTATAAAACCCTCATCAGCAGTGAATCTAAACAAACTATTATATAGTTACTATATTTCAGTAAGTATATTCACCTTGCAACTAACTATTCTAGTGATGCCGATATAATTCCGATAAAAGTATCCATCATGATGATGGATACTATTTTAATTAAATTAGTATTTTATGGTGTAACTCAAAGCGAAAGTCCTTCCTTCTGCTGGAATTGCTAAAAGTGAATTGGCATTAGTCACAGCAGCTTGTTGTGCAAACACAGTTTTATATTGCTTACCCCAAACATTATAAACTCCAAAGTCCACACGTCCTTTTGCTAGTGGGAAGTGTGCCAATACATCCATTGTGGTATACCCTTTAATTTCTGCTGCACTATTGCCATCACTCAGCCCAGCAGCTTCTAACTCTAGGTCATCTTTATAGGCTTTATTGGTTCCTTGAATAGCCAACATTTGCGCTCGCAGCCCATAGCCAGCAGCGTTACTCCATTCCGCAAATAATGTTCCTTTCATCGGTGAGATTGTGAAAGCATTTAACTCATGCCATTGGTTGGCTGCATCTTTGTATTGACCACGGGTATAACCCAAAGTTCCGCCTACTTTATAGTTCTCCATAAATGGATAACTCACAGTGGCTTCTGCACCATAAATACGTTGATCGGTATCGACTATATTCACAGATCGGTCTGAATTAAATTGAACGACTTTATCCGATGTATTATAAAAGCCCGTAAAACCCAAATTTAAACCAGAATCTTGGTTGAATCGCCAACCCAGTTCATAACTGTTTACGGTAATTGGTTCTATGCCAGACGTGGTCAGTGTATACGCTGCCACATCTCTTAATACACGCTGTACATCTGGGTAGCTATAGCCCTGAGAGAAGTTGGCATAGATTTGTTGTGCATCCGTCAATTTAAACACTGTGCCTAGGTTAAACAGAAACTTATCCGAGTCGGTCGAATCTGCGGCCATTAATGTATAAGGTTTACGTGCTGTTAAGTAACTATCTGTATCTGCCTGTACATACTGGTAGTGTACTCCTGCCTGTACATTGAGCCGATCTGTTAAGGCATAATCCCCTTGCACAAATGTTCCAATGTTTTGAATTTCAGTATCGGGACCTAAGCCTTGAGTTTCCCCCGTTGCGGTATACACCAAACCATTGTTGCTTGGCGTATAAAACTCAGCCCATTGATGGTCTTTTTCCCAATCATAATCCAGACCATATGTCAGTTTTAAATCGCGTTCGGCAACTTTTAGGTCCGACTGTAGGGTTGTTCGAATTCCAGCATAGTCCACATCTGACTGACTTTGTTTAACATTTACACCGTCCGCTGAATAACCATAAGGAACGAAACGAGATTTTTCATTTCGATAATAAGCTTCAACATTTAAAACCTGCCCCAAGAAACTCTGATTTTGATACTGGGTATTGAAGGCATAACGCTCTGTGAATGGCTGTTTGTCTAAGCTCCAGCCTTTTACTGCTTTTAAGGAAGGTTCTGTGTTTGTCTGTAGATAAGAATAATCAGGACCATATTCTGTATCTTGCTCATCTTTATAATATTGCGCACCAAAACTTAAACTTTGGCTATCAGTCAAATTAAAATTCAGGCGTCCATTTACATCTATGGTATCCGTATCCATGGTACTGCCTTGCCATGGGCTTAGCGCAATACGATCTCCGTTGCCATCAAACTGCGAACCGCGACTGGTATAGTCCACACCTAAAAAACCATCGACTGAATCATTGGAAAATGAAGCACTTTGTCCAACTTGATAAGCTAAGCTGTCACCCCGAAAATTATCTGCCGATGTCACCCCTAATTTTGTTTCGAAACTGACAGGTTCAGATTTGTCTGCTCGTTTGGTAATAATGTTGATAATACCGCCTGTTGCTCCAGAACCATAAATACTGGTCGCGCCCGAAACCACTTCAATATGATCAATCATATTCGGGCTAATACTATTCAATTGACGTGCGACATCTCTAGATTCTGTTTGAGATACCCCATCAATCATCACCAGTACATTACGTCCACGCATGGTTTGCCCATAATTACTGCTGGTTCCACTACTCGGTGCTAAAGATGGGACAAGCTGAGCAAGAATATCTGCGACTTTTTTCCCCGGTGCTGCTTGTTGAGCAATTTCGGCTGCCGAAATGGTTTGTACTGTTCCTGCAATTTCAGCAATACTTTTCGGTGTGCGTGTCGCAGTCATCACAATAGTGGGGAGTTTGGTTTCGGCGTTTTGGGTTTCAGTCCCTATTGCAACGGAATCGTCTGCATAAAGTTGGCTGCAAATTGCTGTTGTAAGTAGGCAAAGACTAAAGTGTGACAAGCGCATTTTTATTTCCGAGTTATAAAGATTAATTTATACGAATGGTAATCATTATTATTATCAATGTAAAACGGTTATTAAATTTTTATCATTCAGTCACGAGTCTTAACGCCTTTGGCGCTATGGGAGCTAGATTCAGTCGCTGGGATATCTACAAGATATCTTTCAATTTTTGAAATTAATTTTTGTTTATCTATAGCTAACTAATACATAGTTACTATCCTTTATTTATTCTTAAGAATATAAACCACATTCATTTAACAGGATCTGCTCATGTTAGAATGCAAAGCATCGACTTGATAATAATTGAGGGAAACTCTTGCCGTATAACTTTGCTGACTATTTGGATTAAACTGATTATGGGTATTGCTATCTTCTGTCTGATTCTCGGTTTTATTATTGGCTATTTATTTCGTGATTCTCGTAAAGAAACAAATGCCCCAAATACTAAAGCCAGACCCAATACACGAAATGTTTATTTGAGTTATAACGAAAGACAACGCGCCAAACTTCAACATTACAGCGATGCAGATCGTATTCGAGAGCTTAATTTACTCTCTCCAAATGAAAGCAAATTCATGCGTTTATTACAGCATCAGTTTCAACATGAACTGTTGATTATTAAAGATCGTCGCTTTTATATTGCAGATCAAGACCGCTACCCGATAGCAATCTTTGAATATCGGGATGGTTCAAAAGAACTAAAAGTCCAAGATGTGGAAGATGGTATTCCCGTTTTTATTTATAAAGCGATTCTTTCCAGTGATGCCATTGCTGAAGACTATTTATTCATAAAGAACAATAACTCTGCGAGAAAGTAGAACTATCTCATAAGTCCTTTTTAAATATTCCCTAACAAGCCCTCTCATCCTTGCCTTCTCGAAAAATGAGAAGGCATTTAGATGTTGAAAGTATGGCCTACTCATCAGTTGCGTATAGCCATTCACCATCCAACGCGATAGATCTGACAACCAGCTTAATCGTTAGTTTTGATGAAAAACAACACTCCAAATCAAACGTAATGCAATTCCAGCCAAGAACACACCCATCATTTTTTCAAGTACAGCGTTGTATTTGAGAAAACCTGATCGAATGTTGGGTCGTGTGAAGATCAAGCTAACGCCTACAAACCATAGCGCATTGACAAAACACATCCATCCCCCGTAAAGGATCTGAATGCCTAGCGGTGTTGTTGCATTTACAATGCTGGTAAAAATTGCGAGAAAGAAAATGGTTGCTTTGGGATTCAAAGCATTGGTTAAAAAGCCCGTCATAAATGCTTTCTGAGCAGTCATGGTTGCTAAGCTGGATGCTTGATCCATGCTCAACTCAATAGGTTTGGATGCCCCTTGAATACAATTCCAGCCTAAATAGAGTAAATATGAGGCGCCTATCATTTGGAAAATGCTCATAAAACTCTGATTCTGAGACATAATCAGTCCAACCCCGATAAGGGTATAAAACACATGGACTGAAATACCACAGCCTATGCCCAGTGCTGTTATACATCCAATACGATGACCATAGAGCGTGCTTTGTCGAACCGTCACAATAAAGTCAGGTCCAGGCATAATCACCGCGAGAAAATGGATAAGCGCTAAAGTTAAAAATTCATGGCTATAAACACTCATCCTGCATGTCCTACAGCTAAACCATAACGTATAGTGAGTTTTCCTTTCTTCATTTCAATTTTCTGAATCTCAATTTCACCTATTTCTGTCAGCGATTGGACATGTGTACCACCACATGGATAGGCATTGAAATGACCAAATGCAATTTCACGAAAGCCCGCATTATTGATCGTGATTTTGGCAAGAAGATCTGCTTCAATCGCCTGTTTAAGAAGGTGTTTTAGATGTAGATAATCTATTTCTTCATTCTTTTCAGTTGCTATAAATTGTACTTTGGCATCACTTGGCCAATGCTGTGCTTTAGTGGGCTGCCACCCGTAAGCCTCTACAATATGTCCGATTAAATGCCCTGCACTATGTAACCGGCTATGCAAATGTCGCTGCTGTTGATTTACTTTGGCAGATACATGACCTAGGGGAATAGCTTGTTTGCACTCATGAATAATGTTGCCATTTTCAAATGCAACATGAATGACTTCGCTCTCTGCAATTGTCCCGACATCACTGGGTTGACCTCCACCCTGCGGATGAAAGGGCGTTTGATTTAAAACGACTTTGAAATTTTCATTCGCAAGTTGTTCACATGATAAAACTTCAACTTCATGTTCCGTAATGCCATATAAATAAAGATTTTTTTCCATCAATCATAACCAGTTCCAGCGTATGGAAAAATTGTATAACGTTGTTCTGATCGTGATAATCTATTAAAAAATCAAATAACTTTTGCCTTATGAGCACAAATCAAAATTTAAACTTACTGAATGAAATGGCGACATTTGTGAAAGTGGTAGAAACCAATAGTTTCTCAGAAACGGCTCGGCAGATGGGGACTACACCTTCTGCAATAAGCCGAGCCATTTCAAGGCTCGAAAAAGCTTTGGGGACGCGATTAATTCAACGTACCACACGAAAACTACGTCTGAGTGAAAGTGGACAAGCCGTCTATGAGCGTTGCCTCGACATGGTGAATGCTGCACAAGCCGTGATGGAGAGTTCAGAGCAATTTCATGCGGAACCACAAGGACAAATTCGGATGAGTGTGCCTAAAGCTGTTGGGCATTACTTAATTCACCCACATTTACCTGAGTTTTTAAGACTGTATCCCCAAATAGACATTCAACTGCTTTTAGAGGATCGTTATGTAGATTTGATTGAGGATAAAGTTGACCTTGCGATTCGTATTACGGAAAAGCCGAATAATGGCTTAATGGGGCGAAAACTGATTGAAATTGATCATGTGATCTGCGCGTCTCCTGAATATTTGGCACTGCATGGAATACCACAACATCCACATGATTTGAAGGAACATTCTTGCATTTATCTAGGCGAACAAGCCATTGATTCAAAATGGAAATTTCAACAAGGCAGTAAAAATATTTCAGTGCATGTTAAAGGTCGCTATGCAGCCAATCATACTGGGGTGCGACTTGATGCTGCCTTACAACACATTGGTATTGCCAGCTTGCCGTACTTTGTTGCCAATCAGGCGTTGCAAAATAAGCAATTGATTCAAGTCCTGCCCGACTGGTATTTCAAAACCTATTATAGTGGTGGTGCATGGCTCCTTTACCCAGCCACGAAGCATTTACCGCCCAAGCTTAAAGTTTTAATCCTGTTTCTCGCTCAGAAACTTGAACAAGCGCCAACATTGTTAAGACCAGATTGATAAAAGATGAGCTGATAATCTGTTTGAAGCTTTATAAGAGGGATCAATAATGAAGTGTTAGGATAAGCAGAAAAATAAATAGATCAGAATGAATTGGGATTTATAAAAAAAATTATAGGAATTGTATAGATCTATTTAAGTGATTTTTATTGGTGATTTATACAATGCCTGAATTGATTATTGAATCAAGGTATTCCAGATATAATCCATGCGCTGAGAGTAGATTACTTTACTGCGAATAATATAAACATCTTGGAAAAAATGATAATCATCTAAGACTCTTAATTTATTTTCTGCAATCTCTTCTTCAATTAATAGTTTAGGCAGCCAAGCAATGCCTAGTCCTTGTAAAACCAAAGCTTTTAGATCACCCGCATTATCTGTTTCATATAAAATTCGATAATCAAGTTTATCTTCAATTTCACGATCAACACATTTTCTCAGATATGCTTGTTTACTATACGACAGTAAAGGGAAGTTTTGATCTAAACTGTATTTTTCGTATTTATCACGTGCAGATGCGACAGGTAATATTTCCATTTTCACAATTTTATGAAATGCAAAAATTGCATGGTCCAATTGTTTTAAAGTTTCTTCATCACAATAGCAAATCAAGAAATCACATGAACCTTCTTTCAATAATCGCATGCCCTGTTTCATGTTTGCTGCAATAATTTCAAGTTGTAGATCTTTAATATCTGTATATAAATTGTGAATGAAATTTGGGAAAAACTGTGTGATTAATGAATGCGAAACCGCAAACTTGATTGAAAGCTCATTGTTTCGGATGTTTTTCTCCAAATACTTAATGGTTGTATCTAGTTGATTTTGTATATTTTTTGCGGAAGATAGTAAAATTTGTCCTGCATCTGTAAAGTCTACGTTCTTGCTATAGCGTTTTAAAATTTGAAAGCCAAGTGCATCTTCTATGGCTTGAATTCTGCGTGTGAAAGCAGATTGTGTTACATGTCTGAGTTCAGCCGCTTTTGAAATTGACTTCTCTTGTTCTAGAGCAAGTAAATCTTCAATCCAGCGAATTTCCAATGACATTTGCGTTGTCCATAATTTAAACGGTGCTATTAATTATACAGTGTTATGCAAAAATTGCATGGATAAATATTTTTTTACATTAGCCAGCTTGAGGGTTCTGGCTCTAAGATAAATTTAACCCCGATATAGAGCTTCTCTAAATGAATATTGAAATTAAATCACGGACTGAAAAAGACTTACTCGGTTTTAAAGAAGTCCCTTTCCATTGTTACTATGGTGTACAAACGCTTAGAGCTTTAGAAAATTTCAATTTAAGTCCTAATAAATTAAGCCATTTCCCTATTTTTATTAAAGCATTGGCAATGGTTAAATCTGCATGTGCAGTATCGAATTTTAAATTAAATAAACTCGAAGAAAACAAATACAATGCGATTCAATATGCATGCCAACAGTTGATGAATGATTTATATCATGATCAATTCCCAATTGATATGATTCAAGGTGGTGCTGGTACTTCAACCAATATGAATGCAAACGAAGTTATTGCAAATATTGGCTTGGAATATATGGGTCATTTAAAAGGTGAATATAAATATTTACACCCGAATAATGACGTTAATATGTCACAGTCAACCAATGACGTATACCCTACTGCAATTAAAGTCGGTCTATTATTTTCTTTAGATCAACTTAACACCCCATTCCAAAACTTAATTGATAGTTTCCGTGCAAAATCTGAAGAATTTGCACATATTTTGAAAATGGGTCGTACACAGTTACAAGACGCTGTGCCTATGACTTTAGGTCAAGAATTTGGTGCATTTGCCAATACTTTGCAAAATGACTTGAATATGCTTTACAGCATCATGCCGAATGCATTGGGTGTTGTGAATTTGGCTGGTACTGCAATTGGTACGGGCATCAACACTGAAGTTGAATACCGTTTACATGCCATTGAAGCGTTGGCACAAATTACACAAAAGAATATCTCTAGTTCGCCTGACTTAATTGAAGCAACTTCAGATATGGGTGATTTCGTTTTATTGTCTGGTTTCTTAAAACGTACTGCGACTAAACTTGCGAAAATTGCCAATGACCTTCGTTTATTATCGAGTGGTCCACGTGCAGGTTTAAATGAAATTCATTTAGAACCTCGTCAACCAGGCAGTTCAATCATGCCAGGTAAAGTGAACCCTGTAATTCCAGAAGCAATGAACTTGGCTTGCTACCAAATTATTGCAAATGACTTGGCAATTACCCTTTCTGCTGAAGCGGGTCAGTTGCAGTTAAATGCCATGGAACCATTAATCGCGTTCAAACTTTTCGAATCAATTGATTTGTTAGGTAAAGCTATGCGTATGTTCCAGCAAAAATGTATCGAGAATATCCAAGCTAATGCAGAACATTGCCAACACTTGGTCGACAACTCAATCGGTATCATTACTGTATTGAACCCATACCTTGGCTATGAAACAACAACGCGTATTGCTAAAGAAGCAAACGAATCTGGTCAAAGTATTTTGGCGCTGATTAAAGCTGAAAACTTGCTTTCAGATGAAGTTTTAGCAGAAGTTCTTTCTGTACAAAACATGGTACATCCTAAACAGTCTGCTTAAGCAACTGATTTAATATTTTAAAATTAGAGAAAGGAACTTAGTCATTAAGTTCCTTTTTTGTTACTGTACAGCCTAAATTTGACTGTAAATTTGAAAAATTGATGATGTTTTGATTACCATACCCACTCGCTAGTTTATTGTGAGTGTCATTTACGATCATTTCTGTATGCCGTTTGTTTTTCAATTCTTTATTTCTCTTCGATTTTAATTTTTAAAATCTTCGATGTAATGGCTAATTTTTCTAGTTTTACATCCTTCTGTTTTAAAGCCATAACGAATTTTCAGCATCAGTTCATTTCTATAACACTTGCTCTATCTATTCTTTTTTAATCTTGTTTAGGAAACTTACATGCTTAAAAAATATGCTGCTCTGACGAGTTTACCTATTTTCTATTTTTATTCACCACTGGCCTTGGCTGATGAGGCAAATTTTAAATTTTCTGGGGTGGTTAATAGCAACTATCAATATAAAGAATATGCTGCCACTGAAAAAAGCAAAGCTAAATTTAATGACCTGACGTTGTATTTAAACTATCAAAAGGATCAATGGTCTGGCGCAGTGACCGCACGTTGTTACCAATTCGATGAATTATGTGATTTTACTGTGTTGTCGGATGCCTATTTTTCTTATCAATTTGATCCGAGTAAGTTGCTCACGGTGGGATTACAGCCTATTCCTTTTGGTGCCGATACTTATTGGGACAGCAGTTATTATGAAAGTATGATGTATACTTTAGGTATGCAAGACACGCACAATTTAGGCTTTCGTTATGATCAGCAAATTCAGCAACATGCATTAAGTATTGGTTATTTCCCCAGCGATGGTGGCAACTATATTGGTACAAGTCCAGATGCATCGCGCTACAGTGCTAATTTTGTAAAAGGCAGTTCACTCGATACAACCAGCATTAAAGAACAGCATATGCTCTTTGGTAAATACAGTTATCAGCACAAACATGCAGACTTAGATTATAAAGTCGGTAGTTCTCTGTGGTATTCCCAACTCGACAACCAAAACACGCATAAAACAGGTTCACGCTTGAATGGCAATATTTTTGCTAAAACCACAAAAGATCGGTTTGATTCGACCTTAACCTTCGGTTATCAACAGATTGATAATGCGCAAGATGACTTAAATTACGCCACTTTCGGATCTTTTGATTCCGAATATAACCTTGCCAATAAAGCTTATTATTATGTGGCGGATCTGGGTTATCGAATTCCTGATCAATTTCAAACCCTGACTGGCTTCCGTCCTTATGTGGTGCTTAGTGGTCTCATCAAAAAAGACAATATGCCAAACTCCTATCGCAATATTGCGGGACTGGCATTTGACTATAAGCAATTGCGGGTCAATGCCGAGTATATGTGGGCAAAGAACGACGCATTTATTGGTGGCGATATGAATGCTTTTGCGGATTCACAAGATACGGACTGGAAGCAATTGTTCTACCTGAATTTCGCCTTTAACTTCTAAAGCCAAAGAGATGTGATCAGACTCGACTGAGCACATCTCTATGCCATTCAAGACAATCGATTGCGGAATAGCCATGCTGCCAAGGGCAAAGTAATACAGGTCAGGACAATCATTGGAATAAAATCATATTTCACTTGGGCAAATTCAGCCCCTTCCAAATACACACGTAACACCAAGTCAATGCCAAATCGTAAAGGGTTAATATACGTCGCAATCTCAAGAAACTGAGGCATATTCTGTACGGGTGTCAGAAATCCAGACAACAACATAAGCGGCATAATCAGCAAGAACGTAAAAAACATGGCTTGTTGCATATTCAATGCAATTGCAGAAATAGACAGCCCAACCCCCACAACCGCGACATTAAAGCTAACCAAACCTAAATACAGCAAGCCAATCGAGCCCTGCATCGGGATTTGGAACCAAAACAAGATAATCAAAAAATAATCGTAGACTGGATTAAGCCAACAAAGATCGGCGGCAAAGCTTTGCCAATCATAATTTGTACAGGGGTATAAGGGGTCACTAAAAGTTGATCGAAGGTACCTTGCTCCCTTTCCCTTGCCACCGATAAAGAAGATAGCAGTAAGGTCTGCATCATACTTAAGGCTGCAATTAAAGATGGCATGATCCCCCAACGCGACTCATGATTGGGGTTATACCAAGTTCGGGTTTCTATAGTTAAAGCGGGACTGTTTTGTAAATACTGTTGATTAAACTGCTGCACAATCGTTGAAATATAGGCACTTGCTGCTCCCGCGGTGGAAGAGTTCCGCCCATCGACAATCACTTGAATCGGTGATGCTTGTTGCTGCGTCAATTTCTGTTCAAAATCTTCGGGAATGGTAATTACGGCCAGAGCTTGACGCTCATAAATGATCGGAGCAATTTGCTGACTATTTTCAAGCGTGGCTGTACGGTGGAAGATACCTGAGCCATCCAGCTTGGCGATGAGTTCTGTCGATGTACGGCTATGGCTTAAATCCAGAATGGCATAGTCCACATTATTAACATCATAAGTAGCCGCATAACCAAACAGTAAAGACTGAATCAGCACTGGTGCAAACAATACGGTTCTGTTCGCTGGATCACTAAATATGACCAGAAACTCTTTTCTGACCAAGACAGCCAGATATTGAAACCATGCTAAAAAGCGATGAATCATGTCTTTATCTCAACTGTTTTTTAAGTGATTTACATGCCGCAAACATCAGCGCAAAGACATAAAGCATAAGGATGCTGCATTCCTTGAGCCATAATCCCCAATCATCTCCCCCCAGAAATAGGGTTTTAATCAGTGACATAAAGTGTGTTGCAGGTAGTATCTGGCTAATGATCTGTATCACAAAAGGTAAATTTCGAATATCAAATACAAAACCTGACAGCATCATTGCAGGCATAAAACTGGCTAAAAGTGCAAGCTGACTGGCTTGAAACTGACTTTGAGAAAAGCCCGAAATGGTTAGCCCCAATAATAAGGAGACCAATAAATATAGAAAGCAGGCGGTTAAAATTGCAAACATTGAACTGCGCATCGGCACGTCAAACAAGACGGAAGATGCGATCAGACAAATCACAATATCAATCAATCCAACCACCAAATATGGGATGAGCTTGGCGATGACCAACTCTAAGGGGCGTACTGGCGTGACAAATAATGCTTCCAGTGTGCCTTGTTCGCGTTCTCTAGCAATCAATAAACCTGTCAGAAATGCACCGATTAGGGTCAGTACCAAAACAATTAAACCAGGAACCAAAAACCATGTACTGTTTGCCGATTCATTAAACCACATCCGTTGTTCTACGCTCACCGTCGCTTGGTTAGCGGTTGCATTCTGTCGTTCAGCTTGTAAATTTAAACTGTTGGAAATGGCGCCTGAGACATAACTTTGCATGCTTGAAGCAATACTGGTGGAGCGACCATTGGTCAGTAGTTGAAGTTTGCCTTCTCCTTGTAATTGCGCTGCCTCAAAATTAGCAGGAACCACTAAAATGGCATCGACTTCATCATTTTTAATTGCAGAAATAGCTTCAGGCATATTGTGAAATTGCTGTGCCGTTAGATACGGACTACCGTTAATACCTGCCACAATTTGCTGCGTCTGAGGAGAGGGTTGCTCAACCACGACCGCAACACGCCCGTTGCTTAGGTCAAAAGACAAGCCATAGCCAAACAGCAGAATCAGAATAATCGGTAATAATAATCCAATCGCGAGACTACTTTTGGCACGTAACAGTTGGATCGACTCTTTACGCGTTAAGGCTATCAAACGAATTAAGAAAGAAGACAGCATTAGACACTCTCCTTTTCTATCGGCTGAACATGCCGAGCCTGCTCAACAATGGCAATAAAAGCACTGTTCATATCTTTGCCAGCATGTAGTCCTGCTTGTTGTCTTACCTCCTGAGGAGAGCCAAGTGCCAGTAATTTTCCAGCATCTTGAATGGCAATACGGTCACAGTATTCAGCTTCTTCCATAAAATGGGTCGTGACAATAATGGTAATACCACGGTCTGCAAGTTCTCCGATGGTGTGCCAAAACTCACGGCGTGCCAGTGGGTCAATCCCGCTGGTCGGTTCATCCAAGAATAAAATTTCAGGTTCATGTAACAGTGCAGCCGCCATAGAAAGTCGCTGCTTAAATCCCGCGGGCAAGTCCCCGCTTTTGGCTTCAGGTTTTAAATGGAACTGCTGCAACATTTTTTCAATTTGCTGTTTCAGCCTTTTGCCTGAAAGCCCATAAGCCCCGCCAAAGAATTTCAGATTTTCATGTACACTCAAATTTCCATATAGTGCAAATTTTTGCGATACATAACCAATTTTGGCGCGCGCATGAGCACGTGCAGTTCTTAAATTTACCCCTGCAACTTCAAGCATCCCACTACTGGCGGGTAATAAACCGCATAACATGCGGAAAGTCGTGGTTTTACCTGCACCATTGGGTCCTAGTAAACCGAAGATTTCCCCGCGGTACACATCAAAAGAAGTACTGGCAACCGCAGTAAAATCACCAAATTTGCGCACGAGATTTTGAACACTGATGACTTTTTCATTGTTATTATTGGGCTGATCAAATGCTAAAGCTTCTGAAGTTTGATTATCTTCCTTGTTATTTTGAATCAATGTCTTGGGTGCTGACTGTTGCTGTGTTTGATGCAAAATCAGCATAAAAGCATCTTCTAATTCAGCGGGTCTGGATTGAGCATGTATATTTTGCGGCAACAGTTGTTCTGGAAAAGTTGCATAGGCTTCTTGGGTGATAAAACGCACCACTTCACCTTTGGGTACAGCATCGCAATACAGCGTCGTATTGTCTAATAAAGCTGCTTGTAACACCCGTGCTTTCATGTGTTTTGGTGGTACGGCTTGCCATGTTCTGCCTTGTGCATATTCTCGCAATTGACTTGGTGTACCTTGCTGGATCACCTGTCCCTCATACATCACATAGACTTGATCACAACGTTCTGCTTCATCCATGTAAGCCGTGCTAATGATGACATTCAGCTTTTCTTCCTGAACTAATTTTTCGATGATGCCCCAAAGATCCCGACGGGAAAGCGGGTCTACACCGACACTCGGTTCATCGAGCAGTAAAAGTTCAGGCGAGCGTACCAGCGTACAT
>OGVK01000044.1_pt1 | contig 15180 bp, 6 predicted proteins | sample 1575721 | NCBI WGS metagenome assembly OGVK01 (sample SAMN07581521, study PRJEB24739) | freshwater metagenome | place: Singapore | collected 2015-01 | reverse complement strand
GATACCGAGAATTTTAATCCTAGTCCTAATAAGCTGATGCAGGCGATGGGCATGCAGGGCACTCCTGACTGCGTGGAAATAGATTCACATAAGAATATGTGGGTAGCAGTGAATGGACATGGCGTTTATTATAACGAAGGAGGTAAAAAGAAATCTTTTCTGTTTAAGCAGAATAGATATGGATCATCGGTGTTGCCTGAAGGAATTGTGTCGTATATAACAGAATGTAAAGGTGGTGTCATTCTCACCTTTAGTAATGGTATATTGGCAAAATTGTCTAGCAAAACCCATAAGGTGGTATGGGTGAACAGAGATCTCTTTAAATTGAATCATGGAGCTGTGACTAATCACAGTACCTATATAGACTTATATGGTAATATCTGGGTTTCATATCTTGGTCATACTGTAGTATGGAGTGCTAAAAATAAAAAATGGAATTGTTCTGTTTCGCAGATTATCAGCGAGATGGGTTTCAAAGGTGTGAACTGTGGTAATATTTTAGTTAAGGATCTTGTAACAGATAATAAGGGACGAATATGGATAGCCACAGACCATGACGGAATGTTGATGCTCAATACACGCAACAAGACTTGGGAGAAATATACGTTTGACGAAAAAAATTCAGAGAGTATTCCTGATAATACAATACAAAATCTTTTTCTTGATAACAACGGTGCGTTATGGATAGGTTCATATAAGAATGGAGTGGCATATTATTCGGCAGAAAATTCAAAGTTCTCTACAATCTATCTAGGTGATGTATGCACGATAGTTGAAGACAATAGTGGTGATCTTTGGTGTGGTACGAATAATTCGGGAATAGTAGTATATAATCCTTTTACAGGTGCAACGCGTAGATACACAGATACAGAAACAGGACTTGGTTCAAATGCCGTTATAAGCAGTGCCATAGCCAAAGATGGTTCATTATGGTTTGGAACATTCAATGGCGGAATGACACATTACAAGAATGGTCATTTCACAGCATATCGTGCAACGGGGAAACCGAATTCGCTTGCATGTGATAATGTCTGGGCATTGCAGACAGATGAAGAAGGCAATCTGATTATAGCAACTCTGGGTGGTGGATTGCAAATATTGAATACACTCTCAGGAAAGTTTACTACATATAATAATCATAACTCTGGTTTACTTTCTGATTTTGTCTCATCTATATCATTTGATGGAGCAGGCAATATCTTAATAGGAAATTCACAGAGTTTTTCTGTTTTGGATGTGAAAACGAAAAAGATAACCAGATATAACACGACACGTTCAGGACATGTATTTTCAACATCATCACTCAATCAGATATTTGTTGACACACGTGGTATAATATGGAATGCTTCAGCTTCAGGTTTATCTTCGTATGAGCCAAAGAATGATATATTGAAAGAAATATCGCTTTTTGCAGGAGCGCAGAGTTTTGTGGCTTGTTCTGTGATTGAAGATTTGGCAAATACAATTTGGGTAGCTACAGACAAGGGAGTTTCTCATATTATATTAAGTAAAGAAAATGGTGAATGGAATTATTTTGTGACCAATTATAATGAGATTGACGGTTTACAGAGCAGACAGTTTAATAGTAGGTCTATTTATCTGTGTCATAACGGCAATATTGTTGTAGGAGGGCAGGATGGTATAAGCATCATTCCACAACAAATGAGCAAAAGGCATCCTATTCAGTCAAGAGCATTGTTTGCAGGTTTTGTGCTTTATGACAAGCCAATAGAGGTGGGAGAGGAAAGCGATGGAAGAGTAATTTTGAAGAAAGCATTGCATGATGGAGGGTCATTGACTCTTAATCATTCAGATGATGCCTTTACGATATTACTTGCGTCGGATAATGTTTCTATACCAGAGAAAAGCAGATTCCTTTATAGATTGACTGGTTTCAGCGACAAATGGATGCTCACTGCTGATGGGCAGCCTTCTGTGTCGTTTACTAATCTTTCTTCAGGTGATTATAAACTAGAAGTAAAGGTGGTGAATCGTGACGGAACACAAAGTGATATAGTCAGTACGCTTGACATTCATATCAATCCTCCTTTCTATTTTTCTGTTGGGGCTATCATCTTTTATATTATCTTCATCGCAGCAATATTGTATTATATGAAGATTGTGTTGCTGAGAAGACAGAAAGGAAAATTCATTATAGAACAATTCAAGAGAGAGGCCGATCAAAACAAGCATCTTGATGAAATGAAGCTGAACCTCTTTACCAATATAAGCCATGAGTTGCGCACTCCAATAGCCCTCATTATTTCGCCATTAAACAATATGATTAAAAATGAGACTGATGGAGATAAAAAGAATATGCTTGAACTTATTCAGCGAAATGCAACAAGGCTTCTGAATATGGTAAATCAGATATTGGATTTTCGCAAGATGGATGAAAATAAGCAGAAGTTGAATTTGCTTACAGGAGACATTGTGGAATTCGTTAAATCTATCTGTAATACCTTTAACAAGCTATCAGGAAAGGATATCACTCTGACGTTTTATTCTTCTGTAGGCTATCTTTTTATGTCTTTTGATGATGATAAGATTGGAAAGGTGATGAACAATCTATTGTCTAATGCTTATAAGTTTACTCCGATAGGCGGACGTATAGATGTCTCTATGCGCGTGATAGCGAAAGAAGATGTTGATGGAAAAGACTGTGATATGCTTGAATTGAAGGTCAGCGATACTGGTGAGGGAATTAATGATTATGAGAAAAAACATGTCTTTGATCGTTTCTATCAGATACATTCAGAAAAGCAACAACCTTATGGTGGTAGCGGCATTGGTTTGAGTCTTGTTAAGACGTTTGTAGAAATGCACCATGGAACAGTTAGTATTACTGACAATCCTGGTGGAGGTTCTGTCTTTGTGATTTATTTGCCAATACATCACGATGTAAAGCAGGTAGCATGTAAGCCAGAAGCACTTCCTGACGAGAGTCGTGAAGAAGTGAGACTGGTATTAAATCGCGATGAGAAGAATGTGAATAACAAAGATATTCCTGCCATACCAATATATGCAAGTCTTGGAAAATGTGATGTACTTGTGGTTGATGATTCAGATGATTTCTTGTCGTTTATGACAGAAGTGTTGTCTGCTGATTATAATGTTAGAGTAGCTCATAATGGTGTTGAAGCACTGAAACTTGTTGCTGAAAAGAAACCGGATATTGTTTTGTCGGATGTGATGATGCCAGAAATGGATGGTAACCAACTTTGCCGAGAACTGAAGTCGGATAGAAATACGAGTGATATTCCATTTGTAATTCTTACAGCAAGAATGGCTCAGGAACACAAGATTGAAGGATTGGAAAACGGTGCTGATGATTATATCACCAAACCATTTAATATGGATTTGCTGAATCTTAAAATACAAAATCTTATCAAATGGCATAAGGGACCTAAACAGGAACTTATCGAACCCAAAATAAGGCAAGTAGAAATTACGTCTGTTGATCAGCAGATGGTCAACGCTGCTACAAAGTATGTGGAGGATAACCTTGACAATACTGATATAAGTGTTGAGACATTGAGTGCTAATCTAAATATGTCGCGCGTTCAGTTGTACAAACGATTGGTATCTGTGACCGGAACAACTCCTTCAGAGTTTATTCGTAATATCAGATTGCAGCATGCTGAACAACTATTAAGGTTGAGTCAACAGGGTGTGAGCGAGATAGCATATCAAGTGGGATTTAATAATCCACGCTATTTTTCAAAGTACTTCACTGAGATGTATGGAGTGACTCCTTCTCAGTATAAGCATAAGTTTGATAAGGATAGGTAACATTTTATATACATTTTTGAAACATTTTGACGTGTTTGTGACCAGATAGTATCGGGTTTTATTAACATTCTATTATAGATTTAGATAATAGTTTCTGTATCTTTGCTGCAGAATAATTAAACCTGATATGAAAATTAAAATTGCAAAAACATTATTATCTGCAACCTTGTATCTATGTGCCATGTCTGGATATGCGTCTGGATATGTGCAACATGATAATTTTATCACTATTCATGTAAAGAATCAAACTGCGCATGGGCCAAAGATTGTCCGCCGTATCGTGACTGGTGACAAAATTATACGTGTGCAGTCTACAAACGAATCTGTTTTAAAACCCAAACAGAGTTTGATTATTGTGCCTCAAAATGCAAAACCACAATTCAAAGTTATTGAAAATGGTGGTAATGTGATTGTTGCTACTTCGCGCGTGAAGGCTTTCGTGGAAGAGAATACAGGTCGCATTACTTTTAAAGATGCAAAGGGCAAAACAATACTTGGAGAAAGTAGTGTAGGAGGCAAAACATTCACACCATATATTGTTCCAGAACGTGAAATTGGTGTTGATAGTCATCTCACAGAATCTCAGAAGCATGGTGTTTCATGGCATGCTCTTTTTGACAGTCCAGCCGATGAAGCTTTTTATGGATTGGGACAGCATCAGTCTGAAGAACTGAACATGAAAGGAAAGAATGAAGATCTATACCAATATAATACAAAAGTAAGTGTTCCGTTTGTTGTAAGTAATCATAATTATGGATTGCTTTGGGACAGTTACAGTTATTGCCGCTTTGGTAATCCTGATGGTTACAAACAGTTGAACAACCTTTTTACGCTTTATGACAAAGATGGAAACAAAGGTTCTTTGACTGGTACATACGTTCAGAAAGACGGTTATAGAATTGTTCGTGGCGAAGACAGCATCTATTATGAGTTTGCGCTTCCTGATTTGGCAAAAGCTAAAGCTGGGAAAGACTTGGGCGTGGGCTGTCTGCCTAAAGGATTTAAGTTGAATGGTTCGCATGTTACTTACGAGGGATTTATTGAATCTCCTGTAGACAATCTGTATCGCTTCATCTTATATTATGCCGGATATATGAAAGTATATATTGATGGCAAAGAAGTGGTTCCAGAACGTTGGCGTACAGCATGGAATCCTAACTCATACAAATTTACTGTGCCTTTGCATAAAGGTGAAAAAGCTAAACTGCTTGTTGATTGGTATCCTGATGGAGACGTGAGTTATTGCGGACTTCGTGCAGCATCTCCACGCAGTGAGGAAGAACAGGGAAAACTAAGTATATGGAGCGAGATGACTCCTGATATGGATTATTACTTCATTGCAGGAAACAATCTCGATGATGTGATTTCTGGCTATCGCACTCTTACTGGTAAGGCACAAGTTTATCCAAAGTGGGCACTTGGCTTCTGGCAAAGTCGTGAGCGATATAAGAGCAGTGAGGATATAGAATCTACGTTGAGTGAATTCCGTAAGCGCCATATACCTATAGATAATATAGTTCAGGACTGGAATTATTGGAAGACAGATTCATGGGGAGATCATACATTCGAGAGTTCTCGCTATCCTAATCCACAAGCGATGCTTGACAGCGTTCATGCACTTAATGGACGTTTCATGATTTCGGTATGGCCAAAATTCTATTGCAACGTAAAGAACTATAAAGAATTGGATGCTAAAGGTTGGATGTATCATCAGGCAGTAAAGGATTCTATCTATGACTGGTTGGGATATATGGGCTCATTCTATGATGCTTATGCAGAAGGTGCTCGTAAAATGTTCTGGCGCCAGATGGACGAAAACCTTTATAGCAAATATAAATTTGGTATAGATGCATGGTGGATGGATGCAAGTGAACCAAATGTGCGTGACTGTACCCCTATGTGGTATCGCAAGGCTCTAAGTGGTGCTACAGCTCTAGGTTCTACCACAGAGTATTTTAATGCTTATTCTCTTGTAAATGCTGATGCTATATATAATGGTCAGCGCAGCGTGAATCCAAATCAGCGTGTATTTCTTCTGACAAGAAGTGGTTTTGCAGGCGAACAGCGTTATAGCACAGCAACATGGAGTGGGGATATTGGTACTCGCTGGGAAGATATGCGTGCACAGATGACAGCCGGAATGAACTATAGCATCAGTGGTCTGCCTTTCTGGGGAATGGATCAAGGTGGCTTCTGTGTAGAAAATCGCTATGTGGCTGCTCAACAGTTGTATGACAGGACTGGTGAAGAAAATGAAAACTTAAAGGAATGGAGAGAGTTGCAGACTAGATGGAATGAATTTGGATGCTTCATACCTTTATATCGTACTCATGGACAATGGCCTTTGCGTGAAGTTTGGAATATTGCTCCAGAGAATCATCCTGCTTATAAAGCAATTGTTGCTTATGACAAATTGCGTTATCGCATGATGCCTTATATGTATAGCATGGCAGGTGCTGTACACTTTAAAGACTATACAATGATGCGTCCGCTCGTGATGGATTTTAATGGTGACAATCAAGTTTATGATATTAAAAATCAGTGGATGTTTGGGCCTTCTTTAATGGCTTGCCCTGTTGGTGAGTATAAGGCTCGCAGCCGTAAGGTGTATCTTCCTAAACAAAGAGGATGGTATGACCTATACACAAATAAATACTACGTAGGTGGGCAGACGATTGATGCGGATGCTCCTTACGACAAAATACCGGTATTCGTTCCAGAAGGTGCAATCATACCATTTGGACCGGATATGGAATGGAGCAATCAGAAGCCAGCCGAACTTGTTAATCTTTATGTATACCAAGGTCACGACGGAGAGTTTACTCTCTATGAAGATGAGGGTACAAACTATAACTATGAAAACGGAAAATATGCTACAATCAAGTTCGTATATAATGACAAGACCAATACTTTAGTGATTGGCGACCGTAAGGGAAGTTATGATGGCATGTTGAGAAGCCGCCGTTTCAATATTGTATATCATCGCAAGGGACAAACAGTAGCTAACGCCCTTGATTTTGATAACATATCCGGTATTATTGTTAACTACACAGGCAAATCGTTGTCTTTAAAATTGAGATAAATGAGAAATAGGTCTGCTTTATTATTATTAGCGTTATTGTTTGCTGTCACGGCTTCGGCTGTTGACAGTAAACGATTTGTTGATAACTGGTTGTTTACGTTGGGTGATTCGGCAAAGATGTCATTGAATGATTACAATGATTGTTCATGGCGAAAACTTACTTTGCCCCATGACTGGTCTATAGAAGGAGACTTTCTGGCAACTAATCCATCAGGCGCGAGTGGTGGAGCATTACCTGGTGGTATAGGTTGGTATCGCAAGCATTTTGATATAAACGATTATTCAAAAAGCAAAAGATATTATCTTGATTTTGATGGCGTGTATATGAATTCAACGGTCTATGTGAATGGCAATGAATTGGGTACACGCCCTTATGGATATAGTAGTTTCAGATATGATATCACGCAGTATGTAAAGAAGAGTGGAAATGTTGTTGCTGTGCGTGTTGATAATTCAGATCAACCAAACAGTAGATGGTATAGCGGATGTGGCATTTATCGTAATGTATATTTAGTTGAAACAGGAAACATTCATGTTGCTCATTGGGGAAGTTTTGTAACTGCCTCACAGAATGGCGATATGAATATTGATATCAGTATTGATAACAAAACAAATTCAAAAGACAAAATAACAGTGCGCAATAGCATTGTTGATTTTCATGGGCGAGTTGTTGCTGTTTCGTCTTCTGTCTCATTAGCTAATGGCAATGCGATAACAGTTAATAAACAGCATGTTTCTGTTCTGAATCCAATTCTTTGGTCGGTAGATAATCCTACTATGTATCTTTTGCGTACAGAACTTCTTCAAGGAAAGAAAGTCGTTGATAGTTATATCACTAAGTTTGGTTTCCGTTCTTTTAAGTTTGATGCCGCTACAGGTTTCTGGCTTAACGGAAAGAATATGAAGATAAATGGCGTATGCGATCATCACGACTTAGGATGTCTTGGAACAGCCATTCACAAGGATGCAATCATTCGTAAGTTATCAATCTTAAAGGATATGGGATGCAATGCCATAAGGTGTTCACATAATCCTCCAGCACCAGAATTGCTTGATGCATGTGATTCTCTAGGCTTCATTGTTTTGGATGAGAGCTTTGATATGTGGCATCAGAAAAAGACAAAGAATGACTATGCACGTTTCTTTGATAAATGGTTTGAACGCGATTTGACTGATATGGTTGTTCGTGATCGCAATCATCCTTCTGTAATCATGTGGAGCATCGGAAACGAAGTTCTTGAGCAATGGAATTCAGCTTCGGCAGATAAGCTTACTCCTGAGCAGGCAAACCTGATACTTAATGCAGGGCACGATGCTTCTTCTCTTGGAGGAAAGGAACTTAACGTCAATGCAAAACTTACACGTAGATTGGCTGATATTGTGAAGGCATTGGATTCTACACGCCCTGTCACTGCTGGATGCAACGAACCTTCTCCAGAAAACAATCTGTTTAAGAGTGAAGCTTTAGATATAATAGGTTATAATTATCATATAGGTAATATAAAAGATGTGCCACATAATTTTCCAGGCAAGCCGTTTATCATGACTGAGTCGGTTTCGGCATTGCAGACTCGTGGAAATTATATAATGCCAAGTGATACAATTTATAAGGCACCGAAAGAATGGTGGCTTCCATATACTGATCCGTCTTTCATGTGCAGTGCATACGATAATATGCATGCCTCATGGAGCAGCACTCATGAACAGACATGGGATGTGGTGAAAAACAATCCATTTGTGAGTGGGCAGTTTATTTGGACGGGATGGGATTACATCGGTGAGCCAACTCCTTATGGTTTTCCTGCACGAAGCAGTTATTTTGGAATCATAGATTTGGCTGGTTTCCCAAAGGATATATATTATATGTATCAGAGTGAATGGACATCCAAACCCGTATTGCATCTGTTTCCTCATTGGAATTGGTTACCGGGACAAACGATAGATATGTGGTGTTATTATAATAATGCTGACGAAGTGGAATTGTTTGTAAACAACGTAATTCAAGGCGTTAGACGTAAGCAGCCTCATGAATATCACGTGATGTGGAGGGTGAAGTTTGAACCTGGTGAAGTGAGAGTTGTAGCTAAAAAGAATGGAAGCATTGTGCGTGAACAGACAATACGCACAGCAGGCACTCCAGATCATATCAGACTTACAGCAGATCGTAGTTCAAATACCCATGGTGGATTGATTTTCGTTACAGCAGAGATTGTAGATAAAGACGGTAATCTTTGTCCGTGGGCTGATAATCAGATATTTTTTAATGTAGATGGCGAGGCTTCTATTGCTGGTGTAGATAATGGAAGTCAAACATCAATGGAACGTTTCAAGGCAAACAATCGTAAAGCCTTTTTTGGGCGTTGCCTAGTTGTTTTAAAGACATCAGATACTTCTGGGAAGATAGAACTAACAGGAAGAGCAATTGATTTGAAAAATGGACATTTACGGATTAACAACATTAGTTATTAATTGATTGGGTTTTTTAGAATTTGGTCTTGCATACATGTGAATGTATGCAAGATTTTTAGGGTATTATGTGTATCGTTATTTTAGATAATTATATAAATTGAGTTCTATTTTGTTGGCAGCAACGTCCCCTTTGTGGCTTTTGCATCTTTTGCGATATTCTTTTGGTGATATTCCAACATATTGTTTAAAGTACTTGCCGAAAAAAGTTTGCGTTGGGAAATTAAGCTTATCAGCAATTTCTTTAATACTGATGTTGGTAAATCCCAACATTTGTTTTGAATCAATGATAACTCTGCTTATAATCCATTTCAATGCAGTAACACCAGTCTTTGCTTTTATTATCTCAGAGAAGTAACTATATGATAGGCATTGCTCAGCAGCATAAAAGGCTACATTTCTTTCAGTTCTATAATGTAAGTCGAGTGAAACAATAAACTTCTGCATGATTTCGTCATTCCTATCAGGTGCAGCTAATTCAATAGGTTGATTAATAAGATATTGATTTAATATCTCATAAAACAAAGTGCTGGCTTGTGACTTGATAAGTTCGGTTAGCACACTACGCCTACGTTCATCCATTTCGCAAGACATCTCTGAATTTATGCGTTCTTCAATAGAGGACATTAAACCTATTATATATTCATATTGCTGATCAGTCATTATAAGTTTTGGATTATTCCTGATATACATCTGACTTCTTACATTCAGAAGATTAGAAATCAATGGTAGTATAAAATCCAACTTTGGTTTAATGATCAATCCTTCAAAGTCTTCGCTGACATTGTGAACTGTTAAGAACCCTGCAGGAGAATAAAAAAACATTTCTTTCTCTTTAATGCTGTAATAGTTTAGCCCAGACTCAATATCTATACTACCTTTCGTGCATAGACAAACTACTAATCCAATGGATTCTTCTGCTGAGACAATTTCACCTGACTTAATAAGATCTTCTGCGAAATCAGGAAGATGGTGATATTCAAATGGAAGCTGAAGAGCATTTTGGTTATTACTATCAAACATAATCATTTCTTATTCAGTGAAACATTTACTCGACAAATATACTAATTTATTGGCATTGATATCGCGTTTTTGTGTTACTTTTATTGTAGAGTTGGCAAATCGAACAATTTACTAATATTATCAACCTTGCTGCTAAACACTATTAATACTAATTTTGTAGCGTTTTATAACAAATTTATATTTAGAGAAATGAAAGTAAAAGGATTGATTGTATTTTTGATGGTAACGATTGTTTTATCAAGTTGTTCCAACGAGAAGAAAACAAATGGCTTGAAAGCTATTAATGTAAGTGTTTTAACGGTAAGCGGTACAGATGAAGCTACTACCAAGACCTATGTCGGTACGGTAGAAGAATCGTATGGTTCGCAGTTAAGTTTTGCTACAATGGGCACAGTTTCTCAGGTTTTTGCAGACGAAGGAAAGTTTGTTAAGAAAGGTGATGTGCTGGCAGTCCTTGATAAGCAGACGCTAAATAATACATATGATATTGCGAAGTCTACATTGGCACAGACGCAAGATGCATATCGTCGTATGAACCTACTATATAAGAAAGGTAGTTTGCCTGAAATCAAGTTTATTGAGATACAAACTCAACTTGCTCAGGCACAAGCTGCAGCGCGTATAGCAAAAAAGAATCTTGGAGATTGTGTCTTGCGTGCACCGTTTGGTGGCTATATTTCTCAGCGTAGTGTTGATATGGGTAATAATGTTCTTCCGGGACAAAGTTGCTTTAAGCTTGTGAAATTAGACAAGATTAAGGTGAAAGTTTCTATCCCTGAAAAAGAGATTGCAAGTATTCACGTAGGGCAGCTTGTTCATTTTAAAGTTGCTGCTTTAAACAATCGTATGTTTACTGCCAACGTAAAGGAAAAAGGAGTTCAGGCTAATCCGTTGAGTCATACTTATGATGTTAAGTTAGAAATGACGAATAGCGATAGAGCTCTGTTGCCTGGAATGGTATGTAATGTTGCAATCAATCAGTCAGGTGAAAGCAATTGTATCGTAGTGCCACAGAATTCAGTTCTTGTTGATGGTCAAGGCACATACGTTTGGGTAGCTGATGGAAATAAGAGCATGCGCCGCAATGTAACAGCTGGTGATGTTAGTAGTCAGGGTACTGTAATCACGATGGGATTGAATGTTGGCGACAGAATAATTGTGAGCGGACAGGATAATATAAGTGAGGGTTCTAAAATAAAGATTCAATGATGAAACGATCTAAATTTGATCCCGTAGAGGGAGTTATGCGCAAAAGCAGCATCATGCTGCTGATTGTGTCTGTATTCATTGTCTTTGGCATATATTCACTTATTAATATGCCTAAAAATGAATTTCCTACATTCACTGTTCGTCAAGGTGTGGTTGCTGCTGTTTATCCAGGTGCAACTTCCGCTGAAGTAGAAGAACAGGTTACTAAACCTTTGGAAAAATTTCTTTGGGGATTTAAGGAAATAAAAAAGGCAAAAACATATTTGGAGAGCAAGGACGGAATATGTTATGTTTTTGTTGAATTGAATGATGATATAAAGAATAAGGATGAGTTTTGGAGTAAATTTAAAATAAAGCTTCAACAGTTTAAGGGCGAATTGCCTACAGGAGTGTTAGCTTTAATTGCAAATGATGACTTCGGTGATACGTCTGCAATGTTGGTTACATTGGAGAGTAAAGATAAAACTTATAGGCAATTGCATGATTATATGACGAATCTGCAGGATAGTCTACGTACGATTCCTGAGGTTGCCAATATGAGACTCTATGGTGAACAGAAAGAGCAGATAGGTATTTATATTGATCGTGACCGCCTTTCTACATACGGTCTGAACACTGCAACTTTGCTGGCTAGTCTGAAATCGCAAGGTATGACTATCATTAGTGGATCGGTTGACGATCAGAACACGGTGAGACCAATACACGTGGTGTCAAGTCTTAGCACAGAAAATGATGTGGCGCAGCAGATTGTATTTTCAGATCCTGCTGGCAATGTGATACGTTTGCGTGATATTGCAACAATAAAGCGTGAATATCCTGATGCCGATTCTTATGTGAAGAATAATGGCAAGAAATGTATTGTCTTATCATTAGAGATGAACGAAGGCAAAAATATTGTTCAGTTTGGTGATAAGGTCAAAGAAATCATGAACAGATATCAGGCCAGTTTGCCTTCTGATGTTCACATTTATACGATAACGGATCAGAGTCAAGTCGTAAATTCATCTGTCGTAGATTTCCTTAAAGAATTGTGTATCGCGATTATTTCAGTAATCGTTGTCATCATGCTTCTGCTGCCAATGCGTGTGGCTAGTGTGGCGGCTGGTACAATTCCGATAACGATATTTATTGCGCTGGGAATCTTCTATGCTTTTGGAATAGAATTGAATACGGTGACGCTGGCGGCACTGATCGTTACTCTGGGTATGATAGTGGATAATAGTATTGTCATTATAGACTGCTATATAGAGAAGATTGATGAGGGAATGAGTCGATGGCATGCAGCCTCCTTGTCGGCCAAAGAATTCTTCTCTTCAATATTCAGTGCTACATTAGCTATTTCAATCACTTTCTTCCCATTGTTGATAACGATGAGGGGTATGTTGCTAGACTTCGTGAAATGGTTCCCATTTGGTGTATCTATTGTGTTGGGTGTATCTTTATTGATAGCGGTATTCATGGTGCCATGGATGCAATATACATTTATAAAGAAAGGACTAAAAGAAGATAAGGGTAAAAAGAAACATAAAACGTTCTTGGAAGTTATACAGCATTATTATAATATATTGATTAATGCTTGTTTCAGACATCCTTTTATCACATTAGGCTTTGGAGTGTTCACTATCATTATAGGAGGATATCTCTTTTCAAAAGCTCCACAGAAATTGATGCCAAGGGCTGAACGCAATCAATTTGCAGTAGAAATATATATGCCTTCTGGTACGGCTATAGAACGCACAGCGCAAGTTGCTGATAGTTTGCAGCATTTAATGAAAAAAGATAATCGTGTACTTAATGTCACTACATTCTATGGTAGCGGTTCTCCTCGTTTCCAGACTAGCTATGCTCCACAGATTGGTGGTACTAACTTTGCACAGTTTATTGTTAATACGAAGGATGATGAAGATACGCAGGCTTTGCTTGATAAGTTCACTCCGATGTATTCAAACTATTTCAGTGATGCTCAGGTACGTATTAAGCAATTAGACTATTCTGAAGCTACATCACCTGTTGAGATTAGATTTAGTGGCAGTGACCTTTCTCAGTTGCATAAGACAGTAGATCAAGCTATGGAGATTATGCGCCGTGATAGCGATTTGTTGTTGGTAAGAAGTAATTTTGATGGAACTACCAGTGGACTAAACGTTATAATGAACAGTGATGAGGCTAATAGGTTAGGAATAAACAAGGCGATGTTGTCTATGAATCTTGCTACAAGATTTGGTGATGGTATTCCACTTACAACAGTCTGGGAGGGTGATTATCCAGTAAACGTGATGCTTAAAGATACAAAATCAGGAAATCATACTCCTGATGATTTGAGCAATACAATGGTTAGCGGTTTGGTTCCTGGAGTGAATGTTCATCTTAATCAGATAGCTAATGTTAAGCCTGATTGGCATGAAGGCATGATTGTAAGGCGTAATGGAGTGAGAACAATATCTGTTTTTGCTGATGTACGTAGAGGAGTTAATCTGAATAAGGCTACAGATAAAACATTAGCTTCTTTAAAATCTGTTCCTGGTAAGGGCGTTTCAATGAAAGCTGGAGGTCAACGTGAGAGCGATGGTGAAAACGGACCACAGATTTATGGTGGTTTATCTATATCTATTATCATCATATTCGTGATATTGATTTTCCATTTCAAAGACATTCGAATGTCTGTACTGATTATGTTCTCACTTCTATTCTCAATGCTGGGAGCTGCTATTGGTATCTATGTCATGCATCAGGATGTGAGTTTGACTGGTGTGCTGGGTATGATATCGCTTATGGGAATCATAGTGAGGAATGGAATCATTATGATAGACTATGCTGAAGAACTGCGCAAGAAGAATAGAATCAGCGCTAAGCATGCTGCAATTCAGGCTGCAGAAAGACGTATGCGCCCTATCTTCCTTACTAGTGCAGCTGCCTCAATGGGTGTTGTGCCTATGGTTATACAAAACTCGCCGATGTGGGGACCAATGGGAGTCGTTGTTTGTTTTGGTACTATCGTCGCAATGTTCTTTATTCTCACAATGATACCTATTGGATATTGGATGATATTCCGTATAGAAGATAAGAAACGTCATTTGAAGAATGAGAAAGATCGTGCAAGGATGATACAGAAGATGGTAAGTGAAGAAACTGAATAGACAACTATATATATAATGATTATGATGAAAAGACTATCAATAATAATATTATCAGTTGGTATGTTTTTGCCAATAAGCGCACAAAAGATATATACTTTGAAAGAGTGTCGTGAATTGGCAATGCAAAACAATATAAGGATAAGAGATGCTCGACTGGGAGTGAGTCAAGCACAGGAAACAGAAAAAAATGCATTCTCTAAATATCTACCTACTGTAACGGCTAGTGCTCTCTGTTTTCAATCAAATGACTATTTGATGAAAAAGGACTTTAGTCTATCAGCAGCTGATCAAAGTAAGTTGGGTAGTGTAGTCTCGCAGCTAGGATTAAATCCTGCTGCGTTGGCTTCATTACCATCTTCATACTCTTTTAATTTGTTGAAGCATGGAGCGTTGGGGCAAGTCGGCATGGAAAGAGTTTGGTCACAAGCCCAACAAATCCGAATTACGCCAGTTCGCTGAAAAACAATTAGA
>OGVK01000043.1_pt1 | contig 15189 bp, 12 predicted proteins | sample 1575721 | NCBI WGS metagenome assembly OGVK01 (sample SAMN07581521, study PRJEB24739) | freshwater metagenome | place: Singapore | collected 2015-01 | reverse complement strand
CATCAGGTCAGTATTCCCTTATCGTGTGAAATGGGCATGTGCGGTGCATGTCTGACCCATGTCTTGGCAGGCGAAGTTGACCACCGAGACAGCGTACAAAGCGAAAATGAAAAAAATGCCAGTGAACAATACATCGCATTGTGCTGTTCACGCGCCAAAAGCCCAGTGCTTGAGCTAGATTTATAAACAAGATAGAGAAAAAATTAGGAGTCACTATGAACGCAATTCCAGTCACGCAACTGCTCAACAAACCCTGCTACAGCCAATTTGACAGCGACGATTGGGATATTTTGGCACAACATTGGTATCCCGTTGCCCGTATTGAAGATGTCAGCAGCACACCGCAACAGGTCATGCTGCTCGATGTCAAACTGGCTTTATATAAAACTGAAAGCGGACTGATTCGCTTGGTTCGGGACATTTGCCCGCATCGTGGCGTACCACTCACCAAAGGTTGGGTGGAAGGTGAAGAAATTATTTGTCCTTATCATGGCTTACGTTATAACAGCGAAGGTAAATGCACTCTAATTCCAGCACAACCCGAACTAACCAAAAGCCAAGCCGAGTTTAGCAATATAAAGATGAACCCTATTTCGCAAGATATATATTTGCAAGAATATGATCCGTCTATGCACCGTATAAAATACAACAGATCTATTCCTCATATAGCCGTTAAGGTCGGAAATGATGTTATCAATATTGATGATATGACTATGACGGCTGCATATCAAAAGAATATACATGCTAATCACGTACAACATCTTGCTATACAACCCATGGATTTCACCTTATGCAATAGTATTACCCCTAAAAAAGGTATATTGAATAAGATAAAAGAAGCCTTCATCGGTTCTGAAATTGATGATATGAACAAACGTTTCAACGAGGTTAAACAGCAATGGATATTGAAAAACATGGAGAATATAAAATATGAAGTTATATCCAAACAGCAAAAATGTGCTGACGTAGGTCTTCTTTATGTTTATGACAAATCCTCAAACAAATTAACATGTAAGGTTCTTTCTTATGATGATGGATATATCGTTATACCAAATTATGATGAATATGGAGAGAAAATAGCTTGTTCTATATATTATCAAGATGATTCCGGTAACAAGGTGATTGATACTTATGATGATACCAATCATTATAGATTCACAGAAGACCAAGATGGAATATCTGATAGTGGTTGGGTAATGACGAAAGAGATTCACGGTTTCTCTAGATGTCCTCTTTTATACAAACGTGGTAAGGTAGCATGGGAATATGCTGAAAGTACCATTGAGATGTGGGAACTAATGACTAATATTAATGCTGTAGCACTCAAACGATTTGGAACTTTCGGATTGGTGATAACAGGAGAGCTAGATTCAAACAGCTTTCAGAAAGACGCATCTACATTGGTTATAAACCTTCATTCAGATACAGGAGCAGGAAAACAAGATGCTAAGACCATACAGTTTCCAGAACCCCAAAAGATGATTGAATATCTTGATTATCTTGAAACTAAAATCTCAATATTTTCAAGTGTAAGTTTCATTACTCCAAACGACATAAAGAATACAGGTAGCGGAGGAAACGGTATATATCTTGCGATGAAGAATGATCTTGCCTTAGCGACACAGAGCGCAGCTGAATGGAGCGGATTCACCAATGATATGATAGCTTTGTTTCAAGAAGGAATTTCTTTGGAATCAGGAGTAACAAACAGATACACTGATTTGAATATCAGTGCAAAACTTCATCCTTGGTTTATGGAGAGTGACACTACAAAGATTTCTAATTTGGCAATAGAATCTAAATGGCTATCCAAACAAAGTATTATAGAGAAATCACCCGATGCAGCACCTGACGAAATGGAACGTATAGAAAGGGAACTTGGTCAAATGTTACAAGACAATAGCAACGCAAACAAAGATACCTCAACCATTCCGATAGAAAATGCGGTTAGAAATAACGATCCGGCAATACAAGACCCTACAAATAAGAAAACCAACAGTAACACTTAATAATATGAATGCAACTTCAACAGCAATAATAATAGCAATAGTCTCCATACTTGGAAATATTATTCAGTATTTTCTAAATAAAAAGAGTTCCGATATGAGCAATTTGAATGAACAGGTAAAATTATTAAGCCGTCTGCAAAAAGAACAGTCAGCCGCTTACGAGAGAAACAAAAAAACACAGCAAAATGAAATAGAACGTCTTAAAAAACAGGTCGAAAAACAGAACAAGGTTCTTGAATCAAACAAGAAAGAGATAAACGAACTACAGACCAAACTGAATCAGTTGATAGGAAACGGATGCCATGTTATTAATTGCAAAAGCAGAGAACCCTATTCAATGGAAGAAATAAACAGCATAACAAAATGAAAAAGATAATAAACATACTTGTTGGAAGATGGAAGGCGGAAACTCCAAAATTATATAAACTTATAATTAAATTTGGAATGGCTATTAGCGGATCTTCTTTAGCAATGCATCTTGCTATGCAAACAGCTGGTGCTATTGAACCTAATTGGTGGATTAATATATATCCTTATCTGATAGGAGTGCCAGCAGGAATATCCGCGTTAGCCAAATTCACAAAGGAAGAAAATATAAATACAAAAGAAAATGGATAAAGAAATAATTGATATATGTAAAAAACAGAATATAGAAGCAGCAGCATTGTTAGCTTTTATTTCTGTTGAAACAGGTGGAAAAGGATTTGATGATAATACTGGAAAGATACTTATTCAGTTTGAACCGTCATGGTTTAAGAAGAAAGCTCCTTATGCACCTAGTGGAATTTGGTCTGTTAATAAAGTAGATGTACAAGCAAAAGAATGGTTGGCATTCAACGATGCCTTTTCAAAAAATAAAGATGCAGCCATGCAGTCTACCTCTATTGGTCTAGGTCAAATAATGGGATTCCATTATAAACGTATAGGCTATAAAGACGTAGGTTCAATGTGGGATGATGCCAAAAAAGGAATAGATAAACAGATTAATCAATTAGTGAAATTTATTAATTCTGATAATAATCTTCTTTTCGCTTTGAGAAAACATGATTGGACTAAAGTTGCTTCTATTTATAATGGTAGCGGATTTATGGAATTAGCAAAGAAATATCATCGGACTCCTTATGATGAATCCATGGAAATAGCATATAACAGATTTAAAAATATTTAACGATGAAAAAGTTTTTATATATAATAATGGCGATTTTCATATTATCAGGATGCGCCACAAGAAAGACAATAGAGTATAGAGACAGAGATGTTGTAAAATATATTAAGACGTTACAACATGATACTCTTATAAACAATATCCACGATAGTGTGTATAATAATGTATATACTAAGGGAGATACTGTATATAATGTGAAATATAAAGAAAGAATAGCATACAAAGATAGGATAGTTTTTAAAACTGATACCCTAAAACGTGATAGTATTCAGACGCAATATAAAAAAAATACAATAATTAAGAAAATTGTGCCTAAATGGTGTTGGATTCTTTTGGCTATAAACGGAATTTTTGGTATATTTGTAGGAATTAAACTTTATATTAAATGGAAGAGCAAAATTTAATATTTCAAATATATAATGCTGACGGTTCTTATTTTCACGGACTATCTATAAAAAGCAGCACATATATAAGTCAGGCTATGGCTATATCCGACAATATAGAAGGATATATCTATTACCCAACGAACGAACTTTCTTTTACATTTAAAAAATATATTACTTACAATGGAGTAAACTATTATATGAAAATAGACGAACCTCCTACTATTGTAATGAAAGGTCTTTTAGAGGATAACAACGAAGCAAAGGGAATGACAAAATATACCATCAAGTTTTACCATCCTATGGTTTTGTTGTTTAATATTCCCTTTACTGATGTTGCCGTTTCGGTAGATGAAAAAAAATATAAGACCAATGACACTTCTTTTTATTTTAAGGGTACATTAAGCAATTTTTTACAAAAGCTAAACGTATGTCTAAGCAATACTCCTTTTACATGCGCATTGCAGAGTGGGTTTGTTGATGACGGAACTCAAAGTGATGTTATACAATTCGACAACCAAATGATAAGCAGTGTTCTGGGAACATTATACGATACATTTAAAGTTCCTTTTGTTTTTGACGGATATAAGATATTATTTGGGACTCCTTCGGCTGAAATATATGCTAACGGAGAAACAAGTCCTTTCGTCTTTAAATTAGGACAAGGGTTAGGACTTAAAGATAACGACCGAACTCCTAAAAACAATACAATAGTAACAAGGGTAGCTGGATGCGGAAGTTCAGATAATATTCCTTATGGCTATCCTAAAATTAAATGGACTGGAGATCAGTCTTGGACTTATACCATTAACAATGATCCAAGCCAAGCTAATTCTTATCCAATAGTTGATGGAGTTATAGACGGAGAAACAGTTAAACTTATCAACCATCCTTTCACTAGAAAGGTTCTTATGCCAACTGTTTATACTGATAGCGTAAACAAGAAAGTGAACCCTAATGCTACGGGATATAACCCAGATATAGAACTTGTCGATTACTATGATGCGCTTGATTCTGAACAATATGAGAATGTTATAAATCCAAATTCTCCTTCTTATTACAAGAAAGCATTTGACGGTTCAGACAGTACCGTTGCCGATATTAAACCATCCATAAAAGGTGCTAAATACAATAATCAAGAAATAGATATTCTCAAAAGTGTTTATCCATGCGATGCTTCGGGAACACAAGTATCAAATTGGGATGACAGTAAAGATAAAGACGGAAATTATAACCAGTCTTATTTTAAAGTAGAGTTTTATCCTTTGGGGTTTGATTTATATGCGATGGCAGCTGCTACAAGCGCAATGTCTGTAAATACAACAAGCGGAGCATGCAACGGATGCAAGTTTGATTTGGCGGTAGACTGGGATGTAGTAAAAACAAATTTCTATTTTACAAAAGAGGATGGGACTATAGTTTTCGATCCAAATAATACTTTGGGTACTCATAGAGATTATACCAAGTTCCCAGACAGCACTAATCAAAGCATTACCGTTATGGTGAAAAAAGATACCGATACTTTCGGTACTTTAATGCCTAATATTTATCAACAACCTGCTGTAGGAGATACTTTTGTTTTCATCGGTATTGATATGCCACAAGCATATATTACAGAAAAACAATTAGAACTAGATGCAGCTATGAAGCAATGGATGAAAGAAAACAACATTGCTTATTATGAATATCCGTTTAAGTTTGATGAATATTTCTTTACTCAACATCCAGATATATTAAACCAGATTAAACCAAACTGTATTATAAGATTTGAATACGCAGGTAACGTAATGGCTTTAAGCATACAGGAGATGTCTATCACTTGGGGAGATAAATCCCTCCCTACCTATAACATCACTCTTACCGATGATGTCAGCGTAAATATAAATCAAATTGGAGAAGTGACAAACGGGCTTTCTAAATTAGGGAGTCAGGTCGCAGCTATTCAAGCCTATTATAATATTAATATTGTTGACGAGTTAAACAAAAGAATATCAAAGGTATCTGATGATACTGCTAATGGAAAAATAACATTTAAAGATATTAGTACTTTTGTAAAAGGATTTAATATTGCAGATAGTCTTATTGATAATATTATAACAAGTGTTAATTCTGTTTCAGAAGATGATATTTCATTGATGACTTCCTTAAAATCATGTAATACTTTTTTAAGAAAAGATAAGGATGATATTACAACTCATACTATAACCGCTCCTACGTTTATTGGTGAATTAAACGGTAATGCTGCAACGGCTACAAAGCTGAAAACCGCACGTACAATTTGGGGACAGCCTTTTGACGGTAGCGGGAATGTTAGTGGTCGTTTGTCTTTAGATGAAAGTAGCGTATATTGGAAAGAGCCTAACTTTGGAGACCAATTTGCTATTGTTCCGTCATTTCCTGAATATGGAGATTCAAACCTTCTTTGCTTTCAATCAGCAGTAGGCGATTATGGAACTACACCAAGCCTATCAACAAAAATGGTTATTGCTGGTGCAAGTGGTAATGTCGGTATAGGCACAACTACACCTGCTTATAAATTAGACGTAAACGGAACTTTACACGCCGCAGGAGCAGTGACATTAAGCAGCACGCTGACAGCAGCAGGACTTATAAATGCCAACGGTGGAACACATACAACAGCTCTTACCGCAACAGCATTGTCAACGCTGGCAGCTACCGACATATTAGGAGATGCACAGTTATCCGCAAGGGTGATGTCTCCTGATTATGTCAGCCAGACAACGGGATGGGGCATTACAAGAGCAGGTGCAGCAGACTTTAGAAACCTATACGCTGATGAGTTGAGAGTTCAAGCATTTACCGCCGATATATCACAAGCATTAGCTGGTAGCGACTACTTGACAAAGAGTGTTTCTAAGTTATCGGCTAACTTTATCGTTCCCGCAGTTAACTCTACCGTTCGCATAATAGTTGATGATATTGAGGGCATGCCCGCTACACAATGTTTCACAAACGGAGACTATATAAGATTTAGAGCCTTTAATCGTACAAGTGGTTTAATTATTTCTAATGTTTGGGGAACGGTTACATTAGACACTACATTTGGAACTAATGGATTTAGCAATGGTACACAAGCCTACACATTTACTTGTACACAGACAACTGGTGTTGGTCTTACGGTATTCAAAGGTAGCGAGGTGCTCGACTATGGAATTAGCGGAAGCGGTCTTATTACTCGTACCACTTTAGATGCTATGGGCTCTCCTTACGAGCAGATTGCTACATGGGTAAATGACCCTTCAAACGGTAATAACTATACAGTACACGCAAGATTAGGAAACCTGAATGGAATAGCTAATTGCAACGGTCATGGCATTTACACTGATAATGGATTTTTTACTGGCAAGATAGTAATAGGTGACTTGACTAAGACTTCTAACTATTTGTCGTTCGACAATGTAAACGGACTACAAATAAATTTGGGTGGTACTAGTGTTGCAACTACAACTGATGTAAGTACAGCGGTAAATGGCATTCAGATTGGTGGAAGAAACTATATGAGAACGGATTTATCACCGTATATAATTAATGCAAATTCTGATAATGATTTGACTATAGTTCCATATACCTACAATGGAATATCTGGATATAGACTTACAAAAACCAAAAATTCAGATTGGGGTAGCGTAATATCATGGAATATATTAAATAAAAATTTAGATAAAAATTCGATATATTCTTTTTCTATATATGTAGCAAATTTAGGAAATGTAAGTCTTAATTATCCTATTTCTTTTCAGAATGAAGATTCTTCTAATTTAGCCTTTAACGGAAGTATAAATATCCCATTAAAATTTAATGGAAGAATTAAACTAGTGGGAAAAAGCATAAATAGTTCTTATGATCCGACACTAAATAACACCAGTTTAGTTTCGGTTATCTTAGCAGTAGGTTGGGATATATTTATTGCTCAACCAATGCTAGAGATAGGCTCAAAAAGTACTGATTATAGCCCAAGTATAGAGGACGTAGCCAATAGTATTTCAAATGCTCAATCAACCGCAATAAGCACTGCGGCAAGTAACGCAGAAGCTCTATACGTAACGCAATCAGCATATAGTTCGCAGGTGACGATATTGCAGAATAGTATCAACGCAAAGGTAAGTCAAACTGATTTCAACGCTTTGGGAACAAGGGTAGGAACGGCTGAAAGCACGATAACACAACATTCTACTGCTATTGCAAGTAAGGTAGCGCAGACAGACTATACGGGTAACACAATTGCATCTTTGATTAATCAGACTGCTACAACTATTGCTATACAAGCTAATAAGATTAATCTGGTTGGTGCGGTAACTATTAGTGCTATTGATAAGAGTTCAGTTACCCCATCAGCATTAGGTGCTGCTACTCCTACAGATGTAACTACAGCTGTTGATAATATACAGATTGGTGGTAGAAACTTATTTACAAATACAAAGACATTTTCTAATTATGTTAATTTAGGTTATTGGACAAAAGAAAATGATTTGTACAATGGGTGTAATGTATATTCAATGAACGGTATGTGGCAAGGACTTTATCATGGTAATGATTTATACAACGCTGGAACTTATACGTTTTCATTTTGGATTAAAGGAACTTCTGACATTGGAATAGTTCAATATTATGATAGTAATAATGTTGGTCCTGTAAATGGTTCTGTCTTATCAGTTACCACTGATTGGAAACGAGTTTCAATTACGTTTACTATTACTTCTCCAACAATATTGGCATCGAGAATTGAAAAAGCAGATACTAACGGAACTGTTTATATTTGTGGTTATAAATTAGAGGAAGGTAATAAGGCAACTACATGGACCCCAGCCCCCGAGGATGTAGATAGTTCAATAAGCAAAGCACAGCAAGCAGCTCAAACATACGCTACAACAAACTGTGTACAAGTAGGATTATCCAACGCACCCGATGCTATCAAAAATCAGGTCCTAGCAGCAGCGCATGGAAACTTTAGCTATATAGACGGTTCGAGTATCTATACAGGTACTTTGAATGCAAATCAAGTTACAGCAGGTTATATCAGTGCTGATAGGATAGCAGCAAATTCGATAACAACCGACAAGTTAGCAACTAATGTCTTGAGTGTAGGTAATATTTCTGGTTTAGGAAGTCTATCTACTCAAAACTCTCTTGCATACGACAGTTCTTATATAACTAATAAACCAACTAGTCTATCAGCAATAAACCAAACAGAGGGAACAAAACTCGGTGGTATAGCTGCTGGTGCTACAGTAGGTGCAACTTGGGGAACTAACGTTACAGGAATACCTACTAACCTATCCTCACTTAATGGTACAGAGGGTATTAAGAATACTCTTATTACAATTTCTGAAAATGGTACATTAAATGGAGCTGGTGGCGGTCAAGTAACGGTAAGTGGAATAGGTGCTTGTACACCAACACAAGCACAAGGATATGCCACTACTTCACAAAACTCGGCACAAGACAATCTTGCTACTAATTTAGGATACACAAATTACTCTGATTTGGTAACTAAGGCTGCATCTACAGATTTTGGTACATTAGTAGTTGGCGGTTATCTTAACACTGCTCTTATACAAGCACAAGCAATCTCAACAAATATGCTTGCTGCTGGTTCTATTACAGCTGATAAGATAAATGCAAATAGTGTATCTGCAAGCATAGCTAATGTGATAAGTTTGGATGCAAGCAGAATAACGACGGGAAAACTCTCTGCTGATAGAATAGATTCAGTTAGTGTAGTGGCTAAAGGACTAGTAGCGCAGACGATAGACGCACAGAATGCTACAATTAAAAATTTGAAAATGGAGACCGCAGAGGTCAGCGGAACCATAACCGCAACGGCTGGTAGCATAGGACCATTCACAATAAGTTCAAACCAACTTATAGCTGATTCCAATTCAGATGAGATGCTACTTAACGCTGAAAAGATAAGATTTACACGAGGTACTACTAGCGCAGTGCATATTGGAGGAGACATATTGCCACTTAGTATGGGAGGTCTTATGGCTTGCCCTATGAGAGTAGAAGAAAGTCGTTCTACAAGCGGAAACGGAAACGCTGGTATATATATATCAGTAACAGGTTCAGCTATTGACGATTCAAGTGATTACGCTTCTAACAGTGCACTATATATAACTAAAGGAGTAATAAGCGGTTTAAGGCCCAAAATTAGACGACTAGCTTCTTCACAAACTTTATCTGTAATGGACCATACTATAATAGACATATCTAGCTCATCGGATTCTTATTATACATTCCCTAGCGGCTGCGAGGATGGGCAAGAATATGTATTAATTTCTAATTCAAGAGGTATATGGATTAGGACTAATAGTACCGATAAAATACAGAATGGTACAGATAATAACATATATACAGGGGCGCAATCAGTTCTTATATTGGACCATACTTATGCTATATGCGTATATGATGCCTATAATACTATATGGAGGGTAAGACCTACAAGACAATAAATTATTAATTAAAAATAAAAATCATGAAAGTAAATTTAAAGAAAGTAAAGGTCTACGCAGACCTAAAGAAAACAAAGTGTGAAGTGCTAGACATTCAAGACATGTTAGCAGAGTTTATCTATAAGTATGGTGGCGGATTCAAGGGATTAAGACTTGCCAACAAGATTGCAGACGGAAAGGACGGTGAAGTAGAACTGACTGACGAAGAGTCTCAAATGATACTCGCTGTATGCGATAATAACGATATGCGATGCTTATTGCTGACCGCTGTTCATGAGTTGCTAGACCCAAAAGAAGAAAATAAATAATAAAATTAAATTTAAATAATTATGGAAGTAACATTAAATGAGAAAAGTAGAACTACAAATGTGCAGTCAACTACTACAATTGGAGATTATAATTATATCATAAATTATAATTTCGATGCAAATAAAGAGTTAGTATCTGTAAATATTACGATACAGACAGGTAATAATGTAAATGTAGGTAGTTTCTATAAACAAGGAGAATCTAACAATACGTTGAACGTATCACCAGAATATGATATGATGGAACAAGCTACAAATATTAATAGTATTATGGATGTTATTAAAAGTAACATGTAATTACTGAAAGTATGAGTGAACTACCCACGAGCTAAAGACTCGTGGGATTTATTGCTAATTTTATGTTAAATTATATAAATAATATTTCATGATAGATTATAAAGATACAAAAAAAGCTATGGAAATAAGGGGCGTTGAATTTACTGACGCTCAATTTTCAATGTGCCTTATGATTTCAGTAGGCGTAGATGAATACGATGCTTACATGGCTTCTATTGTTCCAAATAAGATTGACAAGATAGCTGTGGAAAAGAAAGACGCTTTTATTGAAAAGTGTAAGAAAGAATGCGATATTCTGTTAGGTCAAAGTTCTATAAGTAATCTGATAGACTATCTAAAGGATAGATATGAAATGCAGATTAATGATGCAGCTATCAATACTGAAAACGTAGAGGTTACACCAAAAATGCTTAAAAACCTATTGGGAAAGATTATCAAGAAGAGTAATGATAATTTCGATTCTACGGCTTATACTGATATTATAAAGGCTGTATCTGAATATATCAAGCAATTCCCAATGGATAATGACGATAATTCATTCAATAAGCATTTCATTCTTCAATACGAACCTTACAATTGCGTATGCAGCGAGTGTAATAGAGAGTTTGATTTAGCACCGAACGTAACTACTGTTTGTCCGAATTGCGGTCATAAGTATATCTGGGATAGTATAAATAAGAAATTTATATATTGAAACAAGAAAGGGGAGCAAATTAATGTTCCCCTTAAATGTGTCTAAAATTAGACCCTAAAACAATCTTACCCTATAACTTATACCTAAAACATATTTAATCGCCTAATTTGATGTCTATAAATGCAAATACGGCATATTATTAATTACTTTGACTATTGCTAGTTTCATTTTTATTAATATCAACCTTATCGTGATACAAAATATCCATGATAGGTGTTTCCTCAATCTTAACGAATACATAGTCAATCATAGTACTATCCATAGCTTTTGTCATTCTTACCTTTGCACTATCAAGATTTGAACCCTCAACCAAATAACTTACATTTGACTTCTTTTCTTTTCCAGACTTCTCGTCGATAGTAATAAATGCTAACTTGCACTTAAACCATGTTCCTTCATTATTACCTTCTGATTTGATGATTTCAGCATAGTTCACTTTCTTTATGGCAGCAATTTCATATTCACCGCTTGTTAACATAGGCATTTCTTTACAGATAATTGCTTCTGCTTCACAGAAACTCATTGCGTCTGTTAGATAAACTTCTGATACAATTTTATTAGTACCATCTTCCATCATTTTCTCATACTTTACTTTAACTTCAAATGCTTTCATTTTGTTTTTTTATTTTAAATTGTTAATAATACTTTTTTATCTTACGTGTTAGATAGAACATTACTTCTATCACTGCAAATAATGCAAATCCTTCAATTATTACTGCTACTAGTGTATTTACCATATAGTTTTTATTTTATGATGCAAATATATGAATTAATATCAATACATCCAAATTTGTTAACGTTTTTTATCAAAAAGGAACTTCGCTAGCTGGTAATACTTTAAAGTCCTCTTCTTTTATATATTCCATTTCTTGTTCTTTAGGTTGTTCTTCCCAACCGTAAACGATATGTTCTGATATTGAGTTTTTAAGCCTTCTGCTCTCATTCTCATAAAACATTCCAACTATATAATCAATAATACCCATAGACCTATTTTTACAAACCTCGACAACGGAATCATATTGAAGACAGTTTTGAACTACGGTTGAATCTAAAAACTCGCTTGCTCTAGTTTGGAAATCTTTACCAACACGGTGTATAATGAATAAATTATCACAAAGGTTGGTTAAGTCCGCTGTTCCACTAATGCTTTCCTTTCTCAAAAATCCGCTTTCTTTCCTAGGGTGGCATACTAGAATTATATGTATATTTTTAACTTTAGCAAATTCCTTTAAATCATTTATGAATTGCGTCTGCTGGCTATACTTATCTCCGTCGTAACTAGATATATTTAAACTCATAAGATTATCAAGGACTAAAAGATTAATTCCATTTTCTTCAACCACTTCTTTTACATCACTAAATAATTGATTCCATTTACTACCATATTCGTTGTTGTATAAGAATAATTTTCCTTTATCCCAAGCATTTATTTTATCACAAATATTTTTAGGTGCATAGTATATATTATCATATCCGTCTTTTTTATAAACATGATTTTTACCAGCAGCTATTTGATTAATCCATCCTTGAAATCTAAATCCCTGTAACTCACCAGACCATATAGCAACTTTATATCCCTTTTGTATTACGTTTAAACATAGACAATCTATCCATGAAGTCTTGCCAGTTCCTGATAAACCTGATATAACACTTACATCACCAAGAAGCAAACCCATAATTTTTCTATCAAGTTCATGGTAACCTGTCGGTATAGCAACTATACTATTTATATCAATGTATTTAATATCTTCCATTGATAGCCATTTCTTACCTTTATCAGCTGTTTCTTCAAGAGGTTTAAATTCTTCTTTGTTTATCGGTTGATTATATCTTCTCTTTTGCCGATATTCATTATAATCCTTTTTATCATAAGCATTAGGCTCAAAATGCAATCTAAAATCTTTCCAAGTGTATTGCGAACAAGAGTTATGGAGACATCTGAAACCAATAGATCCATTCGACATTTTGAATATTGCAGAATCTGGTGCTCTATGTGAAGAATCGAATGGGCATTCTTCAAGAATATATTTTGTATATGAAGAAGTCTGTACGGTATTTCTAACTTGAATATTATATTTTTTAATAAACTCGTCAATATCAAAACTTTCCTGTGAATATCTATTTGATTGGTTTGGTTGTTCTTTTTTAGGTAACATGTTTGCAACCTTTTCAAAATATTCATTAGGAGTAATCTTTATTTCACTAGGAACTTTAATTATCTTACTCTCCCTTTGAGGTCTTGATTTAGTGTTACTGCCCTTTCTACTGATGCAACCATATAACTTGCATATTCTGCTTGCATTGAATGTTGTGGTATCTATCTTTACCTTGTCTGTTGAAAATAAAATATCAAGCATTTGTAGAAAGTTCTTAATCGTCTCGGTATTCTTTTCATTATTCAGCATTGCACATCTATAAAGCAAATGGAAACCATTAGCTGAATCACAAGCTACTCCTTCGTTAAAGCCCTCATCGCTAAGAAATTTGTATACCTGATTTCCGATTAATCTAGCAGCAGCCTTTTCTTCATCGGTACTATTAGTATCAGATGGCTTTTCACAATCAATATCAATAAGTATCCAATCCCTAGCAATAATTTCCTTATCACTCGTTGCTGATTTTGGCTTAACGACTATTCTATCATGTTGTTCCCTTGAATAACAAGCATCATCTATCTTGTTCAAAGTAAAATAGATATTGCAGTTATCGTATGGTTTAATTGCTGTAAGCAAACTTTCTATATCTGTGAAATATCCAGAATAGGTTCTTTTGCTATTATTATCTAATATTCTTATTTCGGTAAGGTCTTTATTTCCCTTAAAAACATCATACCATTGTCTAATCGTTTGTACGTTCATATTATTTGTAAGTTACTCCGTTTATATTTATATCGTTAGATTTATTATCTGTTACCTCGCTTGCTTCATTACTTTCAGATTTAACATATCCATAATCTGGCAAGTTATTTAGAAACGTTGAGAAGTTTAACATGTATGACTTACCATACTTCTCTTCGCACTCCTTACTAATAGTAAATTTCAACATTTCATAACCATATTGCTTAATCAATTTCTTTAGCTTATCCTTGCACTTAAACGATTTGCCAAGTGATATATTGCGCTTAGGACATTTGGTAGGATACATAGCATACAATTCCTCAACTTGCTCGCTAACATCATTTGCGCAATTGCAATCTTTCTTAGATACGTTAGTATCTTCTTTATTGTTAGTATTCTCTATTGTAATCTCTGGTAATGCTCCTTCATTTTGACTATTCGAATCGTCATTTTGGAGTTTCGTAACTTTATTTTGAATATTCCATCCTCCAAGTCCGTCAAAACCTTTATTTTTAATAGATTCTATTATAAATTTCATATTAGCTCTATATTGCAAAGTTCTATCCCATTTAATGTTTGGATTTTTTCTACTAGATATAAATCCTTTTTCTTCTAAATTGCTTATATATCTTCTAATAGTATCTTCAGAAACATTCAGCATACACTCTTCTATTAATTCAGAAGCTTTTTTATAAATCCACCCATTAGTCATGTTTGCATTGAACTGAGTATTATTACTTAAACAACGTGCTTCTTCTTCCTTTAAAAATAAATCATAGTCCTTAACTCGCTCTTGCCAATATATAAATTGACCTAGAATGATACTTTCAATAGTATCATTTGTTATAGCATAAAGTTCTTCCTTTATAACTATTCTTTTTAATTTAATTGCTTCCATATCATTATATTTTATCATGAAATTTAGAATGACATTCTTTACATAAACATATTAAATCACCCATGTGGTGCAGTTCATCACCATGATTAGTATAATCCCTGTCGCTTGTATCGTGACTGGGAAAC
>OGVK01000042.1_pt1 | contig 15662 bp, 9 predicted proteins | sample 1575721 | NCBI WGS metagenome assembly OGVK01 (sample SAMN07581521, study PRJEB24739) | freshwater metagenome | place: Singapore | collected 2015-01 | reverse complement strand
GTTTCCCAGTCACGATATCCCAGCCAATCACATCGCTAATGTCGTTTAAATCGAGCACAGGTGCAAAGCTGAAATCAATGCCGACGGCCAGGACTTCAGTCGCCATGAGCCAGCCACATTGTTCAGCCAAATCGAGTGCCTGTTCAGGATGGTCTAGATACAACTCACCGAAACGCCCCATGGCTGGGAGCAGGGTAAAACCCGTTCTCAAACGTTGTACACGGCCACCTTCCTGATCGACCGCAATTAAGATTTCTGTGCGAATTTGACGCATATGATCGGTCAGTGCACGAACTTGTTGTGGGGACTGAATATTTCGTGCAAATAAAATAACGCCACCGACTTGCGGAGCTTGCAATAGTTCAATATCTTCTTGGGTAAGTTCTGTGCCAGCGATGTCCAGCATCAATGCGCCAATCATATCGGTGTCCGTGTTTGAAGTATTTAAATAAAGAGGCTGAAGGGATCAGCTTCCGCGAAACAATACCCGAATTCTGCAATGATTTGCTACATTTTGTCAGCACAGATTATGATAAAACTACACGACATAAACATATTCAGTTGTTTAAGATGTTGAATCTGCACCATTCATGTTGAATAACGACGCAGAAATTTTGGTCGAAAACCAAGGAAGTACAAATTATTTATGAAACTTCAAACAATAGCTTGTGCAGTTGCCATTGCGACTGGTGGTTTGTTTTTTACACACGCAATCAATGAAGCAATTGCAGCCAACGATACCGCTGTAGTCTCACAATCTGTCGTGCCAACTAAAGAACAAGCGCTGGTTTCACGACAGTTGGCAACATTAGTCGATCGTCAACATTATTTGAATATGCGTCTGGATGCGGAGACCTCGAGTCGTATTCTCGATTTTTATCTGGACAGCTTAGATCCAGACCATACGATTTTCCTGAATTCCGAAGTTGAACAATATAAGAAACAATATGGTGCGACTTTTGGTGCAGCATTAAAAGCGGGGGACTTAACCGGTCCTTATACCATTCATGCGCAATACCGTGAGCGTCTGGCTCAGTTTTATGAGTTTATGCTGGCTGAATTGAAAAAGCCGCAGAACCTAAATCAAGCCAATGTTTATATTGATATTGATCGTGAAAAAGCTCCTTATTTTAAGAATACCCAAGAGCAGCGTACCTATTGGCAAAAAATGCTGGTGTCGCAGCTGATCAATTTAACCATTAGCAAGCAAGAAGACCAAGCCAAACAGAAGGTCTTGAAAGATAATCCAGAACTTGCCAATGGGCAGGACTTAACCAGTCCAGAAGATTTAACCCCAGTTCAGACGCTGACCAAGCGCTATACCCGTCAATTGGAGCGTATTAGCCGGACCAAGAGTGATGATGTACTGGATAAAACCTTGAATGCGATGATGCTGACTTATGATCCTCACAGCAACTATTTCCCGCCTGTGGATGCGATGGAGTTGAACCGTCAAACCACGTTGCAACTCGAAGGGATTGGGGTGTCGATTCGCCCAGAACGTGGCAATGAAGACTACACCAAAATTGAAACCATTGTAGATGGTGGTCCTGCGAGTAAAACAGGACAAGTGAAATCGGGTGACCGCATTATTGGTGTGGCACAAGATGGCGAAAAAATGGTGGATGTGGTCGGTTGGCCAAGCAATGAAATTGTTGGGCTAATTCGTGGAAAACGTGGTACCAAAGTCACCGTGCGTTTATTGGCGACAGGTGCCCCAATGAGCCAAGCACGCAATGTGACCATTGTACGTGATGTGATTCAGGAAGAAGATGCTGGGGTACGTTCACGTGTGGTTGAAGTCAAGCGTGATGGTAAAGTCCACCGTATGGGCGTGATTGAAATCCCATCATTCTATTTGAACTATCGTGCGCGCCGTGCGGGCAATGAATACCGTTCAGTTTCTGAAGATACCAATAATGCTTTGAAAGAACTACAAACCAAAAATGTAGAAGGTATTATCATTGATTTACGCAATAACCCAGGTGGCTCTTTGGAAGAAGTCGCGCGTATGTTGGGGCAGGTGATTAAGTCAGGTCCAGTGGTGCAAATCCGTGATGGCAATGGCAATGTTAGCGTGTTTGAAGACGATGATGGAGGTGCACAGACCTATGCAGGTCCTTTGGCTGTCATGGTCAATTTGGCTTCCGCTTCGGCAAGTGAAATTTACTCGGCGGCAATTCAAGACTATGAGCGTGGCATTGTGATTGGCAGTACCACGACGGGCAAGGGAACAGCACAAGTTCAGCTTGACAGTTTGGCTTATGGGCAAGCGACTTTAACGCAGCGTAAATTTTACCGCGTGACGGGTGGCAGTACGCAAAATAAAGGTGTCGTTCCAGATGTCACGCTGGTCGATATCTATAATGAAGAGTTTGGTGAACGTAAAGCCAAGAATGCCTTGAAATGGGATACGATTCCGACGGCACCCTTCAAACGTGAAGGTTCGGTAAAGCCTTATGTACAGCAGCTTGATCAAGCTTCAGAACAACGCGTGAGTGTTGATCCACAGTTTAAATATTTGGAAGCACGTAAAGCGATTGCGAAAAAATCAGATGATCAGAAACGCATCGTGTTAGATATTGATCAGCGTAAAGCTGAGTTGATTGCACTCGAGCAGGAAACCTTACAGGCAGAAAACCAGCGTCGTCAGGCAACGGGACAAAAACCATATGCAAATTGGGAAAGCTATCAAGCCTCTTTAGATGCTTTGGCTGAGTCGCGTGCCAAAATGAAAGCAACACAACGCCCAGCTTTGCCTGAAGAGGAAGCTTTTGTAACAGAAGCAGCCAATGTGTTATTGGACTATGCGAAAGTGCAAAAGGTAAAATCTTAAGTTGTTGTAAAGTTTGTTCGCTTAAAAAGCCAGTCTACGCATGACTGGCTTTTTAATGTTTGGAGTAAAAAAGGCATAAAAAATAAATGGATATTGGCTTAATGCTGTAACTAAATTGCGTAAATATTCGGGAATAAACACTTGACCAAAACGATAGAGTATTAGATTCTTAACAGGATTATAAAATTTGAAAAACTTTAGGTTTTTTTATTGCTCGAGAGCACGACTTTGAATGTATTGATAAAAAAAAGATGACCTAAACGGAAGCTTTATATGGTTCATATACATTATGATTTAAGCCTTGTTGTAGGTTCTATTTTATTTGCTTTGTTGGCATGTTTAATGGTTGTGTCACTGGAACAATTATTATTTCGCGGATCACAGCAAAAGCTGCACAAGGTCATCCTAGTGACCAGTGGTCTAGTTTTAGGCGTCGCCATTTGGTGTATGCACTTTATTGCTATTTTTGCTTGTCAATTTCCTGAATCTTTTAGCATTGATCTTGGGCTAACGCTGACCTCATATGTAATAGCTTTTGTTGCCTCAACTTTCGCCATTTGGCTGATCACACGTCCCACTTTATCTTTTGCTCGCCTGATTATGGGGGCAGTCCTGATGGGGCTGGGCATTTCGGGGATGCATTACACGGGCATGCTCGCTTTAAAACTGCCGTCTTATCATATTCAATATGATGCCATGATGGTGGTATTTTCGATTATCTTTGCCATTTGTGGTTCGGGTTTAACCTTCTGGCTCACCTTTAAATATAAAGCAGCGATTAAATATAAGTTTTGGCTGAAACTCTGCATTGCATTCATGATGGCGATTTCGATTGTCGGCATGCATTTTAGTGGTATGGCGGCAACGAAATTTGTCCAAGATTCTTCAGATTTGCTGAACTTGGGTCAGTCGGGATATGGCTTAATAGTCTTTACGATATTGTTGGTCACCTCGCTGATTTTTATCGCAGCATTTTTTGTAGCGGTACTCGAACAGCGGCTAGAGGAGCGGAATATACAGCTGTATACCGCCAATCAGGAACTTGCTAAGCAAGCGGTGAGAGATAACCTGACTAAATTGCCGAACCGTTTGTATCTAGCCGAATACGCGCATTTCCTGTTCACCAATCATCGCTATAACGATCAGAAAATTGCTTTTCTTTTTATCGATTTAGATCGCTTTAAAGGCGTCAACGATGTCTTTGGTCATCATGTGGGGGATCAATTGCTGGTACAACTTTCGAGCCGTATCCATGCCCAATTGAATGAGCGCCAAAAACTGCTGCGTATTGGCGGAGATGAGTTCTTGATGGTGATTGAAGATGCCAGTCTAGAACAAGCGGAACACATGGCGGCAGTTGCACTGGAACAGATTCAGGAAAGTTTTCTTATTGCAGGCAAGGAAATTAATATTTCTGCCAGTGTCGGCATAGCCATGTTCCCTGAGCATGGCAATAACTTGCAAGATTTGTTGATTAATGCAGATGCTGCAATGCTGTCCTCAAAATATCAAGGTCGTAATACCTATTCCGTGTTTAACTATACGGCGGATCAGCAAGAAACCAAGAGCCTGACCAAGTTAATTAATGATCTGTATAAAGCGGTTGAAGAACAGCAGTTTGTTCTGTTTTATCAGCCAAAATTTACCACGCAGGACCATCAAATTTGTGGTGTGGAAGCATTAATTCGTTGGCAACATCCGACTTTGGGTTTATTGACCCCAAACATGTTTATTCGTGGTGCAGAAAAAACAGGGCTAATTATTGAATTGGGTTATTGGGTGCTGGAACAAGCCTGCCGTCAAATTCAAATCTGGGAAAAAAATAATGTGCCGTTTTTCCCTGTAGCGGTCAATCTTTCAGCCGTGCAATTTGAACATAAACACTTGTTTACCAACCTAGAGCAGTTGTTTGAAAAGTATCAAATCGATCCAAGTCATTTGATGATTGAGATCACTGAAACCACGGCCATGCATCATATTGAATCCAGTATTTTGAGTTTCGAGCGATTGCGTCAAATGGGCATTAAATTGGCGATTGATGACTTTGGCACAGGGCATTCCAGCTTCCTGTATTTGAAAAATCTGCCTGCGGATGAACTGAAAATAGACCGTGAGTTTATTTATGATTTAGAAGAAAACTCTAAAGAAGAAATGATTTTGGAAAGTATCATTCAACTGGCGATCAAACTCGGTTTGGTGGTGACCGCAGAAGGGGTGGAATGTGCATCTCAGGCGGAAATTTTGTCGCGTCTAGGTTGTCAGCAATTACAAGGCTATTTATTCGCAATGCCGATGGAAGTGGAGCAGCTTGAGCAGATCTAAGTTTAGGCTGTGGACTCAGATTTGGTTAGTCAGGAAGTTTTCGATCTCCGTTGTACCTGAAAGTCTTGTTCAATTCAGCTTAATCTCACCTTTCAATTACATGCAAATACGATTGCGTCCTTCGGCTTTGGCTTGATAGAGGTTTTCATCTGCCAATTTCATCACTGCCTTAATATGTACCGAAGAATCAGGCCAATGCGCGAGTCCAATCGAAATAGTAATTGGACCTATGCCTTCTACCAGTGTGGTTTCAAGCTTTAGTCTTAGGCGTTCTGCCAGTTTATAACCGATATTCAAATCTGTACTTGGCGTCAGGACGATAAATTCTTCACCGCCAAAACGGCAGCAGACGTCATTATCGTGGAAATTGGCTTGTATGAGAGCTGCGACTTTCTGTAACACCAAATCGCCTTTGTCGTGTCCGTAGGTGTCATTCACTTGTTTAAAGTGATCAATATCAATCGCAATCACACAAAATTGGGTTTTGGTATTCATCAATTCCTGCGTGAACACCTCCATACCACGTCGATTATAAAAACCCGTCAGAGGGTCGGTGTTGACATGGTAGTTCAGCTCGTTAATGCGTTTTTTAAAGTTCTGCGCGCTGAGCAAGAGCGAAAGACGGAATTTCAACACTTCAAAATACCAAGGTTCGATACTTTTAATTTTTTGATCGATATCGGGGGTATTCAAAATGCTCGCCATTTTTGCCAGTTGTTCCAGCGGATTGGAAATCAGATAGGCGATGCGCCAGACAATAAAGAAAATCACCAGATAGAAGATCGACATGCCAAACAAGATTTTATACACAATGCTGGTGGCTTGTTCTAACAGAACCGCTGTAGGTTGCTGAGAAACGATGATCCATTTGGTCGAGGGTACATAGGCAAACCCCGCCAGATTTTCTTTACCTTCACTGTTGACCAGTTGCATCTTTCCGAATTTGGTTGCCTGAATCTGTGCCAGTCCCGTGTTATGCGTGACGGTTTCACTAATCCTTTTTGGATCGGGGTGAAAAATAATACGGTTATACTGATCCAGCACATACATATAGCTATTTTGATAGTTGTATTTGATGCTTAGTAATTCACGAATAATGTTATTTTTCTTTAAATAAAGCGCGCCACCAATAAAGCCGAGATAGTTGTGATTGTTGTCAAAAATAGGTTGTGAGATAAAAACAATCAAATTATGGCGTACAGAATAATAGGGGTGTGTGATGACGGGGGCTTTTTGGTCTAGGGAAAGCTGAATGCCATAGGTTTTATTGATACGTTTTTTATCAAATGCCAGCTGCTCGGGTGCATAAGACAGGAAACGCCCCTCTTTATCAATCACCACCACACTGTCAAAGGCATCGGACTGGAAGCGTAAGCGATCCACTTCATTTTGTAGTTGAATCGGATCATTAAAGGAATGCCCGAGAATATCGGCACTATAGGCCAGTTGCTTGACCAGAGTTTTGAATTGTAAATCGGTGCCATGCGCAATTTTTGAAGCATAGTCAAAATTGACGGAGAGAGAGTTTTCAATCAGTTGTTGGCGCTGAATGTAATAACTGACGGCCAGTGAAATAACAAACAGGCTAAAGACACTGAACATCGACAAAAAAAGAATGAGTTTTCTTAAATCTAGATTAAGTGTAGAAAGTAGCCGTTGCAAAATGGTCATCACAATTATGAAGTAGATCAGATATGAAATGGGTTGGATTGCACGTCATCCAGTGATCCGATGAACATAACCGCCAACTGAGTTTTAAACTTGTAGGATGTCAAACAATGTATAGAGAAATGAGATAAAAATCTAGTTTTGATAAAATTTATCCATGTGCTTATCACCGCCATGACTGGTCAAGTGGAAGATTAAGTATTATATTGTTTTTGTAACTATATTTTAATTTTTTGTATCTCTATTTCACGATTTATCTGCGGCTCAAGATTTAAACAAATAAGCAAAATGAAATGTAACGATGTTTGATCTTCACTTTTTCCCGAGGCAATTATGAAAATACAACTCCTAGAGATTGGCTCAGAAACCGAGCAATTAAGCGCGTGTAGACTTTCATTGTTGTTGGGTATTGCGACACCGCAGAATCAGATTTCCACTTATCTTAAGTTAGCTCGCCAATTACTGGCAGTCGATTATGCTGTGTTGCAATTTCAGCATGAGCCCTATGCATGGATCTCGACAGCGACGGGTTTAAAAGCCTATGCCTGTTCAGGTCTTTTTGCTGACTTACAAGTACCAGATTATGTCGATGTGCAACATGCAGATTATGCTGCTTTTGTGAGTGAGGTTTCGCGTTTGGGCTTGGCTGCTGAGCCGCGCTTACTGGTCTTGAACTTATACAATGCTGAGGGGCAATCCTTTGGTCAGGTGGCTTTTTTTGATCAGCAGACTACCGCATTTAGTCCAGAGCAGATCCAAATGCTGCAAGAGCTGTTTGCCAGCTTAATCAAGCATATTGAGCTGAAGATTGATCATGCTGAACTCAAAGAAATGTATGAGCAGCAGTCAGCTCTAAATTTTAGTAAAACCAAATTTTTCCAGATTATTGCACATGATTTACGTGCCCCTTTTCATGGACTACTGGGCTTTTCAGAAGTGCTGGCGCAAGAGCGGGATAGTTTAGATGAAGCCAGTATTCAGAATATCGCGGATTACTTGCATGACACCACGCAGTCAACCTATAGCCTATTGGAAAGTTTACTGAATTGGGCGATGGCTGAAGGCGGGCGCTTTGTATTTCATCCAATCAACTTTCAATTGAAGCAAGCCTCTAAAATTGTGTTCGATGTGTTAAATGGGCTCGCGATTAAAAAGAAAATTCAATTGATTGAAGATGTTCCTGAAGAAATTAAAGTTTTTGCGGACATCAATATGGTGACTTCCGTAATTCAGAATTTGGTCTCGAATGCGCTGAAGTTTACGCATATGGATGGGACTGGAATTGTGAAAATTTCAGCGAAAGTGACAGAAAAGGGCGTCGAGATATCCATTCAGGATACAGGTCTAGGCATGACACCCCAGCAAATTGAACAGTTGTTTCAACCGCGATTAACGGTGAGCTTTAAAGGCACCGATGGTGAAAAAGGCATGGGACTGGGTTTGGTGCTGTGTAAACGCTTCGTGGAAATTAATCAGGGTGAAATTGAAGTATATTCGAAAGAGGGAGAAGGCACCCTATTTAAGGTCACTTTGCCGCAAGCCGAATCCCATCTCGCCCTCAGTGTTAATCAAAAATTCATCGAAGTTTCTCCTTAAAAGTGAATGCTAGTTAATTTTCAATAAAAATAATCAGAAAACAGAATGTGCAAGGTAGTATCCCTTGAGACGATTGAGTACACTCAAGCTAAAGTCGCGGTCATACTTTTGCCCAATATCTGATTTTAATGGTCCTGCCTATGCTGGAGAGCAATACGATAATGTCATGCTGAAACGGGTGGGGCTGATGATTCGATGTGGATCAAAGTGAAATTCCAACTCGATATGCAACATGCGACGACAAGAACCTTGATAATTAAAGAAGACGTTGAACTCGGCGTGTGCCGAAAAAGGAGAGTGGCTCTTGATGAATGCTGAACAATTGCAGAAAACCTTGTGTGCCAGCCAATATGCAGAACAAGTTTTGGCAATCCATTCCAGCTTATTAGAACAAGATTACAGCGTTGATCAGTTCCAGAGTTCCTTAACCACAGCACAAATTTATGCACACGTCCAAGATGAATTACAACATGTAGAAGATGAAACGACGTGGTTGCGACTCAGTCGAGTATTACGCGCTCGATTGATGTTTCGCTGGATTTGGCAAGATGCCAACCAGTTGACGGACGTGGTGACACTCACCCGCGAACTGTCCGATTTTGCTGACGCTATGGTGTGTGCGGCAAAAGATTTTGCGCGTAGGCCGCTGGTTGCCAAGCACGGTGAGCCAATCGGTTATAACGGCAAAGTTCAAGATTTGATTGTGATTGCCATGGGCAAACATGGTGCCCAAGAACTCAATCTGTCTAGCGATATTGATTTGATATTTGCTTTTGATGAGCAAGGTGAAACCAATGGGCGCAAATGTATCGATGTACAGCAATTTTGCATTCTTTGGGGACAAAAGCTGATTTACCTACTGGACCATATGACGGCTGATGGTTTTGTCTTCCGTGTGGATATGCGTTTGCGTCCGTGGGGTGATGGTTCTGCGTTGGCCATTAGTCATGTGGCATTGGAAAAATACCTGAGTCAGCACGGGCGTGAATGGGAGCGCTATGCGTGGATCAAGGCGCGTATTGTCACAGGTGGCAAAGAAGGTGATGAATTACTGGCAATGACCCGTCCATTCGTGTTTCGACGTTATGTGGATTACACCGCCTTTGAAGCCATGCGTGAAATGAAAGCCATGATTGAGCGTGAAGTGGCACGTCGCAATATTGAAGATGACATTAAACTTGGTGCAGGCGGGATTCGTGAAGTCGAATTTATTGTGCAGGTGTTCCAGTTAATTTATGGCGGCTCAAAACTCGAACTACAAGATCGTCAATGTCTGGTCAGCTTGCATCATTTAGGGGAGGTCGGTTTACTGGATCCACAAGTGGTGCTTGAGCTGGAAGATGCCTATTTATTCTTGCGCCGAGTTGAACATGCCATTCAGGCACTGAACGATCAGCAAACCCAATCCTTACCGAGTGAGCCTGAACTGCGTCAGCGCATGACTGAGACTCTGGGCTATGCAGATTGGCAGTCTTTCCTTGAAGTGCTGAATCAAAAGCGCGCCAAAGTGATTTATCAGTTTGAGCACCTGATTAAGGAAAAAGAACCTGATCCATTGGTGGAAAGTTTCGGTCAGCTAGAGCAACGCTTACAGGCGGTACTGGATGAGGATGCGAAAAATCTGGTGCATGAGTTCTGGTATGGTAATGCCTTAAAAAAACTGCCTGCGAAAGCGGTACAGCGTTTAAAAATGTTCTGGCCACATTTGATTGAAGCAATTTTAGAGTCAGATAAACCACAAACCGCTTTATTACGTTTAATGCCGTTGGTCGAATCGGTGATGCGTCGTACCGTGTACTTGGTGATGCTGATTGAAAGTAAAGGCGCATTACAACGTCTGGTCAAAATGGCGACGGTCAGTCCATGGATTTGTGAAGAATTGACGCATTATCCCGTTTTGCTGGATGAATTCTTGTCCATGGATTTTGAACTGCCACGCCGTCAGGATTTGCAGGACTCACTGCGTCAGCAATTGCTGCGCATTGAACTGGATGAAGTGGAAGACCTGATGCGGGTGTTGCGTCTGTTCAAGAAGTCTAACGTCTTGGCGGTGGCTGCCAGTGATGTCTTGGCAGAAAGCCCATTGATGAAAGTTTCAGATGCCTTAACCGATATTGCAGAAGTGTCGGTCAATGCGACCTTGAATATGGCGTATCAGATGGTGGCTAAACGACATGGTTTCCCGCTCGACATTGAAGGTCAGCGCTGTGCGATTGACCATACGGCATTTGCCGTGGTGGGGTATGGGAAAGTCGGTGGGATTGAACTGGGATATGGTTCCGATTTGGACTTGGTATTTATTCATTATATGGATGAGCAGGCGGATACCGATGGACCGAAATCCATTAGTGGCTTTGAATTTGCCATGCGTGTGGCGCAGAAATTTATTTCGCTGATGACCACGCAAACCCTAGATGGTCGTGTTTATGAAATTGATACGCGCTTGCGTCCTTCGGGAGAAGCAGGGGTTTTGGTCACCAGTCTGAAAGCCTTTGAGCAATATCAACTGAAAAATGCCTGGTTATGGGAGCATCAAGCACTGGTACGTGCGCGCTCGATTGCGGGTGAAGAAACATTACGGGATAAGTTCGAGCAACTGCGTTGTCGCATCTTAACCTTGCCTAGAGAGGAGGCGAATGTCCGCGAAGAAGTGTTGAAAATGCGTCAGAAAATGAAAGACCATTTAGGTTCTTCTAAAGAACAACAAAAAGATGGAATTTTTCATTTAAAACAGGATGCAGGTGGTATCGTTGATATTGAATTTATGGCACAGTATGCTGTGTTAGCATGGAGTGGGTCGAATCCCGATCTCGCCCATTACTCCGACAATGTACGAATCCTTGAAGACGCTGCAAAAGCAGGTTGCTTATCCAGTGACGATGCAACAGCATTGATTCAAGCTTATCTCAGTGAACGAGCCGAGAGCCACCGTTTAGCACTTGCGAACCAATCCATGCAAGTAAATGCTGCGGACTGGCACAATACCCGCGTGATCGTTTGCAAGTTATGGCAAAGATTAATAGATCCAACTGCCACGGCAGTATTGGATAAAAATGACTGTGTATAAAAATTTGGAGTGTGTGCCATGAATTTGGCTGATCGTGATGGTTTTATTTGGCAAGATGGACAATTAGTTGACTGGCGTGAAGCGAAAGTTCACGTTTTAACGCATACTTTGCATTACAGTATGGGTGTCTTTGAAGGTGTACGTGCTTACGAAACACCAAAAGGTACAGCGATTTTCCGTTTACAAGACCACACAAAGCGTTTGCTTAATTCTGCAAAAATTTATCAAATGAAAGTCCCATTTGATCAAGCAACGCTAGAACAAGCTCAAATTGATGTGGTTCGTGAAAATAAATTAGCATCATGCTATTTACGTCCTTTGATCTGGATTGGTTCGGAAAAACTCGGTATTGCAGCAACCAATAACACCATTCATGCTGCTGTAGCTGCTTGGGGTTGGGGTGCATATTTAGGTGAAGAGGCGATGGCGAAAGGTATTCGCGTTAAAACTTCATCTTTCACGCATCACCATCCAAACGTGACCATGTGTAAAGCAAAAGCATCAGGTAACTATACCTTGTCGATTTTGGCTCACCAAGAAGTTGCGCATTCTGGTTATGACGAAGCAATGCTGATGGATCCTCAAGGCTATGTCTGCCAAGGTTCTGGCGAAAACGTCTTCCTTGTGAAAGATGGTGTGTTACATACCCCTGATATCGCAGGTGGTGCATTGGATGGTATTACGCGTCAAACCGTCATTACCATTGCCAAAGACTTGGGTTATGAAGTCGTAGAACGCCGTATTACTCGTGATGAGTTCTACATTGCGGATGAAGCATTCTTTACAGGTACTGCTGCTGAAGTTACGCCAATTCGTGAATATGATGACCGTCAAATCGGTTGTGGTTCACGTGGTCCAATCACGACTGAAATTCAAAAGACTTATTTTGATGCAGTCCAAGGTCGTAACGACAAATATGCACACTGGTTGACTTACGTAAACTAAGTTGATCGGTTAAGATCAAAAGGCGAGACTTCGGTTTCGCCTTTTTTATTGAAATTTCAAAATGGTTAGAGCTTATGCATATTGTTTATGTGAGTGATGGAAAGGCGGGACACCGTTCACAAGCACTTGGCTTGTTCAAAGCCCTACAAGGACAATCTACAGAAACGGTGAGCTTTGAAGAAATTTCGATAGAGGATTTGGCTTTTGTTTCGCTTGTTGCAGCACTGTTTCGCAGATCGATTCCACAACTGAACACACCACCCGATTTAATTATTGGAGTCGGTAGTCACACGCAATTACGAGTGTTGTTGCTTGGGAAAATTTATGCGCGAGCCAAAACTGTGATTTTAATGAAACCGAATTATCCATTGGCTTGGTTTGATTATAGTGTGATTCCAGAACATGATGGCATTCTAGCCTCTGATCGTGTGATTGTGACTCAAGGTGCCTTGAATCCGATTGTGAATGAACAACGACATCAGTCAGGGCGGATTTTAATTGCATTGGGTGGCTCCTCTAAACGCCATCAATGGAATGAGGATAAAGTCTTTGCATCGATTGAACAAATTGTGAAGCAACATCCGAATAATGAAATCATTATTACCACCTCACGTCGAACACCTGAGCAGTTTGTTGAGCACTTGAATGCTCATCCTTTTTTACCGCATGTGCATTTTTTCCCAGTTGAACATACTCCACAAGGCTGGATTTTTGAAGAGATGCAAAAGGCGGAAGCAGTGTGGGTCACCGAAGACAGTGTCTCGATGATTTATGAGGCGCTCACCGCAGGTTGTCGAGTTGGCGTGATTGCTATGGATCGCATGAAACAGGATCGCATTACCGCTTCGGTAGATGCTTTGTTGGCAAAAGGCATTGTGACTGAAACTGCTGACTTGGTTCAGTTACCGCCACCGAATGCTTTTAAAGAAGCGGAGCGTGTGGCAACATATCTTTTAGCTCATTAAGCAGATGTTGCCTGTGATTTACTTATTTCTTGTCGTATTGCTGATAATCGTGGTGTTTAGTTGCAAGTTTGCATGGTGGAAACCAGCCGTGGACTGGAAGCGACCGCGTGTACTGATGTATCACATGGTGCGTGAACATATTGATGGGGCAAAATTTAATAAACTCAGAGTCACACCAGCCCAATTTGAGCAGCAAGTCGCATGGATGAAGGCACAGGGCTTTCATTTTGTCACGATGCAGGAACTGCAAGCCAATTGGGGACTACATCCTGAAAAAACAGTGGCGATTACTTTTGATGATGGTTATTTAGATAACCTAGAAAATGCTTATCCGATTTTGGAAAAATATCAAGCCAAAGCCACGATTTATGTGGTGGTAGACCGCCATGACCGTGACTGGTCGACGTATAAAAAAGCGCATCATAACAGTGGTGAATTGGCACGTGAGCCAAAGCTTAATGATGAGCAAGTGAAGTTCTTGGCGAAAAGTGGTTTGGTGGAAATTGGCTCACATACCATGACCCATGCCAATTTAGCGAAACTGGATGATGCACAATGTTTGGCGGAATTAACCGAGTCTAAACAACAGTTTGAGCAATTAATTCAACAACCTGTGACCAGTTTTGCCTATCCATTTGGGATTTATTCGGCACGTGATGTGCAGCTAGCAAAACAGGTGGGTTATCAGAATGCGGTAACGACCATTGAAGGGATTGATGGGGCACAACCTGATTTTATGCAGTTACAGCGAATAAAGATTAGTGGTAAGGATTCACTTTTTGCGGTGAAGTTGAGACTTAAATTGGGCAAGCGAGCATAATTATGCTCGCTTATTAATTTTACGAACATGATCTAATTGATTAAAATATGTAGTGAGCTTTTGATAATGTTTATTCCAGGTTTGAATAGGATTCATCTGCGCAGCTAAATAAATCAGAAAATCTGAAAAGTTTTTTTTCGGGTTATGGCGAATACTTTTCCAGTATGTTGAAAGTGCTTTTTTAGTTAATAACTTTTTATCTTGTTTATTTATATCAGGATAATCCTGAATGAAGTCATTAATTGTAAAGAACATATCGTGGTGTTGTTGCTCTAAATGGCGTGATAGACGATTTTCTCCTCGAATCGTTTTGGTTTCAGTTTCATCTAAAAGAACAAAAACACTATGCAAATCGCTAGAAATAATTTTTTGAGAGTATTTAGCTAAATTTAGAGCCAGTGATTCATCTTGAATAAATATATTTTCATTACAACCTTTCGATTTTAAAAATAATTCACGTGTACACATCACGCACATTTGCATAATGTTATGTTTAAGTACATAGCTTAGAGGGGTCGTGCTAGATTCCCAGATTCCAATAGTATGTTTTTGAATTTCATTTAAATCGTGAATTTTTACTTTTTCGGCATAGCATAAATCAGCCTGCTGTTTTTGCATCTCATGTAAAAATATATTTAAACGATTTGGAGCCAGAATATCATCAGAGTCCATGAAAAAGAGGTAATCGCCAGTTGCAGCAAATGCACCTTGATTTAGCCGAACTGCAGGACCTTTATTATCTTTGTTTTGTATAATTCTGACTTTAGGGTAATTTTTTAATAAATATTGATAATTTGTTGGCCATTCTGGGTCTGTAGAACTGTCATCTACCACGATAATTTCATGTAAATTTTCATTGTCGGGTAGTAATGAATCAATTGTTCTATTAAGTAATAAACCCTTATTGTAGTGAGTGAGGATGACTGAGATCATTTTATTATCCTAAATTACGTTTAAAAGCTTGGACAATCGGTCCAGTTAAATCCAAATCATGGGTATTTTTATACACTGGACGTTGAAAATCTTCTGCTAAATTTTGTCTCTGCATGAGTTTATGTTGAAGATATTTCTGATTTAAAGGTTCTAAAATAGACACGGAGCTATAAATTGAACAGATAAAACGCCCACTTTGAATGGTTTCAGCTAGCATTGAGGTGCTATCTTCTGTGACAAAAATATAAGTGGCCTGTTGAATAAGCTTAACCAGAGATAACGCATTTTTTGTTTGAACTAAATGTAATTGCATATTTTCAGGGATATCAGTTTTTTGAAAATAGCGATCTAAATCCAGTGTACGGCGTGAATTGGTGATGAGCCCCTTCAGCTGATTTTGAGTACAAAATGCAATAAATTTATCGATGATTTTTTCAAAATCGTGATGTGTAAAAGGATGCTCAAGATCGGAAGAGCGTCGTGTAGGGAAAGAGTGTGCCTCTATGTGTA
>OGVK01000041.1_pt1 | contig 15683 bp, 14 predicted proteins | sample 1575721 | NCBI WGS metagenome assembly OGVK01 (sample SAMN07581521, study PRJEB24739) | freshwater metagenome | place: Singapore | collected 2015-01 | reverse complement strand
TGGTTGAGAGTATCCGTCGTGGTGAGCAGGCCTTACATAATGCTGGCTGGGGAATCACGCCAACCGTCTCCCAGGCGTTGCTGCGACTGAGCGAAAAACATCTTCTGGAGCCGGAAGCATTATCTTTGCCAGACACGATGCAAATTGAGCTGAATGTTATGCATGACGGAGGTGGCGTTTTATGGCGTCATATTGACGAGCTATCGACCGGGCAACAGTGTACTGCGGTACTGCATTTACTGTTATTGGAAAATCAGGACCCACTAATTCTAGATCAACCAGAAGATAACCTTGATAACGCATTTATTGCAGAGCGTATAGTGACAGAACTGCGCAAGGCGAAGCTTTCCCGGCAGTTTTTATTTGCCACACATAACGCTAACATACCCGTTTTCGGTGATGCCGAATCGACGTCGTTTTGATTATTGCCTGGTAAAAGAAGTGCACCGCTGCGCCAGAAAGCTTGAGCCGATTTCACTGTTGCTGATTGATGTGGATGAGTTTAAGAAATTCAACGACACTTATGGCCATCCGGCAGGCGATGCTTGCCTGAGAGATGTGGCCGAGTCATTAAAAAGTTGCACTCGTCGGCCCGGGAATGTGGCGGCACGCTATGGCGGCGAAGAACTTGTTGCTATCTTACCCGGAATGGACCAGGCCAGCGCGCTGGCAGTGGCTGAGTGTTTTATGGCAAAACTGGCGGATAAAAATATTCCTCATCGGCAAAGTCAGTATGGTGTGGTGACGGTGAGTATTGGCCTTGTCACTGTTCAAAGCTTTTTGGTCATGAAACGAGAGTCTCAGTTAATCATGGCAGCAGATGCCGCATTGTATGAAGCGAAACGCTGTGGGCGCAACCAAATAAAAATAGGAAATTTTCTCCAGGGTTATTCTTAATGTTTACTGCCTTCATAATATATACGCCTGGAACTAATGCTATTAATTCAGGTCGTTTTTCAGAATATCTTATTATCTAAACCAATCTTTGTTATCATTTTGTTTTGTAAATAAATGTTTTGTTTTCTAATTATATTTAAGAATCAGTAAGCATAATAATGAATGCTATTGGATCAATGAATAATTAGGAAAATTCGACAATAAAAATGGTTCTAAATAAGTTATAGCTCATTAGAATGCGTGGAGAGTTAATCCATGTAGCTCATTGTTAATTTGTAACGTGTTTATGCCGTCTTTATTATGACAGAGTTTGTTATGGGGTTGGTTTGATTTCCTCAGGGCGGTAGCATTCTTATTTTATCAAGCAAATATCACCCGGAGTTTATTCTAAGGAATTTTATGAGTACGCAACATAAAGTGGGGAAGGCACGGCCGCCGCGAGTCCAGATTACATACGATGTTGAAATTGGTGGTGCAGAGTCAAAGAAAGAATTGCCATTAGTTATTGGGGTAGTTGGCGATTTTGCAAAAGCCGACAACTCATTGAAAGAAAGAAATTTTATTGGAATAGATAAAGATAATTTTAATGATGTAATGACTGGAATGTCACCTTCTCTGGATATGCTTGTGGAAAGCGTGTTGCCGGAAATGGGAGGAAATCTTCCGGTAACACTCAAGTTTGAAAATATTGATGATTTCTCCCCGGAGAATATCGCCCGGCAGGTCGAGCCATTACGTAAACTGATTGAACTTCGCGAGCAACTTAGTGATTTAAGAAACCGGGCGTCAAGCAACGAAAAATTAAAAGATCAACTTGTTGCGCTGGCGGATAAACATACGGGCAATCATAAGGGTGAAGAGAACAATGAGTGAACAGCAACTTATTGATGATGTTATGCCTGCCACGGAAGAGAATGGGGCATTACTGGATGAAATTATTGATTCGACACAGGCCATAAGAAGTGAGTCCGATCGCGGGCGTGTAAAGAGTCAACTCAGCAGTTTTCTGAATGAAGTGCTGGCTGGCACCGTGTTGTTATCCAGCGATCTGATTAGCAGTATTGAATCACGTATGGCGGAAATTGATGCATTGCTATCGGCTCAGATCAGTAAAATTATTCATATGCCAGCTTTTCAGGCGACCGAGGCATCCTGGCGCGGTCTGCACACGTTGGTACATAAAAGCGTGACGGAAAATACCCGTATCCGCGTGTTTAACTGTACGAAAAAAGAGCTTCTCAAAGACTTCAAATCGGCGTCTGATTTTGATCAGTCCACACTGTTTAAAACTATCTATGAAAGTGAATATGGCACATTTGGCGGCGCGCCGTTTTCTGCCCTCGTGGGGGATTTTGAGTTTGACTCAATGCCACAGGATATAGAACTACTTGAGCAGATTTCCCATGTGGCAGCTGCGGCACATGCGCCATTTTTGAGCGCCGCGAATGCCGGAATGTTCGGTCTGAGTGGGTTTAATGAGATTACCCGTCCAAGAGATCTCAACAAGCTATTTGATACATCAGACTATATTCGTTGGAAGTCTTTTCGGGACCAGGAAGATTCCCGTTATATTGGCCTGACATTACCACGTGTGGTCGGCCGTTTGCCGTATGGTGCAAATACATTACCGGTTGAAACGTTCAATTTTGAAGAGGAAATTGAAGAGTCGACGGATGGTCGCGGGTACTTATGGATTAATGCGGCTTACGAATTAGCAGGGCGTCTGGTGAGTTCTTTTGAAGAGAGCGGCTGGTGTGCGGCAATTCGTGGTGTGGAAGGTGGCGGGCTGGTGAATTCTTTGCCAATCCATAACTATATTTCCTCCAGTGGTGAAAAGTTGTCTCAGTGCCCTACTGAGGTTGCGATTTCTGACCGCCGGGAAAAAGAGCTTTCAGACTTAGGATTTATTCCTTTAGTGCACTGCAAAGGGACAGACTATGCGGCATTTTTTGCTGTGCCGTCTATCAATAAACCCCGCAAGTACAATTCTGATGCTGCGAATGCTAATGCGCACCTGTCAAGCCAATTGCCGTACATTTTAACCATGTCGCGTTTTGCGCATTATTTGAAGGTGATGGTGCGCGATAAGATTGGTAGTTTCATGTCACGTGATGAGTGCGAAAATTTCCTTCAGACATGGATTAATCAATATGTTGTTACATCAGACACCGCGTCAGCCGAAGTGAAAGCGATGCATCCATTGAGAGAGGCACGAGTGGATGTTATTGAGGTACCCGGTGTTCCTGGAATGTATAAAGCAGTCGCTTATTTAAAACCCCATTTTCAACTTGAGGGGCTGAGTATGTCTTTGCGCCTTGTCGCTGATTTACCTGCCCAAAGTGGCGGGTAAGTAATGAGTAATAGAGAAAGGAGTACACAAAATGGAAGTTGCTAATTTATTCATGAAAATTGATGGAATTAAAGGAAGCTCTACGGATAATGATTTTAAAGATTGGATCCCTGTCCTCAGCTTTAGTAATAAGGTACATCGCTCAGTTGAATTGGATAACAGCCAGATTAAAAGTGGTAGCATATATTTTTCCGAGGCGCAAATTGTTAAGGAATTTGATAAGTCATCCTCAGATATCTATGGCGCATTGCTAAATGGGGCTGTAATCAAGGAGATAGAGATTGCTCAGATTGTTGAGCATAATAAGAAAAAAGTTGAACAGCACCGCTATAAATTCACTAACTGTGTTATCTCTGACATGGATAAGGGATTAATTTCAGGAGAAAAACCACGTTGCGAAAGCATCGTATTTTCCTTCTCAACCATTTCTATGACAACTTACACTGCTGAACAAGATGGCAGCTCAACGAAGAGTGGTCCTTTTGTTTATGATATTGTTAAAAATAAATCATAATTAACATAAACAGAGAGCTCATCACATGAGCTCTCTGTCATTTTTCATAATGAAATCGTTACTTAAAACATTGTCTGATGATACGCCTAAGAATGTTGATTTCGATATGGATCATTTATTACGATATAATGATATTAAAGATGAAATCACGATGATTCTGACAACACGTCCTCAGTCCTCCATACTGACAGACGAGCAATCGATGAAGTTTAAATTGTTAAATTATGGCGTGGATACAGAGACACAGCACGGAATATTAAATACGGCCAAAGCAATGGAGCTGATCGACAGGGTCCAATTGGCTCTCTCAACTTACTATCCATTGATGAAAAACATAGTTGTTGCATTAGATGATATTGCTGAAACCAGTTTTCATTTTACTATTAGTGGCGATGTTTGCTCAAAAGAAAATTTGTTCCATGTTGAATGGAGTGAGTTGACACAAAAATTCAGAATTGAATAAGATGCCAATTAATAAAATTTACACTTTCTATCAAAAAGAGTTACTCTGGCTCAGAGCCCAATATAGTATTTTCACTCGGAAATTCCCTAAAATAGGAAGGCGGTTGGGGGGAAGTGAAGGTGAAACAGAAGATCCCCATGTTGAGCGTTTGATTGAATCATTCGCATTGCTCAATGCCCATGTTAGTCGGCAGTTGGAAGATGACGAACCTGTTTTCATCAAAACAATTCTTAATACCACTGCACCTCAATTTTTACGCTGTTACCCTTCAACCTGTATTGTAAAGTTCGATATGCCCGCTGATAGCGGGATTCTAACAAAAAAAACAGTTATTCCAGCTGCAACACTAATGGAAACAAAAACAGCTGATGGTATTTCATGCAAATATACGACGACTTACCCGGTTAATCTTGAGCCAATAACCATAAAAAACACTCAGTTGATAGCTGATGAAAATAATAATTGGTCTTTGCATTTTCATATTCAGGTCTGGTCGGGTGCGTTTTTTTCTTCAGATAAATTAAGACTCTATCTGAATGGACATGGATTTATTGCTGAGCAACTCTATAGCATCATCCTGGGTGATATAAAAAATTACACATTGAGTCATAATGGGAAAGTTACAGACTTGAACAAAGATGATATAAAACCTGTGGGATTTGCAGATGATGAGTGCGTATTTGATTTTGATAGCAGTGTAGGCTATGAGTATAATTTATTACATGATTTTTTTAACTTTAAGGAGAAATTTAACTTTATTGATATTGCTCTTCCAAAAGAGTTCTCTGTATCATCAGAAGAGATATTCATAATAAAGATTAACTTTGAACGAGGTTTTCTCTCTCGTCAAATAGAACAAATACAAGAGCATGTTAGTCAGAATAATTTTCATATTAATTGCTCTCCCGCTATTAATTTATTCAAAGCACGTGCGGAGCCGATTATTCCTTCTCCTCATATTGCAGAGTACCCTGTCGTCATTGATACGAAAAATAGAAATAAAACAAAAGTCTGGATGATTGATAATGTTAGCCTGACCAGTAAATCTGAGGGAGAGGGCCGCCAAGTATTGCCTAACTTATTCTTGAATCATACTCCGGGAGGGCAATCGGCGACAGGATTATATTGGCAAATGGTGTATGACCAAAAGAGCACAAGCGAAATGCCTGAGATCATGGTAGCAATATCTCAGTCAGGTTCCCGAGTGTTGGATCAAGAAAAAGATACAATTCATATTGATGTCATAGGGACTAATGGCAATGTCCCGTCTGAGTTGCTTACAGGAGATCCAGCTGGAGATTTTTTTGCTCAGTTGCCATTAGCCGGGATTACTATTAGGGCGATAAAACGCCCTTCCAGAACAATCCCAGCAGTCGCTGAACAGAAAGGATATTTGAATTTGTTTTCTCATCTTACGTCCTATAAATATATGCATGATGGTAGCCAGAGGCTAAAAAGATTGAAGGATGAGCTATTTCTTTGGTGTGGTAAAGATAATAATAATGGCATCAATAAAATTTCACTGATAAAAGAAATGACGGTGAGTTCTATCACTGCCCGGATAAATAGCAGTGATCCGCGTAGTCTTGCCAGAGGGTTGATGATTAAAATAGTTTTTTCTTATGAAATGTCTAAAGAATTTGATTACTATATTTTTTGTATCATGCTTAATTATTTCATTGGATTATACTCGCCACTGAATAGCTTTTCTAAACTGGTCACGAAAATTGAAGGGATAGATGAATCAGAAAAAGCATGGCCTATTCGTTCAGGAAAGCTTGAATGGCTGTGAAAAAAATAATTCGTAATTTTTATCAACAAATTAGAGTATTATTGCAGAGAGAGTTAAACCCTGAACACTTTTTGGAAAATAAAGTAAAATTTCTTGCGCCACTACATTTGAATGCAAGCCAGAATGATGTTTATGATGTTCGGACGCACGATGATTCACTGGAAATAGACATCGCAAAACATTGCCTGACAGGCGCCCATGGCGTACTACCTGTCGCTTATACTGAATGGCTGGTTGACCGTCAATTTCGTTATGCGGATACATCAGCAATAGATTTTTTTAATATTTTCAATACCCGAGCGCAAATAATAAAATACCGAGCATGGATTCGCTATCACTATTATGCTCAGTTTGAATTAACGAGAAAAAAACCACTTGAACCGGAAATTTCCGCTTTAATCGGGAACTCTCCTGATAATAAAGTATTATCCTTGTATGTATTGCCTGTTAAATCAATGGCAGGCCTCGAACGTTATTTGCAAACGGTATTGGACGAGAGAATAGCAGTCCATCCTTTTTATGGACAGTGGCGTAAAAATAAAAGTGATGTGTTATGTCAACTTGGTAATGCTGCATGCTCACTCGATCAACTCCCTGCGATTGGACAGGTTTACTGGGATATACAAAATAATATACATCTGGTTGTTGGACCCATACTTCCACAACATATTAAAAACTATATGATCAATGGAGATAAGTTTTGTTTAATAAACCAAGTGATTAACCTATGGTCTGGAGAAGGATTTGACTTGATTGTCGATATTCTGGTTGAACACTCTCATAATGAGAAACACTCTCTTGGAATTAGTCAGTTGGGTATTAACTCATTGGTCGGAGAACGCATCGGCGGTTATAGCACTCTGCGTATAAAATATTATCAGTAATAAATTTATAGGAAGTTAGAATGTTGGCTGATCTTAATGGATTTATTAAATGTGTCGGTGGTCTGCATCATGATGTATATGTCTCAAGACTAACAGGAGAAGAGTCATTATCTTCATTGTTTAGCTATAACATAACTTTCAAGAGTGAGTTAGATTATTCTGAGTTAGGAAAAGAAATTGGCAAGCCAGTTTCCTTTAAAATCTCTTCAAAGAAAATATGTCGCTATGTGTCCGGGCTTTTGGTGGCACTGGAGTGCTTGTATGATGAATCCGGATTTAACTATTACACTGCAGTCGTTGTTCCTCCTGTATGGGCTTTGACTTCAGGTAAAAACTGTCGTATTTATCAAAATCAATCAGTCCCGGAAATTGTTGAAGCCATCCTGAAAGAAAAGGGTATAAATGATTTTAATTTTTCTCTCTTTGGTGACTATCTGACTCATGTATATTGTATGCAATATGATGAGGATGACTTTTCATTCATAAGTAGACTTCTCGAAGAGAGTGGCATTTATTATTTCTTTCAGCACCAAAATAATAAATGCCAAATGATTTTTGCGGATAGTCCAAGAAGCCATACTGATGCAGCTACAACAACGATCCCATTTTTACCTTTGTCAGGATTTGGCAAAACATTTGGGTTTACATCATGGCATGCTACTGGTGCTTTGCATGTAAATACGGTCACCGTAGCCAGTTTCGATCAGAACCAGGCATCGACAATTACTGGGGAGTATACCTCCGAAGAGACGCAGCGTATCTTGCAAGGTGTTGCATACCGCTGTATCTCTCCACACAGACAACAGTCACAATTAGAAAATATGGCGAGGGTGACCTCTCAGCGATTTTCGGCACATAGTGCAACTTTTCGTGGAGAGAGCAAAACCTGGTGGTTGCAGTGTGGCGAAAAATTTGTACTTGAAGATTTACCTTCGGCGAACGGCCACTACGTCATAAAACGTTTTAGCATGGCTCTTCAGTCTGCGGATGACGGTGGAGACTATGAAATTGCTTGCTGTGTCGATGTTATTTCAGCAGACACACAATTTCGTCCACAGAAAGTCACGCCGGTCCCTTGCCTTCACGGTATTGTGACAGCCCAGGTTGTCGGACCCTCTTCTGAAGATGTTTATACCGATGAATTTGGGCGAATTAAAATACAATTCTTCTGGGATGCCAATGGTCGGCAAGACGATAGTAGCTCATGCTGGGTTCCTGTCGCCCAACAGTGGGCAGGAAATCGATTTGGGTGTAGTTTTATTCCTCGAACAGGCAGTGAAGTCATTGTGACTTTTATGAACGGGCATCCGGATTATCCTGTTGTAACAGGTATGTTTTTTAATGGGAAAAACAACCCCCCAATTTCCCTACCGGATAATAAATTGCAATCAGGTATTGTATCGCGTACAAGCCCGGATGGTAGTATTGAGGAAGGAAATAAATTTATCTTTAATGATACTAAAAATAATGAGGAAGTTTTACTTTCCGCACAAAAAAACCTATGTGTAAATATTAATAATGATGCAATTTACAATATTCATGCAAATTATGAGAAAAAAATAAAAGAGAATTACAACAGGACAATTCTGGAGGGGGACCAGATAATTAACGTTGAAAAAGGAAATTCTGGTTTAAATGTCGGTGGTAACAAAAAAACGCTTATCGAAAAAGAAGTAGACTATAAGGTTAATGGCAAATCACAGTTTTCATTTAGCGACAATTGCTCTATTACGGTCAATAAAAATCATGTCTTTAACATTGATGGCAATTCAACAACAAAATTATCTTCAGGGAATTATGATCTGGCAGTCACGAGTGGCAATATAAAAGTAAAGGGTGGTAAAAATGTAGTTATTGAATCAATGCAGTCAATAGAGTTAAAAGTTGGGAGCAGCAAAGTATCCATTTCACAGGCTGGTGTGACTATTGAAGGGGCCTCCGTTACGCTGAAAGGCAATGCTACAACAGAAATTAAGGGCGCGATGGTATCGGTCAAAGGTAGTGGTATGACTAAAGTCGATGGTGGCGTGATTATTATCGGTTAATAGGATAAATGAAATGAAAATAAGCGATGCTTCGCGGAATATTCTTCCTGATGCTAACTACAATTGCGACTCAGTTAATACATTAATGATTGCTGGTTTTTGGCAGGATGCCATCAGTATTTGTGTCACGCTGGTAGATTATAAAAAACTGTGCCACGCCTTTATTTCGCTCATGGCCCCACATACGGAAACACAGGATGAAAAAGCATTACTTTCGCTGATTAATGAATGGGCAAGTAATCCCCGGGATGAAGTTCGGCGTGAAATTTTTGCGCGGGCAGAGGACATAGGTTTCAGTTCGGCTTCGGCAATGTTTTCTCTGGCGGTTTTTTGGTCTCAGGGCAGCATGACGCCACATGGCGTCGAGGACGTTTACCCGGACAAAGGGCTTGCAGTGATGATGGTCGGATATGCTTTTCAGCAACTGACATTATTACGCTGCGGCGATCATCCGCCAGAACTGGCCGCACAAGAAATTATTAATACACTCACTTTAAAGGAATAAGGCGATGACAAAACCCGCTGCTCGTGTAGGCGATATGCATGTTTGTCCTATGGTTACCCCTGGTATTCCCCCCATTCCGCATGTCGGTGGCCCTTTGGCTTCACCGGCGACGCCAAAGGTGATTATTGGTGGTCAACCTGCCGCTGCTGTGGGGTCAGTTGCGGTTTGTGTGGGCCCGCCTGACACAGTGGTGATGGGGAGCACAAAAGTGATGATTGGGTCAAAACCCGCGGCCAGAATGGGTGATACGTGCGCACATGGTGGGACCATTGTCGCCGGGTGTCCAAACGTGTTGATTGGGTAGGCGAAAGCGATCATGGAACGACAAATTGCATCACTATTGGAAGATATCTCGCAGGAATCTCCTGGTGGGATAGATATTGAATACGAGCCGATTTATGGGGAAATTCGTCAGTTACGGGAAAGTGACCCTGACTATTTGCCAGAGGATGAATGGGCGACAGAATTGAAAGTCGCAGACTGGCCCCAGGTGGAGAAAAAGTGTATCAAGGTTCTTACCGAGCGCAGCAAAGATTTCACTATAGTGTGCTGGTTATGGGAATCGTGGGTGCATTTGTATGGGTTACAAGGTGTCGCAGCAGGGTGTTCGCTGCTTTCCCAGTCTATTGAAAAATATTGGCAAAATGGCTTCCCTCCTGTTAATGAAGATGGTGAACATTATCGCTATGCAAAGTTTAACTGGCTGGCAAAACAGTTAGTGGCTATTTTGCCGAATATCCAACTGCTTAGCCATAAATGCAGCACATTTAAATTATGGAAAGCCCGTTCTGCGATGTCGCTTGCGGATTGCGATGATAGCAGCACACGCGACGAACTGGTGGCTTTTAACGCCTGGATTTCTGCGAATGCGGTCAATGAGTCCATCATTTTTGATGAAAAAATTAGTCAATGTGTGATTAAAATCGAGTCTTTACAGATACTCTGTAATGAAGTTTCAGGTAATGAGGAATTAGTTTCTTTCTCTGAGTTGCTGGAGATGCTTGCAGATATTAAATCCTTCGTTATTAATCAAGTGGGGGAGCATGTTTATTCTTTGGATCCGAAAGAATTGTTATCTGAATCGGATGTTCCAGTGGCGCACGAGCATTCGGCAATGAACCCTATTCCCGCAGCCGCTATGTCCAGAGAATCTGCTATTTCTTCAATGAATGATATTGCTAAATATTTTCGTGAGAAAGAACCTTCCAGTCCGGTGCCTTATCTTATGGAACGCGCAGTTCGTTGGGCAAATATGTCACTGGATGAGTGGTTGCAGGAAATGGTACAGGACAGTTCATGCAGAGAAAATATATATTCTATTCTTGATGGTAAAATAAACGATTAATTATGCGCAAAGTAAAATATTTCTTTATTGTTATATCGCTGTTATTCCTCTCGGGTTGTCATAGCCTGGATCCGGAACAGAGAGATACCTTTGTAAGTACTTATGTAACACCACATGCCAGTGCTGCGATAACCCTCAATATACAAGCCGCACCAGATCTAAATGCATTTGATGATTTAGCCAATAGTTGTTCATTGCTGGTTCTTCAGGCTACAGATAAAAATGTGCTAACTACTTTGCTTAAAAATAAAAGTCAATTAGCGCTGATGTTTAATGGATCACCTGATTTAGAGGTGATATTACAATCTGATAAATATGTTGTTATGCCCGGACAGAAAACAACATTGCATGTTGATCGCGCTGAAGGAAGCAAAGTGGTTGCCGTTGTTGCTGGATATTATCCGGGGCCAGATATTAAAAACACCATAATAGAAAATATTCCTGTGAATGTTTCTAACACGGCCTGGTGGGGAATTGATTTGTTAGGTGAGTCTCTACCGTTAAAATTAGATATCAACATGGGTAAAAAATCGATGACACGCATCAATTGAGTTAGGCTGGATAAAATATGAAAAATTCAATACATCAGTCAGTATATTGGTATCCTGGGCTTTATCTTCAACCTCAACATTTCCAATCCATTGATATTAATAATGAGATAAAAGCATCCAGACATATATTAATGATGTCACCTTATCATTATGGTATATCCCGTATTGAGCTTGATAGTGACGAACTGGAAAATTTTGTCATCGATCTCATACATGCTGAATTTATTATGCCAGACGGTACTCATCTTATAAAAGATGTGAATTGTGTGATTGAAAAACGCTCATTTCATGAGCATTGGGTCAATAGAGATAAACCTTTTATGTTGTGGTTCGCTCTTCATAAACTGGATTTTTCAGCACCAAATGTCTCTTTACGCAATGGAAGTCCGGGCGGGATCACAACTCGTTGGGTTTCGACAGAAGATAAAATGATGAAAGATATGTATGGCGATGGCCCGGAATCTCCGGTCTCCCGAATCCAGTATTATGTACGAGTACTGTTTGAAGAGGAAAAAGAGAAATCTTTTGAGTATGTAACATTGCCATTCGCACGTGTATGTCTGAACCAGGAGACCGTGAAGATTGATGATACATTCGCTCCGCCTTGCACATCAATTATTAGCTCAATATCAATTGAGAATAAAACTAAAAAAATACAAAAAGACCTCAATCAGCGAGCCAGACAAATAGAAGAGTACAAGCATGTAAATGGATTTAAAAGAGTTGAAGATTTACTTATGTTAAATGTAATGATGATCCTGAATCGTACAGTTTCCACTTTAAATTATGTATCATCATCACCAGGTTGCCACCCATGGTTTTTCTACGGTATCTTATCTCAATTAGTGGCAGAGCTTTCTTCATTCAACCACAACATATCTTTTTCAGGGGAATGGAAAGATAATCGCCCTTCCCTTAAAGAATATGACCACAATCAATTAATGTCATGCTTAAATAGTGCTCATTTGATCATTATTGAGATATTGAACGGGATCATTATTGATAATAATACATATGTTTTATTTGAGAAAAGAACGACTGGGTTACATATCGCCAGCTTGGGTAACTTCTCAAACATAGATAACCAAAGTGGAAAATTTATATTGTCATTAAAGTCTCCATTTTTTATTAATAACCATGATTTAGAGCGTAATGCCAGCAATATAAAGTTAATTGCATATCCTGAACTTGATAATGTCATAAAGTTCTCATTGCCCGGAGTGAGGCTTGAGTGCTGCCACGATATTCCACCTGGTATTCCTGATAGAGAAGATACCTTATTCTATTTCATCGATGTGCATGATCCTGGTTGGAGCAGTATTTTCACATGTGAGCAAGCTGCATTTTACTGGGGAGAATCTCCCGATGATCTTGATGTGAGCTTAATTTATTTGGAAGACTTATGATGCGATGGATTGATACTTTTTTGCCTGTATTTGAAATCGGCTGTGAACTTTCCGTTTCGCCATGTAACCATACTGAGCATCTCGTTTTTTTTAACAATGTTGTGTCATGTATTGATAGCATTGCGAAGAATACTACAGCGCCACAGGATGAATTTGAAAATGCTCTTTTTGCTGTTGTAAGTTGGCTGGATGAGCAGGTTCTTAAATCGAGTGTTAGCTTTAGTCATAGCTGGAGAGGTAACATGCTGCAATCTCACTACTTCAATTCTACTATTGCAGGGACAGCCTTTTTTGAACGATTAGAAAATATTGAAAAAAATAGTGAGCTATCTATTCTCTATATTTTTTCAATTCTCATGGGGTTTAAGGGTAAGTTTAATAAAGAAAATGACAGTGTACTGGACGATCTGATCGAATGTGAGATGAGTAAATTGTCTGATAAATGGGATGAATGGCCAAAGACAATTCAGCTACCATCTTATTTATCTCCAGTAAATGCTGTTTATAGGAAAAAAAAGCATAACATTGGGTGGGGAAAACTCTTCCTCGTGAATATTTTTGTCTATGTTTTTCTTTTTCTGTTGGGAACATTTTGCTTCATTCAGGGATAACGAATGTTGAAGAAAATTATCGTTTTTTTGGCTTGTGCTCTTATTGTTACAGGCCTTTTTTTTATTTGTCTGATGTTTTCTTTTTTTCTTGAAAAAAAGGTCATTCATGCAATATTAACATGGTTTTTACTACTGGCCGGGCTTGTGCTATTCCGTTTTTTGTGGGGTTTTGCTGCTCAGTTTAAAGGTTCTTTAATACATAGAAAGATATCTTCGAAGTGTAAGCTTTCACAAGTTGAAATTCTTTGCTATGAACGTTGGATATATGGCAGAAAAATATTAAATAGAATATCAAAAAGAAAAAATGATATTCCATGGTTTATTGTGGTCGGTGGGAAAAATGGCAAGAGTACCTTGTTATCATCAATTGCTGATCCCATGATAAGTAATGAATTATCTTGTAAAATTAAGCCTACCAAATCATTAAAATGGTGGTTCTTTAGACAGTCTGCTTATCTTGAAATCCCTCATGGGGTGTTACACCCAAAATCAAGGGTAAGGAAGGTTTGGGGGAAATTCTCTTTATGGATAAAGAAAGCCAAAAAACCTTCTGGGGTGGTTTTATTTGTCTCGGCACAAGATCTGGCCAAGTGCGATAAATCAGCGCTCTATAATGAAGGCCGTGTTATCCGTGAGCTGTTGGAGCCACTGTATCGTTCGACGGGGATTTGTCTTCCGGTCTATGTTGTTATTAATGAATGCGATCATATCCCTGGTTTTCACTCCTGGGCATCCTGTTTGCCGGAAGGAGCGCAGAACCGTCCTCTGGGAGGATGCTGGCAGCATGCCCTGATGATTGATGCCAAAGATCCGGATTATATTAATCCATTCTTTGAGGCCTTGACCGAAGGTGTTCAATGTTCACAGCTTCGTACTCTGACTGGCCGTATGCCCGAGAAAAGCACATTGCTTATGTTGGGCTTGAAGCGGAAAATTCTGCACCTGCGTGAAGGTTTACATGTTTATTTGTCATCATTAAGTCAGCCTGATTCATTTGCCATGCATTGTTCTCTGCATGGCATATGGCTGAGTGCCACAGAGTTTAAAGATGATAATCATGATGCATATCGTACCTTTTTTTCAAAAGAACTTTTTTCATCTGAATTACCTCAATTAGTGAAAAAAATTGATAAAAAACATTACGGAATTTTTCGTCAATTATTGAGTCACAGAGTTCTACCATCGCTATGTTTCGTTTTTTCATTGATTATCAGCTTTAACTTTATTCATTCATTGTTTTTATTAAATAAAATATCAAAGTTGACCATTGATGATGGTTTGGTTTCATATCTGGAGCATGATGCGAGCAGTTTATCACGAGTGAAATATGGTGTTTTTTTGCCATTAATAAAAATTAAAAATGAACAATTGATTAGTAATGTTAAATCAAAGGTGATTTTTTCTGAAACTCCACTAAGTAATGTTATTGCTGACTATAATGAGGCATTTCTTAATGCAGATCTTCCTTTAAGACGTGAGATGATTCTTTCTCTTTCTCAAGCAATTTTGATGCTAAAAGAAGCCAGCTTTAATGAAAGCTTATCTAACGGCTCTTACCAAAAATTCCCTGTGTCATTATTTATCTCTCGCGCGGAGTCCTCATTGGATAGGAAGCAGGCCTATTTGCTGGAGATGTCATTGTTGCAATCGAAGGATATTAGTGCGCATATTAATGTACTGCGTCGCCTTTTGCTAACGCTATTGAATAGTGATGATACATTCAGCTGGCTATTTGTGCCGGAAGGATCGCTGTACGATGTGCGAGCCAGTGATTTTGGCTACCCCTCAGTTGTTTCATCATCCACAGTTAATTCGAGAGATAAAGCAAATTTTCTTAGTGGTATTTTTACTCATCAAGGAGAGAAATTATTACTGGAATGGGGACAACGTATCAGCCAGTCACTGGATGAAGATGACCAGAATGCCTTTATAAATAGATTTGCCGAACATAATGGTCTGAATTTGACAAAGACCAATAATGATGTGCTTGCAGAGTGGGAAAAGAATGATATTTTCCATAAATCTATTGATGAGCGTGAAGGTTGTCAGCAGTTTATTTTCTTTGAAGGTCCTCCTTCAGCTAATGGACACCCTGGTATTCATCACGTGTTGGCTCGTTCTATTAAGGATACTTTCAATAGATATAAAACCGTGAGGGGATTTCAAGTTCACCGCAAGGCTGGATGGGATACTCATGGACTTCCTGTTGAACTTGGCGTTGAAAAAGAACTTGGTATTACCAAAAAAGATATTGATAATAAGGCTTCTGATAAATATATTTCAACAGAAGATTATAACCAAAATATCGTGACTGGGAAAC
>OGVK01000040.1_pt1 | contig 15794 bp, 12 predicted proteins | sample 1575721 | NCBI WGS metagenome assembly OGVK01 (sample SAMN07581521, study PRJEB24739) | freshwater metagenome | place: Singapore | collected 2015-01 | reverse complement strand
ATCATCACAGCATACATTATCTCCTTTGATATAATAGAAGAGTCCTGGCTTCATCCAATCAGCTCTGATTTTGCATCCGATCTTCATTGCTAACAGGGCTTCCTGATTAGTCATATAATTTCCACTCAAAATAGATGCCGAATATTTTGGGTTATGGAGTCCAACATCACCATACGGGTAGCCTATGTACATACAGGATGCCCCAGTGTTTGGACTATCTGTTAGCAACATTCCAGCAGGAACTTGAGCTTTAATGTCAATGGTAGATTTAAGTATTGCAAGATCCGCATCAGTATTCATTGCGCATAATTTAACATCAATTATATTGACTGAGCCTTTAATAGTTATTGGTGTAAATGAATTAGCATCCATCGGTGCCAGAACACACAATTCATCTAGAGGGGATACCAAATGAGAGCAGGTGATAAAAAGTCCACTTTCATGTGATAAAAAGCAGCTACCTATAAAAGATATACTGTTCCCCCCATTCTTTTTAGCTAGCGCAAAGCAAGCTCCATTATATCTTTCAACTAGATTTTTAAACATTTTGCTTTCCTATAAAAATAAGTTCTTCTGCTAATATTTTCTTTTACCCATGGTTTAATTTGATTTACTGAATTAGCATCCTTCGGCCTGCCTCCTCCAATACTTTTCTTCCCACCAATCCGACCTCTTATTGACTGAATCTCAGATGAGTGAGTTGCCACTACATATTGCTCAAACGAATCACCAGAAAAATGATTACTCGTCCATTTAGATATGCTTTTAGCAATACCCATTACCTCATTTTCATCAAGAGGTAATGCAAATTGTAGATTGTAAGCACAAGCTCGTTCATAGCAGGCTTGCAGCCACTGATCATACTCAGGCCAGCCCTGACGGATGGCGCGGTATGCCCATTTGCGGGTTTTGTCGAACAGGGTGCAGTTACGACCTAAACCGTAGTCGGCAGCGATGTCTTTGTCGTTAGCAGCACTTAGGTCAAGTGAATCAGCCAGCCAGTCCAGCGTATAGAGTTCTGGCTGCCACACAGCAATTTTCCAGTATCCGTGGTTCGGATTTTTGCAGATTAGTCCCGAATACCCCGCGTCAGCCTCTAATTTTTTACGTAGCGCGTTCTCCACGGCGGCGGCATAGCGCAGTGGCTTCATTTTTCCGTCCGGCGCAGTACGAATTGAAGTTTTCAGCGCGTACAACAGATGCGCGTGTCCATTGTCGGGATTGGTGATGCTCAGCGTAGGAGCGGGGGCGTTGCGATCGCTCCAGTCGATGGCAGCACCGGCGCGATCGACGTCGAATCCCAGCCAGAACATGGCATGAGGCTGATTGAACTGGATATATTTCGCCAGAATGGCGCGTTCCTTACCGGCAATGCGTACACCAAAGTTCAGATCGTCCGAAAAGTACGGCTTGTGCGGTAAGCGGTCGTTAAAGAGTTCGAGTGCGGCGTTATGCAATGCGCCCTACGCTTATGGCGGGCTGTTGTCTGGCACGGTTCATGTGCTAATATCCTTTCAAGGTTTCGTACCTGGCCCTGGTTATCATGTGCATCCGCCAAGATTGAGCATGATTTCCGGGGCTTTGTTTTTTCTGTTGCCGCTAAATTACACGCGAACGGCCTCGCCTGTCGAATCCTTCTGTCACAACGGCTTAGTGCGCCGCCAGCTCCTGGAAAAATTTCGGGTTCGCCTGGATGGTTGCCGTCACGCCAGATGGGCTAGAGCCAAGTTTAGCCGCCGCATAGGACAATAATTTAAGACTATTGTTTTTATCTCCCTCCATAGGGATGATAACTTCTTCCTTATTACCTTCACTAATACTAGCAATATGTTCTTTGTCGAAAATACCGCCAGTAGCATGCATTGGTAACCCTATAGAGAAATCTGGAGTATATCCCATAGGCATTAAAATATTGGAATTTCCAGAGCTATAAGCACCTGCAACGCCCAAAATAGAACCCATTAAACCGCTTTGTTTCTGTTTGCCAGTAAAAATCGAAATTAGATTACCAAGAAAACTCTGTGAACCATTCTGAATTTGAAATAATCGTTTTAAAGCTTCTTCGGCAAGTTGTTTCCAAAGGTCTTTCCAAATATTCTTTAACTTTTTACCATCAAATAATATCGAATGAACCAAGTCATGCGTTTGCTGACGAACATTGTTGTTAAGTGTGTCTGCATATTTACTTGCCGCCTTGCTTGCTTTAATCCAACTTAATTCAAGCTCTTGAATTTTTTCTGGATTATATAAGTCTTCATGCTGTAAAGCATAACTATATCGAATTAATGCTTCTTCATTTTGTTCGTCCAACAATGGCTGTAACTGTTTCTGCTTATCGACATCATTCATCGGAACATTTTCGTTTTCTGTATTAAATTTGTCGATTTTATATTTTGTCTGCTTTTCAGCTTCTGACATCTTAAATTCGTCACGCTCTTTAGCTGACAATCTTAATTCAAGTTTAACATCTTTTAAAGATTCGAGATATTTTTCTTGAGCCTTGGTAACATCATTAATAGCCTTTAAGCGTATTTTCAGCAACTTATTACCATCATCAGTAAGTTTATTGATAATAGTTTCCTGCGACACAGAATCTTTATTGATAAAATCTTCTAAGCTAACTCCAGTAATATTTTTCATTTCTGTTTTGTCAGCATCTTTCATAGATTTTGTCATTTTATCAATGCCGTCTTTAAATTTAACTGATACAGCTTGTAACCCTTCATATTTTTTAGCGAGAGCGTCATATTTTTGAGTTAAAGTTTCTGTAGATTTACCATTTAGTTTTTCCTGTCTTTCGATTTCTTTTAGCGTGTTAGTATATGGAGTATTTACAGCGTCAATAGCTAAACTCAACGCTTTATTGATTTGGGCTGAAATTTCTTGCAATTCTTTTGCAAGTTTTTCCTCTGGAGTTTCTTGGCGTCCTTGACCGCCAACATAACCATGACCATCAAAGAATGCCATATCGAATTGGCGTGCATTGTGTTCTCGTCCGTAAGAATCTTCGCCAGAGCGTTCATAATAAGTATTTAACGCATGAGCGTAACCTTCTACACTGTTATTTGATAATCTGGCAGTACTGTAAATATCTGCATTATAGACACTTTCATTACCTTGCTTCCGTTCATAGTCTATAAATAAAGCCTGCGTACGAATATCATAGACATCAAGACCACGTGCCGCCGCAAAAGACTCAAGATGTTTCCATCGAGTGTCTTTATTTGGGTCGTCACTATAATCCCATTGAGCAATACCTCTATGAGTATGAGAATCGTCTTCAGCTCTTGCGTTTAAATCTTCAGTATCTCCGCCAGATTCACGCATTAAGTTACCAATCATGCCAGAAACTTCTTCACGTGACCAACCTTTAGATAATAAAATGTTTGCTACGATACGTGCATTTGTGCTATTATCTGCCGCTACAGCTTCATTACCTGTTTTAGGAGAAGAACTTTTAGAACTACTACCGCCGCCACCGCTAGAAGGTGTATTATCGCCAATATCACTATTTGTATATTTCGATGGATTACTGTTAGTGCCATCCATACTTTTAGCACTATTGATGATATTATGAGCCGCTAAGATAGCATTAGATTTTATAGTATTTAACGCTTGTTCATCTTCTTTATTGCTTGCCGCTACCTGGTCTGCTTCATAAAGTTTTGCATCTGCTTGACCATCAAAGCCCCATTCACGATATTTAGCCGCTAGATTAATATCCATTTTATATATCAATTTGCCTGCGGCTAAAGATAATTCATTCCATGTTGCTCTAACTAAATCCCACAAATTAAGATATTTAACCATGACTTCCATTAAATGAATATAAGAAGTACTTTTGTTATTTATTGCTTGAATATCTTTTTCAGCATCTTGTCTTAATTCATTAGATGCTTGACGTGCCATAGCTCGTTCATTTCTCGCATTTTCGATATACTCTTTTGCTTTTTCTTCAACTGCGGATTGTTCTTTTTTTATAGCACCAACCTTATCATTCGATGCCATAATTTCGTCTGCCGCTTCTTTGCCAATAATATCAGTTTATCTGTCCCCAAACAGTCATCATAAGTTTAGCAAAAAAATACGGCTTAAAAAGCCTTGCCGAATTTTATTTTTCACGACTTTGTAAAAATCAAGCTTAATTGTGGACTTAATAATCAAAAAAAAATTTAATTTTTTTTAATCAGGATTGCTTGACTATGATAAGTCACTGATATTTATTAATAATAAAATTGATCAAAAAATGATCAATTTAAATAGAAGCCTTAAACTATGGGAAGAATCACCTGTCAAGTGTTTTGAAATCCACAAAGTTATCCACAGCTTTTGTGGACAACTGTGGAAAAGTCCAAAAGATAAGCATTTGGGCTAAAAAATGAACTGCAACGTTCAAATTTACCTCATCTGCAAGACGGGAAAATGACAAGTCGGATTGTTCATGAGAATTTACATTCTTTAGATGCGATTGCTTGGCGAATCGGATAAAATTGCGCGGTATTTTTATTTATGGGTTAATCGTGTCTATGTACTCGCCAGTTGAGTCCGAACAAGGGTTTAATTTCAAGCCAGAACTCCCAACCAGCTCTGCCTATTATCGTTTGCTGAAAAAGCTGCGCCGCCAAGTCGGTCATGCCATTCGTGATTTTAAAATGATCGAAGAAGGCGATAAGGTTATGGTCTGTATTTCTGGTGGTAAAGACAGTTATACCTTGCTGGATATCTTATTGCAGTTTAAACGTATTGCACCGATTAACTTTGACGTGGTTGCAGTAAACCTAGACCAAAAGCAACCGGGTTTCCCTGAAGATGTATTACCGCGTTATTTAGAAGAAAATAACATTCCTTATTATATTTTGGAAAAAGACACCTATAGCATCACGAAAAAGTTAACCCCAGAAGGGAAAACTTACTGCGCGGTGTGTTCACGTTTACGTCGTGGTTCATTGTATGGCTTCGCGCAAGAGATTGGGGCGACCAAAGTGGCACTTGGGCATCACCGTGATGACATTTTGGCGACCTTCTTCCTGAACTTGTTCCATGGCGGCAGCTTGAAAGCGATGCCACCAAAATTGTTATCGACGGATAAAAAGAACATCTTGATTCGTCCACTGGCGTATGTGGAAGAAAAAGACATTATTAAATATGCAGAAATGCGTCAGTTCCCAATCATTCCATGTAATTTGTGCGGTTCACAGGAAAACCTGCAACGTGCGATGTTGAATGACATGTTACGTGCGTGGGACAAAGAGCATCCGAAGCGCTTACACAGCATTTTTGGTGCATTGCAGAACGTTTCTCCATCGCAGTTGGCAGACCGTGAGTTGTTCGATTTTGAAGTGCTCGATTCACAGCGTGAATTTGACTTTAAAGAAAGTTGTTCAACAGAAGAAGAACCAGGCATCAATAAGCGCATCAATATGGTGAACTTAGGTTTTGCCGCAGAATAAAGTCAGCAGACACCACTGTATGTAGCAGTGGTGTCTGCTTTTGTTATTCATTGATTTTCAACATGTATAAAAAGAATAAAAACTGAACGGTCCGTACAAAAAACTTTAGCCCAATATTTGATTTACGTGCTATAACAGGCTTCAAGCAAAACAGCTTCGCTATGATGTTGTCTGGATAGGCGACAGAAAATGAACAAATAAATTTGAGGAAACATCATGCCTGCCTTTTTAACTGATGATTGGTTTTCAACTGTAGAAACTTTGACTGCGCAAGCAGGGGACTTGAATTTGCCACCCGCATTGGCAAATTTAGCCATCAACTTGGTGGTGACAGATACCAGTGGCAATACCGAATTGGCTTTAGATGGCGGCAGAATCTTAAAAGGTTTGTCTTCAAATGCCAAAACCACTTTAAACATGGATGCTGAAACTTTACGTAAAGTTTTCCTAGAGTTTGATATGTCTGCCGCTATGCAAGCCTTTATGACGGGTAAAATTAAAGTGCAAGGTGATATGTCTCAGTTAATGGCGTTGCAAACAGCGAAGCCGAGCCAAGAGCAAAAAGATTTATTTAAGAAAGTCCTTGAGCATACAGCTTAAGTTTTCTTCATAAAAAAAGCTTACCCGAGGGTAAGCTTTTTTTTGCGCTCAATGCATGACTATTTATATGTTCACCAATTGAGGCGTATTTTTGATGTATTCCAAATAGGCACGAATACGCGTGACATATTGCACCGCTTGACGATAGCGTCCATTCTGGGCTTTATGACCATCTAAATAGCTATACAGATTGACCCAGTTGTTCGGATCCTTGCCTTGCGCACTAATATGCTTTTGAATCTGATCGACTGCGCCTGGACCCATATTATAGGCAACCAAGGCATACCAGTTACGATCTGGATAAGGCACTTCGTCGAATCTGCTTAGCATCTGGTCGTAGTACTTTGCACCACCCTGAATACTTTGTGCAGGATCGGTACGGTTACTCACGCCCATGGCTTTGGCTGTGCTGTTGGTCAGCATCATAATGCCGCGCACACCCGTCGGTGAAATTGAATCGGGTTTTAAGTACGATTCTTGATAACCGATAGCAGCCAAGAAATGCCAATCGAGATCATATTTCTCGGCGGTACGTTGGAAGCTGGCTTTATAAATCGGCATGCGTTTAGTCAAATCACGTTCAATGGAATCCCATGATTCGGCCTGTACCACGTTACGGTTATAAAACGAAGCCAATTGGCTGATTGATCCTGACTGATTGCCTTGGCAAACATAGCCACTCGCTGTCTGTGTCAGGGGATCATCCGCATGTTTAAATACCCAGTTCAGTTGTGTATTTAAACCATTCTTCTGCAGGCTATATAAGTCGCCGCAGGTGGCTGAAAACGAAGTCAGCTTTTTATTTTCAATGTTCTGAACGCTCGATGTGGTGATGGCAAAGTTTACTTTACCTTGATCGACTAGCTTTAATGCCGTGGCATTGTCAGGTACGGTCGTAAACACCAGCTCTACATTCATACTGTCAGCATAGTTACGGGCAAGGTCATAACCAAAGCCATGTAAATACTGTCCATCTTTAAAAACAGTCGATGGATTTTCTACACCAACCACTGTGAGCTTGTTGTTATTCACAACAGCGTCATATTGGTAAGCCTTGCTCGCATTAATGGTATGAAACGGAATTAAGGCGGCGGTGAGTGCTAGGGCTTTTAAAGGGAGTGAGAAAGTTAATGAGTTAAGGCAAAGCCTCGACCCAGAAGATGAACTACTGTGCATGTTGTCTCCGCTACAAGTAATTTATGCCCTAAAAAGCCAAAGCAAACGAGGCCTTAAACTTTTATAAAGTTTGATAAATTCAATAAGGGGTGGGCAGTCATGACGTCATTCAAAATGACATGGGATAAAAGGAAATTATGTAGAAAAAAACTACATAGGTTAAAAAGTACACGAAACTAAAGATGAGGGCATAATAAAGTCGGAAATTGGGATTGTCAAATTTAGTACAAAAAATAGTGAAAAAATGTAACATAAATGCCTAATTTTATTAATAAATTATTTTTATACCCTTTTGTTGTGGTGAAATTGAGCATAAAATAGCTTAAAAATGTATCTGTTTCGTACCCTGAAAAGACAATTTGCGACATGAAATCCAACTTAATTACCCGCGCTGGACACGATAAATTGGTGGCTGAACTTCAACATTTGTGGCGTGAAGAACGTCCCGAAATTACCAAAAAAGTGAACTGGGCTGCCAGCCTTGGCGACCGCAGTGAAAACGCAGATTACCAGTACAACAAGCAATTGTTACGTAAAATTGATCGTCGCGTGCGTTACCTCGGCAAGCGCTTGGAAGAATTACGCATTATTGATTTTTCTCCTGAGCAAGAGGGCAAAGTTTATTTCGGTGCATGGGTCGAAATTGAGAATGAGCAGGGTGAGCAAAAGCAACTGCGTATTGTCGGGGTAGATGAAATTTATGATCATCATCCGCAAAATATTTCCATAGATTCCCCAATGGCACGCGCCTTATTGTCCAAGCAAGTGGATGATGAAGTGGAAGTGATGACACCATCTGGAAAAAAGACGTGGTATATCAATACAATTCGTTATGAAAAGCCAGAATCGGCATCCTAAAGGTGTTTTTGATTTTATTTTGTGCAGTTGATCATAAATTTATACAAAAGTATTTGCCAAGTTAGAAAAATATTTATATGATAGCCGCCATTGGAAGCGTGGCAGAGCGGTTTAATGCACCGGTCTTGAAAACCGACGAGGGTGTGAGTCCTCCGTGAGTTCGAATCTCACCGCTTCCGCCAAATTCAAAAAACCCTTGCACTGCAAGGGTTTTTTTATGTCAAAATTTTTTGATGGCTGAATTAACCACTAGTAAAACATTGCATATTCAGCAGAAACCATATCTCGCGATCAAGTCATTCTTCTCTATTGATTCATCTGAATTTTTTTCTGTTATTTGATACGTCGAGTGTGTAAATATGCCAAGATCATGAGTTAGGTGGATCTACTGAAAGCATCCATATTTCCTGATGTTAGGGCGCTAAGGTCTTTGCTTTTGACTGGGGCATAAGCCATCTAATGTCAGAATTCGAGCATGATCTTGTTGTGCATTTTTCAGTATTTATATCATTAAAAAAGCAACGTATAGCTATTTCCTATTATGATTGAACTGTATGGAGGAGAATGCGGGGACTTACTGTTGTTGCATTTTGGATGTAGGTAGATAAATATTTTAACCATCTGATTTTAAAAATAATAAATTTATGATACGTAATTTTTAATTGTATATAAAAAATGAATTGTTTTTTTCAATAGCACTCAGAAATCATCCTTTAGGATGATTTTTATCCGATTCTATGGCGTTAAATTTTGAGCACATCAAATGGTGTATTCAAATACATAAATTTTGTATACAAGTTTTGAGATTCCGTTTCAAAGCACAATTCATATGACTTTAAATATATGATTTTTATGTATAAATACCAAAAGGATGACGAATAAAGGATTTTTCGTAATTAACGAGCTTCGGAGATCGTAGTAGTGCCACATAATAAAGCTTTGAAATTGATGTGCTATTTATCAATGCTCATTTCTACGCCAATTTTAGCAGATGACCATTTTAAATTTTCAGCAAATCTTGTCGATTTGGCGATGTATAGTGATGAAAGTAGTGTAGATGATCAATTTACCAATTCAGGTGCTTTGATCTTCGGTGCGGATTATAAAATATTTGGCACGGACTACGATTTTGGGACTTTAAAAGCGTAATATACCTTCAATGGACTGAACAATGATGCCCAGTTAAATACCACGACCAATTGGTTTGGCGGAGTAGGCAGCTATGTTGGGGGTGCCATCGCAATGAATGATATTGCACCTTCACAATTAAGCTTGCTGACTTTGGACAAGAAATGGGGGAATGATCAAGTCTTTACTTCTGTGGGGCGAACAAACTCAAGACGCTATTTTCTATTTAACAATTGTCAGAACTTGGCGATTTGTACCGATCCAATTAAAGGCAGTATGGGTTCATTGCCAGCCAACTACGGATATTGGGGAGCTTACTTTAAATATAACTTCAACGAACATCTGTATTTCCATAGTGGGATTTTTGAAGTCAATACGGATGATTATGTACATGAAAAGAAAGGTTTAGATTTCTCTTTTCATCATGATCTCGGTTATACCCAAGTTTATAGTTTGGGTTATAAAAATGATCACAGCAAAGTCGAAGCCCTATATTTTAGCAATGATTCTGAATATGCCAATGCATTAACCAAGCAGAAATATCGTGATACTGATGGGGTCAATATCAGATTTAGTTATGATTTAAAAGATTCATATCTGCCGAATCTGTATGGGGCGTATTCTCAAATTCTAGAAAAAAATCAGCCTTATGATCATTACTGGGAATTGGGAGCGATGCATAAGATCAATGCCCGAGGCGACCATATAGGCTTAAAGTTCGGTCAATCTGAACTGAATGATGATTTTTACGCCTTTACCCAAAAATTGAATGGTAATCAGCATAAAACCACGACATTTGTCTCCTTCGATGCTGCAATTAAATATAAGAAAGTGACATTTAGTCCATTTGTTCAATATATCTGGAATCCAGATAACTACTATCGCTCAAATCAAGGTGGATTTGATCATAACGTCATTATGGGACTGTTAACCCAAGTGAAACTTTATTAAACGGAGTTAAAGCATGAAATTATCTAAAATCGCGTTATGTTTCGGAGCGCTGATGATGAACGGGGCGACATTTGCAGCGTATAGCTGTGAAGAGTTAAAGCTTGTCGATTGCCCGAATCAGGTCGATCAACAGCTCCCTGATCCACATGATATGTTAACGTGGAATCAAGAGCAGCGTCTGATTGGATTTCGAAATACTTATCGCAGTTATGATGGCAGTGTTTTTTATGCCAACAAGAACAATGTTTTGAAGTTACCTAAGTATAAAAAGACCATTAACAACCAAAACATCAGTTTTAGCTTGGACAATAAAACCTATCATTTGAATGACTATTTAAAGAGTCAGGATGTCGCAGGTTTGATGATTTTAAAAAATGGTCAGATTGCCTATGAATATTATAAAAATGACAATGATGCCACGACGTTGTGGACGTCTAGATCGGTTGCAAAATCGATTGTGGCAACGCTGATCGGGGTGGCGGTTAAACAGGGGAAAATTAAATCCTTAGATGATCCGATTATTCAGTATTTACCTGATCTTAAAAACACAGCATGGGAAAAAGTCAGCTTAAGACAGTTAATGCAACACACCTCTGGGGTTGCATGGAGTGAAGACTATAAAAACCCAGAATCAGACTTTTCCCACATGACTTATTGTGAGGTGAAAGACGATCCTGATGCGTGTGTATATGAGTTGGTCAAAAACTTAAAAGCGAAACATGCGCCTGGAACAGTGTGGTCTTATTCTACGGGCGGGGCTTATTTGGTGGGTAAAGTACTTGAAGCAGCGACCCATGAGAATATTGCCTCTTATTTAGAAAAGAATGTTTGGCAAAAAGCTGGCATGGAAAAAAATGGGATCTGGCAATCCTATCAACGTGGTGTTACCGATATGGGCGGGCATGGCTTTAATGCCACGTTGCGCGATTATGCACGTTTGGGCTTGTTCATTATGAATGAAGGTCAGCTTTCGAATGGCACAAAATTATTGCCAAATGGATGGACCAAAGCGGCAACCGACTGGACCAAAGCTCAGAGTTCGGTCTCGGAAGCTTACCCACATGGCATCTATGGCTTTCAATGGTGGAATTCACATGCCAAACATGGCTCACCTTTAACGACTAAAAATGCAGAACATACCTATTGGGGCTTTGGTATTTATGGTCAAATTATGGCGATTAATCCGAAAGATCAGATTGTCATGATTCAATGGAGCACTTGGCCAAGTGCAATGCCTTCTGAAAAAATTATGGATGAAAAAAGTTTATTCCTGAATGCAGTAACCAACTATCTAGAGAAATAAGTCAGCCTCAATTTTTGGGCAGCAGAACTATATCTTTTATATGGGGTTCGGATTTAATTCAATATTGAAAAAATCACTCTTCGGGGTGATTTTTTATGCAAATTATTTTCAACTCAAAGGAGGGCAGATGATTATATCTGCCAAAGTTGATTGAAAAGCATGGTTTAGGCGGCTCAATTATTTATCAATATTAATAGTGATACTAAATAAAAAAAAATAAAAAAAAAGTGTATTGTTTTTGCGCAAAGTTGCGTTAAAATCATCCTAAAGGATGAGTTTATGAATAATAATCAGCGATAAACTCCATGGAAAAGAACATCAATACGGATATGAGTTAGATGAATAGCAACATGTTGTTTAATGGTGAAACAGTTGTTGGTCAAGGTGCAGCATTTGCGGTACTTAACCCTGCTACAGAGCAAACTATTGTTGAAATTAACAGTGCAACTGTCGAGCAAGTCGATCAAGCGGTGCAAGCAGCACGTGCGGCATTTAAAACTTGGCAGCATGTTTCAGATCAAAGCATTAATGAAAGCTTCCTTAAAATTGCCCAAGACATTCGTGCTGAAAGCGCTGAAATTGCTAAACTGATTACCACTGAACAGGGTAAACCTCTGGCTTTGGCACAGTTTGAAGTCGAAGCAGGTGCGAATTGGATTGAATACATTACCAGCCTAGAAGTGCCAGTCGAAACCATTCCAGATCCGAGCGGTAAAACCATCAAGGTGTATAACCGTCCGCTAGGTGTGGTGGCTTCGATCACGCCGTGGAACTGGCCATTTATGATTGCCATTTGGCATTTTTTCCCCGCGTTAAAAACCAAAAATACCGTGGTGAATAAACCTTCTGAATTTACACCACTCAGCACCATTAAATTGGTTGAAATTATTAATCGTCATTTACCAAAAGGCGTATGTAATATTGTCTTGGGTAAAGGCGATGTGGGGCAGGCACTCAGTGAACATACGGATGTTGATAAAGTCACGTTCACAGGTTCTACCCGTACTGGTCAAAGCATTTTAAAACATTCAGTCGATACCCTAAAAAGCGTGGTACTTGAGTTGGGTGGCAATGATGTCGGGATTGTCTTGGACGATGTTGATGTGGATGTTGCAGCAGAGAAAATCTTCGGTTCTGCATTCCTGAATATGGGACAAACCTGCGCCGCATTGAAGCGTCTGTATGTGCATGAAAATGTATATGATGCGTTGACGCAAAAACTCGCTCAAATTGCGAATGCGCAAGTGGTTGGCAATGGCTTGGAGGCAACAACGACTTTTGGTCCAATTCAAAACCGTCCACAATACAATAAAGTGAAAGCCTTGATTGAGGATGCGGTGGCACAAGGTGGTCAGATTATCACTGAAGCGAAGTCTGTCAGTGATCAGGGTTACTTTATTCCACCAACTTTGGTAACCAATGTGAAAGAAGGTATGCCACTGGTAGATGAAGAGCAGTTTGGTCCTGTATTACCAATCATCAAGTTCAGTGATGTAGACACTGTCATTGAACGCGCGAACAACAGTGAGTTTGGTTTGGGTGGTTCAGTTTGGAGCAAAGACTTAGATCGTGCACAAGAAATAGCCAGTAAACTGGAAACAGGCACAGTTTGGATTAACAGCCATTCGGATGTATCTCCAGCAGCAGAGTTTGGCGGCTGGAAAATGTCTGGTCTTGGATATTCATTTGGTTTAAGCGGATTGTTATTGTTTACGCATAAACAAGCCATTCATATTTCGCAATAATGTTGTAAATAGATTAATCGGTCTTACTGAGGTATTCAGTTATGGCTTGAATATAAAACATATTGAAGCCATAACCGATGATTTAAAATTGATGTTTTAAATCCACCCTCAGTCAGGCTGTAAATTGGCAGGATGCTAATTATATTGATCTATCGACTTTATTAAATTTTCAAAAGGATGATGAAAATTTATGTCCAATCGTAATTTTATTCAGCAATTTAGTCAGAACTTTATTGCCCAGATTCAGCATGTTTCGCCTATTGATGGGTTTTTGACCTATAAAATCGATAATATTCAACATGCCTATGATTTTGAACAAGATGGTATCGCCAAAAGTGCAATCGATGAATATTTAAATGGAAAAATTGAATATGATCCTGTGAGCTTCCGGAATTTTTATCATGGGGATCAGAATATCGCACTTTTGGGACAACATCAGCCCAATGAAATATTTTTGAATTTTATGAGTCGTTGGCAAGTTGAAGATACGGCTGAATTTTTCTTTAGAAAACGTGATGGGCAACCGATTTTCGGGGTGAGTGTTTTTCGAGAGCAGGGTAAAGCAAAATTCACTCAGCAAGAAAAGAAAGTGTTTGAAGCATTTCATCAACTTTCAATTGAACATTTTTATCATCATGTCGATGTGATTAATAAAGATAAAATTATTGATCAATACCATTTAACCAAAAAGGAAATGATTATTCTGGAAGAATTATTTACCAATTTGGAAGCCAGTCAAATTTCTAAAAAATTAAATTGTAGTCTTTCGACCGTAAAAACCCACGTACAGCATATTTATCAAAAAGTGAATGTCAGTAGCCGTCAAGAATTGGTGTGCAAGTTTTTGAGATAACTTTGGCTGAGATCAAACTAAATTAAATCGAATATCGATGACTTTATAATAATATTTAAAATCACACTGAATGAAGACCTCCTTTTTCTTGTCTTAATGTTTTCATCTACATCTACATCTACATCTACATCTACATCTACAGTTTTCCGATAATTCAGCGTTTGTGACTACAGGGTTGGCATATTCATTGCTTATTTTATGTTATCTGGTCAGACCAGTCAGACAATGCGTTGATATGGAGCAACAATGGATTTACAGCAATTTAACCAGTTGAGTCGTGCACAGGCCCAAGCGCTCTTGCAGCCTTGCGTACATATTCCAAATTGGATTGAAGCATTAATTCAACAGCGCCCATTTCGCTCTACAGATCAACTGTTTGACTACGCAGTTGAGCAGGCGAGGGAATGGAATTGGGCAGAAATTGCAGAAGCCTTGGCGCAACATCCACGCATTGGAGAACGTAAAGCAGCGGCAGCATTGTCAGCCAAAGAGCAGAACTTTTCCAAACATGAGCAATCCCAGTTAGGTGCAGATGCCGTATTACAACAAGCACTGTATCAGGGCAATCTGGATTATGAGCACAAATTTGGACATATCTTCCTGATTCGTGCTGCAGGGCGTACAGGGCAAGAAATGCTATCGGAATTGCAGCGTCGCCTTAGCAATACTACGCAACAAGAACAGCAAGAAGTACAGCAGCAATTGACTGAAATTGCGGTACTCCGTTTAAAACAGGAAATTCAATAATGGCTGGAATCAGTACTCATATTCTAAATGCATCGATCGGGCAGCCTGCCGTCGGTGTCATGGTCAAATTAAAGCGTCAGTTTGACGAGTCATTTGTACTGCTGGATACGCAATGTACCGATCAGGACGGTCGAATCAAAGCCTTTGATATTGTTCATTTGGAGCAGGGCAATTATCAATTGGTTTTTGAAATTGCTGCGTATTTCGAGCAACAGCAAGTTGCCAGTTTTTATCCCCGTGTCTGTCTTGATTTTAAGGTCGCGGATGAAACCCAGCACTACCATGTGCCCTTATTAATTAGCCCATTCTCTTATTCAACTTATCGCGGTAGTTAAAGGTCAGAGCAGCCTTCAACAGATTCAGGACTTTGAGGAACAACAGATGCAGCACCAGAACACTCACTCCGAAACACCGAATATTGCCCCAGAACATCAACATCTGGGACTCAATAAAAATGTCATGTTTGGCTTACAACATGTTTTGACCATGTATGGCGGTATTATTGCACCGCCGCTGATTATTGGCGCTGCAGCAGGCTTAGCGCCAGCAGAAATTGGGCTATTAATTGCAGCCGCTTTGTTTGTAGGCGGTTTGGCAACTGTGTTACAAACCATTGGTTTTAAATACTTTGGGGCGAAATTACCGATTGTACAAGGGGTGTCGTTTGCGGGAGTAGCGACCATTCTGGCTATTTTAAGTACGGGCGGGGGCTTGCCAACGGTGTATGGCGCGGTGATTGCAGCCTCCTTAATTGGTCTAGCCATCGCTCCATTTTTCTCCAGAATTATTCGCTTTTTCCCACCTGTGGTGACGGGATGCGTGATTACCATGATTGGGATTTCACTAACACCTGTGGCAATTCGCTGGATTATGGGGGGCAATCCTAAGGCTGAAAACTGGGGAGATCCAGCCAATGTTGGATTAGCCGCACTGACTTTAGCCATCGTATTGATTTTCAGTATGTTGCGCAGTGTCATTTTGCG
>OGVK01000038.1_pt1 | contig 16082 bp, 25 predicted proteins | sample 1575721 | NCBI WGS metagenome assembly OGVK01 (sample SAMN07581521, study PRJEB24739) | freshwater metagenome | place: Singapore | collected 2015-01 | reverse complement strand
GTTTCCCAGTCACGATAGGGTGGCGGATTTTTAAAACCTGGGATTGTGGGATGAAGATTTCAACCTTAGCAGTATCAAACCGTGCAGTGTCAAGAATTCCTTCTTCAACTCCTGCTGGACGGTCTCTGAAGCGTTTTACGTGTTCAACGTAGAATGTTCCAGTCTTCTGCCCTTTAGCCATTCTAACACCTGCTGTCCAGTCAGGGTCAGGGTTAAGTTCAGATGGTAATGTAGCAGCCAAGTCCCATGCTCTCACACGTGTAGCTGGTTCGTCAACAGATTCTACAATCTCACACCATCTTCTGTCAAAATAGCTTGAACCTTCAGCACGTGCTTTCCAGTTACCATAACGCAGACGGGCTACGTTGATAGGTGTATTGTTTTCAAGTCTACCACGATATTTCGGTTCGATAAAGTCCAGAATTGGATTATCATCAATTGTACCAGAAACGAAAGTGTAGGTTTGAGGAATTTCCAGAGGGAACTGCTGGAGAATCACATCTCTGTCCCAATCTGAGTACATGACACCTTCCTGAATAACGAACCAGCGTGTTCTACCACACTTCTCATTATCTGGATAGCCTTCTTCATCAAGGAATGGTTCAACCCATGAGTATACAAAGTGGTCTCTTTCGGGGTTCATCGAACATTTCATGTACGAGTCACCATCTGCACCAGAACGCATACGGGTCATCAGATAGTCAACCTGACTTTGAGAGAAGTGTGTAAACTCGTCCCAATAGATAGCTGAGTATTCGATACCCTGATGTGCTTCTGCGTGTTTTTCCAACTCCATGTACGAGAACTTGATAGTCGCTCCAGAAGGGAACTGAATAATCATTTTCTGTTCATGGGGAACACCACCAAACATACCGTAAAGTTTCTTCGCAGCAGGCCACAGACCACCAGAAAGCTGAGTTGTGTTCTTTCGGAAGAAGACTGCATAGTAGTTCGGGTCATCTTTATGCTGAAGAGCGTCCATCAGGATAGCCACAGTCTTACCGGAACCAGCAGCACCACCATACAGTGTAATATCTGTTGTGGTGTTCAGCAAGGTTTCCTGAGAGCCGGGCTGTGGAGCGATAAACTTCTTGTTCGTCAGCAACTTCATCAGAAGTTCGACTTCTTCGACTGTATATTTTCTCAGCGTCAGAATTTGTGACGGCAATAGCTTTTCAACAGGTTTACCGTACTTGGCAAGCACCTTAATAACGCTTGGCTCAAGTCTCAGGTTACCCGCTAAAACGTCCTGTACGTCCCTCAGACGCTGCTGTTTAACTTCGGTAAGGTTCATTAGGGTTACTCCAAATAATCGCTCACAGACGCTTACACAGCCTCTGAGACCTTATCCAGCAGTTGTTGCAGGTTGAATTCATTGGCATCCACTTTCAGGGATGTTGCGAGGCTGATAATGACGTTGCGAATAACTCCGCTCATCTCCTGATTAGCCTTAGTCAGGTCATACAGTTCAGCTTTCAGTTGCAGTTCTTTAAGTTGTTGTTCGTTCATTGGTAAACTCCAGAAACAAAAAAGGAGGCTAAAAGCCTCCGAAATAGTTGAGAAATGTACATACTACCGACAGTCAGGAAAAAGGTGGCGACCAGCGCCACAAAGGAAACCGCAACTGCCTGTATGCCGAAACATACTCAAAAACTCTTCGGAAAGACACTTTAAGTATGACTCGAAAGCTGCCCCTCAAGAGCCAAGAGGTAGCGATACCCTGACTCTCAAGAGGACTTATTGGAGATGCGAGAGGGAATCCCACCCTCATTTTACCGTTTTGCAGACGGTCACCATTTGTATTTCAGTCATCGCACCATTATTTCGCTGCTGCTTTCAACTCATCAGTTGCCACATTATTTGTGACCGAACTCTTACAAGAGTCTTTAAACCAATCAGGCATGTACTTTGCCATAAAAGCACTTGCTTGCGTCTTCAGGTAATCTGAAATCAGACTTGCTTCTTCAGCAATCATATCGACAACCTTCTGTGCAAACTCTTTGGCTTTTGTGATAAGCTCGTTAATCTTCGCGTAAGCTGCTGCTGCCAAGTCCTGAATAGTAGAAAGACCTTTTGCAATAGCATCGTTAAGTGCGGAGATTGCAGAGTTGACACTTGACATCACCGTGTTGTAAGCATTCATCGCTGACTGTCCAATGCCCTGAACAACACCCATTACGGAGTTGAAAGGTGAACACCCTGCGGAAGTACCAGTAAGAGATTCATAAGAACTCTTGTAACCTTCTGCCAACTGCATTCTCTGAGAGAACTCATTGACTGAGGTTTGACCGTAACTGACCAGACTTGTAACAGTCGAAGCTGATGAGGTTAAAGCACCTGCACCACTTGTCAGTAACGTTGTGTTAATGCCAGCATTCTGTAAAGCTGTCTGAGCATTTGGATTCGTCAGGTTACTCTTCAAAGTGTTCATTCCAGATGTACCGGAACTGATATTTGATGAGAGGGCTGATGAAGCACTTGCCAGAGGATTCTTGAACGCCTTACCAGACTGCATTAAACTGAAGATTTGCTTAGTTTGGTCTGTTACAGCCATTTCACACCTTTACGAATTGGAGGAAGATACCAGACTTGAACTGGTACGCCGATTTCTCGGTTACTGAGTGTTTAGCAAACACTTCCCTTACCTTTTAGGGTTAATCTTCCAGAATTTGGGGAGAAGGACGGGATTCGAACCCGCATAGACCTGATTCACAGTCAGGGTCATTATCCATTTATGATACCAACTCCATTGGTAGGTGATGAGAGATTCGAACTCTCAATATCGGAGGTTTAAGCTCCTACCCTCTGCCAATTGGGGGTAATCACCTATTGTTTGGAGCAAGTAACGGGATTCGAACCCGTAAGAGCGACTTGGAAGGACGCCATGTTCCCTGTTACATCATACTTGCATCAATAGTGTGAAGCCCTGCATGTGTTTCTCTATGGCAATTAGCACAAAGGAGAACGCACTTATCAACCTCTGATTTCAAGGCTTCAAACCTTCTGTTCTTACACTTCTCAAAACTGAAGTCCTTCTGGCTAGGGTCTACGTGGTGTAGCTCCAGTGCAGCAGGGCATCTGTCATAACTACAAATCTTGCACTTACCACCTTTGTAGGCAATAACTTGCATCTTTGTGGCTTTGGCATTTTTAATGACACGTTCAGTGTTGCATACACTACACCTCAGAGGGTATTTCTTACCGTTTGAGTGACCTTTTACAAGTCCATGAATGCTGCAATCGAATGTGTTCATTTATCTTAACCTGTTTTGGAAATGTGTCAAGCGAGTTACCACACTTCTCAGTGTTGTTAACGCTCTACTGGTTATCCTGACAGTCAGGAGATACAGACCACCTCCTTAATTGCCCCGTCATTTCAGGGGCGATTACAAAGACATCTGAATCTGGTAGCGTAAGTGAGACTCGAACTCACACTGAACAGGGTTTGAACCTGCTTCCTCTGCCAATTGGGATATTACGCCATTCAATCTGAAAGACTCTCATAAGAACCTTTTAGGTTGAAGCCCCGTTTGGCAATCATAGACGGGACAACTCTACGCCGAATTCGGTGATAGGGAGTCGGAAGACCCTACTGGTGTTTAGCTATTACGCCACTGCCAGAAATTGAGCATCATTTGCATTTATTTTAAATGATAAAAATAGAAGCATACTCAACGAAAACTACGGTAAAGATTACAGGAGTTTGATTCACCTGTCAACCTAAATTTGGCGAGTGATTAAGGATTCGAACCTCTCTACAACGTATTGTCGCCATTTACTCATAATCTGTTAGTCCGGCTTCACAAATCACTTTCAACAACTATCGTAAGTCGATACCACATTCCCATTTTACGGCTTCAAAGCTGGCCTAGCTCCACCGTTGCAGAATCACCCATTTTTATTGTCAAACTCCCAATGGCAGTTCGGACAAAGAAACTTTAAGTTAGTTTCATCGTTGACGACTGATACAAGCGTGTCTGGACTGAAACTTGATATGGCCTTTATGTGAGCAACTTCTACGTGCTTACTGTAGCCGCACTCACTGCAAATTCTTGGTTTACCGCTCATCACGGCACGTGCTCTTGTTCTTATCAGTGCGTATGCTGACGATTTGTGGTGTGATGAGTATATAGCCTCTTCAAGGGTCATATCCTTGCCTACGGTAATACAGTCACTACACTTACGCTGTCTTCTCACAAGTGGATTGCCACAACCGCAACGCCTTTGAGACTTAACACGCTTCGGTTTGTTAGCGTTTGCATGAGAAACAGCACAACTTCTCGAACAGAACTTAGGGTTAGATGTCTCTTTCCCGCACTTAAAACAACTCATTACAGATACCTTTTGGTCGGGATGGCAGGACTCGAACCCGCATACTCCAGTTACTCGGTTAACGCCCGTTTAGAAGACGGGTGAGATACATCCCGATTGTTTGGCGGGGGCATTCGGATTCGAACCCTGTTCCACGGCTTTTCAGACCGTTGCTTTACCATATAAGCTAATTAGACCGTGGCGGAAGGAGAGGGAGTCGAACCCTCAAGGCGCTATTAACGCTCGGCGGTTTTCAAGACCGTTTTCGTCGCCAGTCGATTTGCCCTTCCATTTTGTCTCTCTGTTGCCCTAAGCGAGACTACTTAGTTATGAAGCCCAAATCTAAACAGTGAAGGAGGGAACACTGTAAAGCAAAAACTTTGGCTTGTATATTTCATCTAAATGTGCTTTGGAAAGGAGACATCCATTCACCTCATAAGAGGAACGCTACAAAGTAGAATCACCGCATATACCAGACGGCAGTTACCAGTCAGACGGTAGTCATTCCGGTTAATTGGCGAGGACACCGAGGATTGAACTCGGAACATTGCCGTGACAGGGTAGTATTTTATCCAATTAAACTATATCCCCAACTTTAAGGAGTCTTTGATTCGACGCTCTAAAGGGTAATACCCTACACGTCACTCAGAACAACCCAAACTGAGTAATTTGGATGCGAAGGGTAGATTCGAACTACCTACACCGGATAATGAAACCAGTATGATGCCATTTCACTACTTCGCAATTGTTTGGTGTGCCTAACTGGACTCGAACCAGTAACCTTTCGGGGCGGTTTTACAGACCGCTGCATTGACCATCTCTGCCATAGACACATAAATTGGCGGGAAAGGTGGGACTCGAACCCACTACCATCTGGTTAACAGCCTAGCTTCCCATGTTCTTCACGATGACAATTAGAGCACAACATTATACACTTGTCTAGCTCAACTTTCATTTTCTCAAACGAACGGGTATGACCGCTTGAGCTAATTCCGAAGTCTTTCTGTGTCGGGTCAAGGTGATGGAACTCTAAAGCTCCAATGTACTTATTGTAACCACACTTCTCACACTTTCCACCTTTATACTCAACAGCCAGCTTCTTGAGGTTATCTCGACGGCGCTGAACAGCTTCAGTGTTACACCTCATACAACGGTATCGACCATTGCTCTTATCAAGGTAGTGATTACACTCACCATGCTTACTACAAGTTTTTAATACTGTTGCCATTTGAAACCCGTTAGAACTAAATTGGCGATGGGTACAGGGTTCGAACCTGTGTCGCCCTTTCGGACACGGATTAACAGTCCGCCACTTAAACCACTCAGTCAACCCATCTTTAAACTTGGAAGCGGGAGTAGGAATTGAACCTACGACCTCCAGATAATGAAACTGGCAAGCTACCACTGCTCCATCCCGCTATAAAACTTTAATGGCTCTGGACAAACTAACCGTTTCGGCAAGGTCATTCCAATTTCGCATTCTTCAGCACGTGACTTAGAAGACGCTATCCCAAAGCTCTGCAAGCAACCGCGAATCCTTACAGAGGGTTTATCAGTCAAGATTCTAAGGGAGAATTTGACCAGACCATTAAAGTTTTGGTGGATACAGGAGGGACTTGAACCCTCATCCTTCTCATTGCAAGTGAGATGCTTTCCCAATTAAGCTACTGACCCATACTGACAGAATTCAAAGTACCTGTCAAACTTTATTTTGGAGTCGTAGACGGGATTCGAACCCGCGAGCAACTGATTGAAGGTCAGGTGGCTAACCATTTGCCTTCTACGACATAAATTTGGTCTGTCCTGCAAGATTCGAACTTGCGACCCAGAGCATCCAAGACTCCCACGCTGACCAGACTGCGCTAAGGACAGATTTTGTTTATACCTGCATGTTCTTCCTTGTGACAACAGGAGCACAGTAAAACACACTTTTCAACCTCTGACAAGTAGTCTTTCCAAGAACGTTTTACACGGTCTGAAACGTTACCAATCTTGTCGTCGTTTGGGTGATGCCATTCAAGAGCACCGCCATACGTGTTATAACCACACTTTTTACACCCGATAGACTCCTTGTGAGTCCTCATCCGTGATGAATAAAGCCTGTCCCTAAGTCGAGACCTCTCATACCTTTCTAGTCCATCTGGAAGACAGTTGAAACAAAAGAGTCTGTTCTTTCCACCTGAACCTTTAACGGGTATTTCGAAATGTGAACTGCAAAAATCGCATTTCATGTAACTTTGCCCCAAACAAAGTGTTTTCTAAAACTATGAAGCTATCTTAACTCGCTTCTTTCTATCTGTCAACAAGTTTTTCAACTTATTTTTCTAAGAGTAGGCGCGCTTTACTGTCGCCTCGTGTTATTTGCTCCTGATTTCCATCAGGCTACCTTCAGAGCAGCAGGTGAAGGGAGTCGAACCCTCATCCACATGGGCAAAACCATGTATGTTCCCCATTTACACCACACCCGCACAGATTTCTGTGAAACCTCTGAAGCTCTCTCAGAACAGATACCAATGTACCAGCTTGTTTCAGACCTGTCAACAATTATTTTGAACCAATTCTTGCGACATTCTGGAAAGTTGGAGCATCGTCTTTTTGTTCCGGTACATCATCTTCCTTTTTCTTGTCAGATGCAAGGGCTTTCATCTCTGAAGACGACTGCATAAGGATGATTTTTGCAGCTTCCATCATCGCTTTGACGTTTACGTCTGATGGTGAAAGGCCGAACTCTGCAAGTTGTGCTACATCTCTTGTGACGAGAGCACGGAACAACTTTACAGACATCTCACTTGAGTCGTCAAGCAATAATTGCGCTTTGACAAGGGAAGATTTATTTCTGCTACCTCGCGGTCTTCCAGCAGGGTTACCAGATTGACCCTTTCTGAACTGACCAGCATGTTTTCTAGCCATTATTAAATCCTCGATTAATTCTTCTGTCAAGTATTAATTCTAACCTGAATAGGGATTTTGTCAAGAAGTTATTGCCCTGCGCGTGTGCTTGTGGGCGTGAGTGCGTCTTTACAGTTATCTTTAAAGACTTTTAAGAGATAATTAGACATAGATAGATAACAAATAGAATATAAGAAGAAATCTTTAAAAAGAACCTGTTCAGATGACAGAACGAAGTGTAGCATACAAAAAGAGACCTGTAAAGTGGGGAATCACCATATATTTGAGCTTTTTCGTCCAAAATCGGTCAAAAACGTCATAAAACCATTAATTTTCAGTCATTTTTGATGAAATATGTTAAGAAATTGCTTGACTTTGACCCCATATTATGAGAATATACTCCATAGCTGTAGGGCGAGGCATTATTAGGATTTAATCAATGACTCAACCAATTTTAAACAAACCCGTCAAGAAGAAAGCCAGAGTACCTAAGCAGACTCCCCAAAAGTCCAGTAGCTACCTTTCTGAGCATTATTCTGATGACGAACTGGCACTATACCGTTTCTTTCAAGGTTATGGTAAGATTATTTAGGTGACTGTAATGTCGAATATCCCATTAAAAAGTTCAGACATCCAAGAGGTCTACGAAGATTATGAAATCTATCGCATGGCCTTTGGGCGCATGTGCTCTGAGTACAGTGGAATAATGATTGACCTTTACAGTCGCTCTAAGAATTCTGAAGAGGTGGTATTATCCGCTTACGAAAACAGAGTTTTTCTCAAGATTCTCTATTTACTTAACAGAAGGAATTTGAAATGACTGTTCAAAGAACTTTCAATACCGATGAGTCGGTTACCCTTTCGGGTACTACCGCACTTGAGTTGATTGGTGAAATGTACAATCAGATTGGACAGGGCTTTAAATATGTCCCTAACAGTTTTGTTGCTAAGACACCATTCAACCCGAACTTTAAAGTCACTGTTAAACAGGACGCTGAAGAGCTTTCTTCTGATGTTGCTGTTCATCGGACTGACCTTAAAGATGGTGATTCAATCATCCATTCCCCGAATGCTGAGTCTCTTTTAAGAACACTGAGCAACGCACTGATTAAACAACAATCAGGTGCAACCATCAAGTCTGTGACAATGACTCTTGGCGCTTACAGTGCTACTGTGTCAGGTCTGACAGATGAAGTGGCTGAAGAAATTCCTGCGACACCTGATGATTCACAAGATGACATCGAACCTCTTTTCAAGACGAACGATGAAGAACCTGTGAAGACTCTGGAACCGTTTGACATGAGCATTGCGATGTCTAAGCAGTCTAAGGAAGAGCTTGTAGAGTACGTTGAAAAATACGGTATCTCACTGGACAAGCGCCGTAATCTTGCAGCAATGCAGAATCAACTCCAAACCATTGTGAACGAAGGATAAGAAATGGCTAGAGAAACTTTTAACGATTTCGTGGCAGCGGTTATCGCTAAAGCGAAAGCAGACGGTAAAATCACTGACTTCAGCAAAGTTCAGAGTTATTACTTCCCACACTATTTCTACTCTGGTAGCTGGAACCGTCTGATGGATGTCGCTACAGAGATGACCGGAGAGTACACTCCAAAAGGTGCTGTACCGTTCTCTTCAACCAACATGTATAGTGCTTCGCGTGTTGTTCGTCTGGTTGACTTCCTGCACGATATTCAGTATCTGACCCTGAACGGATATGAGATTGAACAAATTCTCAACCCGACTGATAAAGTCAAACCGTTCTTCTCGCAGCTTAACGCTGTCATCAAAGCGACGACTGTTAGCGTCACTGGTGTAGCAATTGCACCGAAAACTAACAATCTTGCTGTAGGTGCTACTCGTCAGTTGACTGCAACGGTCTCTCCTGACAACGCAACAAACAGCAAAGTTACTTACGAGTCTTCTGACGAGTCTGTAGCAACCGTTGATGCAAACGGTCTGGTAACTGCTATTGCTGAAGGTACAGCAACCATTACAGTGACAACTGAAGATGGTGCTAAGACCGCTACAGCGACTGTGACAGTTGCATAACTCATAGGGACTCTTCGGAGTCCTTTTTAATTACGTGAGGTAATCATGAATGGAAGTTTCTCAAAAAGGTCAGCAAGCCCTTGAAGTAATGGAAGGGTTCAGTGCAAAAGCATATCTTGACGTTGCAGGTGTACCGACTATCGGTTTCGGTGATACCAGTATTCGTGCAAGAAAGGTTAAGATGGGTGATACGACTACTCTCGAAGCCGCTAAAGCTGAACTCGCTCTGGACTTGCATGACTTCAAATCAGGTGTTGAAAAATACCTTGCTAAGGCCGTAAAAGGTACAACGCAGAATCAGTTTGACGCTCTTGTAATCTTCGCGTATAACGTGGGATTGACTAACTTTGCTTCTTCAAGTGTTCTGAGAAATCACTTGGCAGGTGACTTTGAAGCTGCTGCAAAATCATTTGCACTGTGGAATAAAATCACTGTCAAGGGTAAGGAGGTTGTTAGCAAAGGTCTGGTAAACAGACGTGCAAAAGAGATTGAAATCTACTTGCACAGCAACTATGGCGTTTGATATAATAGGGACTCTTCGGAGTCCTTTTTCACATTTATTGGAGAGTAACATGAATAACTTTACAGAGTGTTCTGCATCAGGTGCTGGATGTTCCTTTAAAGAGATGACAATCCCGTCTGAGTTTATCACTGGCATAGAAGGTGGTGAACCTAAGCACGTAGTGCAGTGCGAATACTGCGGTGCGGAAAGACCGGATTATCAGGCAATCGCCTCCGGCAAATCTGATATGTTAAACCGTTTCAACGCTGCTAAAGAAGCTGCTGAAAAGAACGGTACAGTCACCTTCAAAAAGATTTAACATCTGAATCACATACAAGGAAATAAAGGAATGATGCTCGGACAATTCTTTGAAAATGTAGTTGCAGCCTTGCTAGTGATTCTGGTAGTATCGCATTTCGAGTTGATGAACCCATACTTGGCAGGTGCTATCACATTTGCTGCATGTTATCTTCTCGATGGTCTGTCTAAAATCATTGGAGCAATATTCTCATGAAACATCGTTATACGAACAACAAGTGGAAGAAACAGTTTCGTCGTACCTTTGCCAATCTCTTAGTATCGGCTGGATGTGACAGTAAAACTGCTAAGAAACTCGCTAAAGGTGAGATGGAAGCGGTCACTGATAGTTATCAAGCTATGTCATTCAACATGTATCGTCGTGAGTGGCGTCTGTATGACCCTAAAGATACCGCTGTTGAGAACTGGTCATATTGGGAGGAATAATGTACAAGAACGCTACACCTGAACAATACGCTGAATTGACAGAAGTCTTATCAGAGTTTAAAGGGTTACCGTACAACGCAGATACCATCAGCCGTATACAGAAGAAGGTTGCTTTACATTTCCCTGAAGATGTTGCGAGAACATTCCATCTGAACATGTTGGTTAACGGTAGACCTCTCCGCAAACTGTGATTCCTCTTTAGAGCCTCTTTTTGTAGATTCGTAGTCTACTCATAGAGGCTTTTTATTTTTCTAAAAAATTTCTTAACCCCTTTCTTAACCGACCCCTTAACACACGTCTTAACATATCTCCTACAAGCCTTCTGTACGGATTCGTGAGAAGCCACTCATAAGCCTCTGTACGGGCTTCTCTTGGTAAGCTATATGTTTGCTTATCTTCACTGAGAAGTCCTCTGAGAAGGGCTGAGAAGTGCCTTAAAATCAATCTTAACCTACGTCTTAACATCCTTCCTTAACAGTCAGTAACTTTTCAGATAATTTTCTATTTTTTAAAAATTAACAGTACCACTTCTCTAAACCAGTGCTATCAAGGGTTCACATCATATCTGACAGGGTATCTGAATCACTGTTCTTTACTGTTAATTGGATAGTCACTTTGAAGATTTATGCAATTTTTGACATTAATTGTATATCTGTTTAGTCGCCCTCTCTCAGAAGTTAACCGTTCCTTTGCAAAATCTTAACATATCTGCAACATTCTCTTAACAGGTTCTTAACAACTCTCTAAAGCTCTTAACAATTCATCTAATCCGTTAACATTTACTCATTCTCTTTAACAATCTTAACAGGGTTTTAACAGGGTCTTAACAACTCAACTAATCAGGATTGTCAAGGGTTTGAAGAGAATTTATTAGACTTGACAAATGGCTTTACAGTTGAATCACAACGAGGTTAACGAGTTACCCAAATGTTATCGAAATGTTAATTTGTATCGAGAAATTTTAACAGGGTGGTAACAGACTCTTAACATGACCGTGTTAATGAATCGTTAAAGAGTTGTAACAGGAATGTTAACAGAATGTTGTCAAGATGTTATGCAGATGATTGAATAGAATGTTGCAGAGATGTTAAAAAGTTGTTAACGAAATGTAAAAGTGGCTAACCATAGCGTAAATATTGACAGTGTTTTGCTTAGTGTCTTAACCCATCTTTTAAGACTCTGAACAGTCTACAATAAGAGCATAAGATAACCAGTGATTCATCTTAGAAGATGCTTAGAAGGGGTTAGAAGACTAACAGAAAGCAAGTGTGAAAGCAATCATTAATTGAAGCCGTAGAATGCTCTTAGAAGAGACTTAGAAGGGTTAGTAACCCAATCGTAAGGGGTAGACTTAGAACCGCTTAGAATGCGATTTAGAAGGGTTATAGAAGACTGTCTAATCTGGTTCCCTGTGGGGTTCCCACTGTTAGGGAAGGAGTGGAACGGTTTAGAAGACTGTTTAGAAGAATCACTATAGCAGGACTTTATGCCAGTGTTAACGGTTTAGAAAACTGTTTAGAAGAATCACTATAGCAGGACTTTATGCCAGTGTTAACGGTTTAGAATACCGTTTAGAAGGCAATTAGACGATAATCAAAGGAATGGTAAAGAGTCTTTAAAGAGAGGAATACAGAATATAGAAAGGGTGCATTAAGAGAAAACCCTTAAAACACTTTAGCCCCTGTCAAGTGGAATGTCAAGGGCTTTTTGTTAAGTGACTGATTAGATTGAATTTAAAGCGGCTTGATGGTTGTCAATGATACCGTTTGCAATCTGGCGGTAATGTTCTAAAGCGGCCTCTTTCGACTCAAAATCAATGTGATAGTTGCCCTTTTCAAGGTTAAAACCCTGAATTTCCCATTGGTCAAGGATTACTTTTTTGATGTCCCAAATGTCAGTTACAACACGGTGCAACAGGTAAACGCTTTCGGACTGAATAGAGATTTTGGAAATTTCGGTAACGTTGATTGTCATTTTTGATTCCTGTTTAAGGGTTGTTTGTTGATGAGGGGATTTTAACCCCTCTTACTGTTTACTGTCAAGCGTCAAAAGTAGTAACTTTGAAAGATTCTGGCAAGTTGGCTTGTAACAGTGTAAGCGTCTTAAACGTGGTTTTAGACATCCGGTCTATTACGCTTTCCAGAGTGTAAGCCGTTGCAATGTAATGATGTTTCATTGCAGCTTTAGCGGCTAATTCGGTGCGATAGGTTGCAAAGTTACCCGTTAAGATGTCGGTCACTACTTCACCGTTTACGCCTTGCAGGATGTCTAAAACTTCATCAGCGATAACAAAACGTTTCAGGTTTTCTTTGTGAGTGTAGCGCATAGTTTCTAAGGAGTTGTAACGGCTTTTAAGCTCCTGAATCTTACGGCGCATAGAATCATGAATGATTGACAGATAAAGGTCTAAGATTGACGCAACAGCCGCCATAAAGGTTTTGTGAGTTGTTGCCTTGTTGCCTTTAGTGTGGACGAAATAAACGCCGTTATAAGCCTTGTTGATTACTGCAAATTCACCGCTAAAGGAAGTCTGAAAAGTCCAGCTTTCTTTGTTGATGCGGGTCATTACTGAAGCTGAACGGATAAGGTTGATTGCGATTGACTTTTTCATGTTTTATTCCTGTTTAAGGGTTGTTTGTGGTTCAGTGCTGAACCGATGAAAAGAGTATAGCAAAACAGAAAAGGGGCTGTAAAGCCCCCTGATGAAAATAATTTAATCTTTGTCGATTTCTACCCATTCCCCTGTTTCGACATTTTCCAGTGAGAGAGTTTTAGAATCTTCACCAGCTAACACAAAACAGCCTGTTTCCTCATCTGGAAAGTCTTTGCGGCGTTCTATGCAATCCTGAACACTCACACTAGCCGGGACATCTTGCCAGCTATCAAGCTGCGAGAATTGGCAAGAATTCAGGTTAGAACAGCTTGAAGCGATTAAAAGAATAGTTGGAAAGAGTACCATGATTTTATACCTTTTTAGGATTGATGATAAAGTGACCGTTTGCCCAAATCGTGTAAGATTGTTCTAAATCTTTTGTAGACTTTACAGGGCTTTTTAGTGTGTTGTCGTAAAGTTCGAACTGTAATTCACCATTGAAGCGCCAAAGGTTTACCATCTTTTCTTTACCGTCTATTACGCCGTTGTACCACTCCATAACGGGTTGTTTTGAGGCGGTCATAATAGTAAAACCGATGTCACGCATTAAGCGGTTAACTGTCTTTGATTCTGCATCACTAAGTTTCATTTTGCACCTTAACGGGGTTTACTGTAAAGCTCTTTATCAGGTGCTTAGATTATCAACTTCTAAACACCCTGTAAAGCTCTTTTTAGTTCAAAACAAGCGATTGTAAGTCTTTGAGCATTTGAGCGTAAAGCCCTTGTATTTTATGCCCCGCTTGAATGATTACGTTTGCCTCTTCAACGGTTAAGGCGTAGTATTCTGCGAAACGTTCAACGGTTAGAAAGTTGTTAATCCAATCAAGGTAGATTTCTTGCAGTTTCGGTAAAGTGATTTCGATTCCACCTTCTAAACATACCATACCGCTCTGATGATGCAACATGTTTTGATTCCTCTTTAAGGGTTGTTTTGTTGACGGGGTTATAATCTCATAACCATAACCCCTTTGCAATTGCTTTTAGTGAGTATTTGCGAAAAATTCTACACGTTCAATAAAAAGGCCAACTGTCAGATTATTTGTGTAAGGTAAAGCGGTAAAGCAACGGTTAACAAAATCATTTGCTACGTCTTGACCGTGTTTTGCCAGAACTAAACCAGCGTGACGGGCTAGGGCTTCAAGTTTACGATTTTCCAGCGGTTCAGACTGACAAACGAACTTTGAGCGGTCAAAAGACAGGATTTTACGATAACAAGACCATTCGAAACGCATCGCTTTAAACTTGCCATAGCGTTTAACTGATGCAGTGCGTGAACGGTAGTTTTGAATGTGGGCAATGTGCAACATGTTTTGATTCCTTTATAAGGGTTGTTTGTAAAAGCTCTTTATCTGGTGCTTATACTATCGAAAGTTAAACACCGTGTAAAGCACTTTCTAAACTTCTTTGACTAAAATCACTTTTTGGGGTTTAGCCGATGAATCGACAATAGCCCAAATAAGCGCGATAATCCAGCAAGGGAAGAAAAACAGGCCGATGATTGTTAGACCGATTATAAAACCCTTGTTAGTGCTTTCTTTCTTGTTTGCAATGATTGCAGGCAGTAACGCTAACCAGAGAGCCAGCACGACAACCATCAACACGAACAGAATACCCGCTAAACCTTCCATTATCAAGCCCTTTTCTTTTTGAGCGTTTCACGCTCCGCTAAGACATCCTCGAAAGGTCTGATTAAGCCTAAGCATTCACCGATAACGCGAGCCGCAAACAGACCGATAAAACCTAAGACGATAACCAGACCAATCATTTTTAACCTCTTACTTTTTCCCGATGAGATTCTACAATCTCGCTGTAATATGGCTTTAATGTACCTGAACCAATCACGGAAAGCAAGCCCGAATATTGATATTTTTGTGCATCATTCAAGGCCGCTATAAAGTCCCCTGCAAAGTTGTGACCGTGAGTAATAGACGACATCAAAAGGGACGTTTGCGCCGCTGTAAGGCCGCTTAGAAACGATTTTACAGCCCCTTTGTTTTTGTCCACCTGCTTAACCTCTTTGATAAGGTTGAAGAGGTAAAAGCCCCCGATAGTAAGAGCGGCAAGGCCGCCCCCCATAAGATAATTCACGGTTGAAGAGCAGATCGAAACGGTCACAGAAGCTGTGGAGAACATCAAACGCGGGACCATGCGCGCCGGATATGTCGGTTACCGCCAGGTGGTAGCCAAAAGCGGAATGAGTGACGCCAAGTGCCGAAATTTGGTCAATGCCTACCGCATCCCTACAGACACGCACGAATTTATGACTCCAGACGGGCTTTTGTCACGTAGTGCTATCGTCGAACTGGAGCCGTTTATGGCCGCGTTTCGCCAGATGATGTCAGAAGCTGAACCGCGCGGCACCCGCTGGTATCACCCTAAAATGGGCCTGTTCCAGGCGATTGGGTGGGAGGGTTAAGAATGCACAAATTCTTCGTGGAGACAAACAACCTGAACACTATCAGCGATTGCCTGCAGCAGCTTGTTAACGCAGAAGAAGCGCAGCTCAGTATTGAAGAGCAACTGGCGAGATCGAACAGCAGTAGTGACTGGAGTACATGGCGCAAAAAGGCAGAGAACGCGCTGCGACTGATCAAAGGGAAGCGTCGCATCATCACAGCCCGTCTGGCAGTCCTACGCCATGAGGAAAAAGAGCGCAACATGGATCTGCACCAGCAGCACAACGACTTCCTGGTTCAGGCTCTGCGCGAAATTGTAACGCCCTCCTCTTTTGCGCGTTGCGTGCGTCTGGCTAAAGAGAAAATGGAGGAGATCCATGCAAACCAGTGCTGATATAGTTCTTCTGGTGCCGAATGACTGGGTTAGCGAAAAGGTTCTGATTGCGGTTACCGGGCCCAAGCCCGGTACCATCACCCGGGCCAGAAAGGAATCCTGGATGCTTGGCCGAGAGTACCTGCATATTTCACCAGATGG
>OGVK01000037.1_pt1 | contig 16111 bp, 32 predicted proteins | sample 1575721 | NCBI WGS metagenome assembly OGVK01 (sample SAMN07581521, study PRJEB24739) | freshwater metagenome | place: Singapore | collected 2015-01 | reverse complement strand
ACTTCAACAATGCACTCAATGTAATTGAGCAATATAAACCTGTATTAACCCAGGAGGAGTATGACTGGTTAATATCAGTATGGGGGTAACATGAGCTACTATGCTGTATTTGGGGATATTCATCCCTCACTAATGGTTAGAGTAGATGAAGCTGAAATTAAAGCTATTCAAACTAAACTAGCCATTGGTATTAAACCAGAGGACATAAGACTACAGAACAAGATGTGTGATGGTAGCAGAAATCTAGGGACTCAATATTATCTAATTCTTAATGGTATTGACTATATAATTGTAAGTAAAGGTCAGTACCTATGTCTGGAGCTAGACGATGATTAATTCTAAGCAGGAATATAAGTGGCATTCTAAGATGCTGGGTGAAGGGACTATATCTTATTATAGTGACTTCAACATTGGCATTAATGCCACTATCACCATTACCAAATTCAATGTAGCACTAGAGAAGTTCCCACGTATTGCAGTGGTAGACTTTCCAGCTTCGATAGTTGGAGTTCATAGAAAGAACTTCACTATCAAAGTAGATATGCGTGAAATTAAAGCTCTGATGGCTAAAGTAGCCATTGGAGTACCTGTCATTCTTGAACAATGGATCTCATTCTCATGATCGATGTAAATATTACACTGGAACAATGCCAACTGGCTTATAAAGGTGGTATGGATGAACTGGCTTTAAAGCTATTTATTAGAGCTGTAAGCCATATGTTCGTTACCGTTGGGGAAGCTCAAGCACTAGAGGTTACAGCCAGTATTCTGACTGAAGACTGTATTAGCACTCTTCGTGAATATCAATTACTGATTGCGACTGATCCGGCAGAACATGCTGCCTATGAAGACGTCATCTCGTCCATCTTTCTTATTTAAGACATTGCCCACAGGGAAATGAATGCAAAGGCAATCCTGCCTGTTCGTTCTTCATTTCATATTAACTATCGAGGTATTTATCATGGCTTATCAGAACAACTCTGCTGCATCCCGCAACACTTCCAATTCCTCTGCTAACAACGCTGCTGCTCCTGCCGAGCGTAACGTTGGTGGCTATCTGAACATCGGCGTCAAAGGCCGTGATGGTCAGGTTCGTCGTCTGGGCCAGGGTGGCCGTGGCATCGCTCTGCGTGAAGATCACCCAGTTGAAGGTGCAGTACTGGCCTTCCTGCGTGAACATGGCGTAGAAGCCCTGGGAGAGCGTCTGGTAATCACCTTCGGTGATGCTAAGGCACTGGAAAACTTCGAACTGTAATCCATATGCCCAGCCTTGTGCTGGGCTATTTAATTGAGGATATACCATGGCTAAAGAGAAAAACTGGAATGACCGTTGGGGTAGCGAAACAATCGAACGTAAAAGATCTCGTCATAAATGGAGTATTAAAGAGATGCAGGCTGCTGATACCTCTACTCATATTGCCAGTAAAGGCAGCAAACATACTGTAGCTGTGCTTATTACTAAGACCCTGGTTAAACAGATACTCATGCGTAAAGCACTGGGATTAAAGGAATTTAGGCTAGATAAGATGATTACCTGTATTGGTGATCAGCTACCTAAATACCCTATGCCTAATGTGCTGATAAACCAGAGTATCTGGGTATCTGCCAGGCATATCAACAAAGACGTATGGGAGTTCTACCTTGAATGAGTCATGGGAAGGCCTTGTAGGCAAGAGTATTACTTCTGGCTTTGATGGACATGTATATATCGTCCTTGAAGAGTCATGGATTAAACAACTCCGTGCCCAGTATATGCTGGGAATCAAGGAACCTTTACTAAGACTTCCGGGAGTGTTGGGTAAGTATAAAACCAACAGTGAGTACAGGCTTAATACTGGTTACTTCCCTGAAGGGATATCTAGTTCTAAACCAAGAATAATAGCTGACAGGATCAATGAACCTGGCTGTGAATGGCAATTACGAGTAGTAAGAGGAGTTAACGGATGACTGCTGAACTTAAACCAGCAAAATTACATACTTACTGTAAATTTTGCAAAGCTAATGGTGTTAAACGTGTAGCTAATTGGATGAGCAAATATGCCCCCAGATTTGGTATGCGAGACACCTACAAACACTATGCGTGTACTGATCATAAGGATCTTATTGAGGATACCGATCCTAACAGGACTCGTGCGGCTGATAATGCTGAACTGGCTAAAGCCAGAAAAGAAGTGGATGACCACATGACAGAAGCTGACTATCAAACATGGGGAAGATTGTAATGCAGCATAAATGGTTACCAGTTGAGGAACTTCAGGCCATCAACGAGTGATAAAGCTGTAAACAAGGTTTACAATGTTGCCTTTCATTATGGAGATTAAGATTATGAAAGCTGTATCATTGCCAAGCCGGGAGTATCTGAATGAATGTCTTGAATATCATGAAGATACTGGAAACCTGTTCTGGAAGTACCGTCCACGTCATCATTTCAATACTAATCGCGGTTACAACATGTGGAACAGCAAAAATGCTGGAAATCGTATTAGCGGATTAGATGGTAGTGGGTACATTCGATTTAGCTTAGATAGTGTAAAAACACTAGCTCATCGGGCTATCTGGAAAATGTTACATAACGAGGAACCAGAACATATTGATCACATCAATGGCATTCGTTGTGACAACCGAAAACTAAATATGCGTGCTTTGTCTCATGGTGAAAACATGAAAAACAAAGCTACCTACGCAAACAATTCCACCACTGTAATGGGGGTAACTAAAGCACATAACCGTGAAGGCTACATAGTTCGTATTGGTACTAGATATGTCGGATATTTTACAAATTTCCAAGAAGCAGTAACTGCTAGATTTAAAGCTGAAAAGTAAGAAAACTATCATGCAAACCATGGGCGCAGTAAAACATCGTTGGGTTAATTGTTATGACCTACAGCGTATAAATGAATTGCAATTCAACAGGAAACATATTGATGGTTATATTCGTAAAGAGCTGTTTGAAGACCCTGAATGTAACCTTTTAGATAAGGTAGAACAGGGTGTATCTCTGTTAAACCAGTGGCTTGAAGGTCAGTATTACGACTCTAAAGCTGTACGCCTTAACCACCTCAAATCTCTTGATCTGGAAGCTATTGTGAAAGAAGTGTTCGTGGGAATTATGTATTTCCCTGAACCTACTCCAATGGTCAACGTAGTAGGCCAGCTGGCTTCCAGACTGGGTTTCGATGATAAACGTGACAGCATTCAGACTATGGCTGAAATAGTAGCTGTCCTTACGGATACTGACGTATATGACATTAATAAACCTCATCCTAAAGCATCTCTGTATATCGTTAGCAATATTGGGTTGCCTGACCAGTTGGCTCAATTTATTGAGCGTTCGTGTTATCTACCACCACTGGTTTGCCCACCCAAGAAGCTTACCCATAACATGGATACTCCTTACCTTACTTATTCATCTGATAGCCTTATTCTAGGGGGATCATTCAACCACCATAACGAAGATATCTGTCTGGATGTAATCAACAGCCGTAATGCTGTGCCTTACTCTCTGGACGTAGAATTCCTCTGTAACTACGAGGAAGAACCTACATTTGATCTTAATGAGATCGATGAAGAGAAGCTCCAGAAACACCGTAAGAAACCTCTCACACCGTGGGAGAAGGCTGACCTGGTACGTAAACAGAAAGACAACTGGATGCGTTATAAACGCCAGTCGTATTACTTCTATAGCCTGATGGTAAACCAGGGTAACAAGTTCTACTTTGGCAACAAGGTAGACAAGCGTGGACGTATCTATACCCAGGGCTATCACATCAACCTTCAAGGCACTCCCTTCAAGAAAGCCAGTTTAAACTTTGCCAATAAAGAGCAAGTAACTGGTGTGCCTGATGAATTTAAACTTTAAATAGAGAGACTTAACTAATGGTAATTAAACAAGAAGCGGTGGAAAAAATCATAGAGATACTGCAAGGGTGGTCAGATCCCCAGATGACCATGGAACAGTTATTAGCTAAAAGTGCTGAAGTAAGAGAATTGCTGGGATTTGATCCCAGTGTTCAATCCCTTACCAAAGAGCAATCAGACCTTATTAGTCATGCTTTAATCGAAGCTATCTTTATCCATACTGGGAGAATCTCTAATGCAAATTAATACCGCTTATGGCCCAAACTTCAAATATATGTCTGGTTGGGAATACATGTGCATCGACGTAGCCAACTACTATGGACTGGACAAGAAACTGTTTGAAGAACGTATTAAGTGGGTATATGACAACATCAAGGATCTGGAAAGCAAGGTTCAGGATGCTGAAACGCCTGAACTATACCACAAAGCTGTCATGACTTTACGTCGTGTACAACGTGGGGAAGCTGTAGGCAACATCACCTACTGGGATGGCTGCTGTTCTGGCATTCAGATTATGAGTGCCCTCACAGGCTGTGAGAAGGGTGCATACAACACTGGTTGTATTGACCCAGATAAACGTATGGATGCCTACAGCAACACCACAGACGCTATGAATGGCGTTCTGAAGCGTAAAGGTCTGGATAGTATCCAAGTACCTCGTAGCCATATCAAACAAGCTGTAATGACCTCTGGTTACGGTTCTAAGGCTGTGCCTAAGAAGGTATTCGGTGAAGGCGAGATGCTGGACTACTTCTACGAAGCAGCCCACATCATCGCTCCTGGTGCGTTCAACCTCATGGATGAACTCCTGGGTTCCTGGCGTCCTTATGCTCTGGAACACGTTCTGGAGCTGCCTGATGGCTTCATTGCTAAGATGAAAGTCATGGAAACACTGGAAACCAGAATTGAAGTAGATGAGCTTGATCACGCTACTTTCACCATGGAATACAAAGAGAACCGGGGTACAGAGAAAGGCCGTGCTAACGTAGCCAATACCATCCACTGCTGTGATGCCTATCTGCTGCGTGAACTGGAGCGTCTGTGCAACTACGATCCAGAACTGGTAGCAGAGGTGCAGAAGATGCTGGAAGCACGTCTGCTGGCTCATAGCATGGGTATGCAAGCTGAAGAAGCTACTGGTGATATGGTACGTCGTATCCGCCTGTGGAATGAGAATAAGCAGTCTTCTATGGTTATTCTCAACAATATCAACTGGGACAACTATATGCAGTTAACTATCGACTTAGCTTGTGATGTAATGCGTAAAGTTAACTTCATGCTGACCTACAAACCATTCCCTGTGGCTACTGTTCACGATGCCTTTGGTTCCCACCCAAACAACTGTAATGAAGTACGGTACTGGTACAAAGAGATGCTGGCAGAATTCGCTGATAGCACCATTCTGCAATCCCTGATGAACCAGCTGTATGGAAGCACTGATGGGGTGTATACCAAACTGTCTGAGAACCTCGGAAATAAGATACGTGGATCCAACTATGCTCTTTCATAGTATGATTCTTACTCATTTGAGGAGAATACTATGGCTAGTGTAGATGAGTACATGAAGCTTTACTCCCCCTTGCAAAAGCGGGGGGAGGAGTTACAGAAACAAAGTAGTAAAAGCTGGGAAGCATTAGGTAATCCCACCAGCATTTCAGAGTATCTGTCTGCTGTAGGTAAACTTGCTGCCCAGCAAAAAGCAGTATATGACTCCAGCCAACCACCTGTAGTTTCACAGCTATGGAGAAACCTGAATCCAGCTACATCAATACCTGATGCTATAGGTAACTTCTATAATGCCAGTCAAAATGATGACTATGTGGGGATGGGTGTAGCAGCAGCTACAGGTATTCCATTCATCCCGGCTTTCAAAGTATTGAAAGCTATTAACCCACTAATGAAACTTGATTTAGCTAAATCAGGGGCCAGGGCAGTTACCAATGAGTTAGGTAGTCGATTAAGTGACTACTTCAGTGAATAACTAAAGACCTACCCTTCGGGGTAGGTTTATTTTTTAAGGAATACTATGGCCAATTTCAACACCCCCAGTGCTAGGTATATACCAATAGATCTGGTTAAGTTAATCAAAACCAGAGCAGCAATTGGGCTTAAAGAGGCACACTTTGAACAGCCTTATGATGAGACACCTGCTGTAGTTCTTGCAACTACAGGAGTACCTCCAGGTACTCAGTGTAAGGCACATAGGAGCATGAAAACTAACATGATCATATGGGAGGCAAAATGGCCGTAATACTAAGGGTTGATGCCCTCCGGGCATCTTTGCGAGTTTAAGGACTGGTCTAAGGGCTTAAGCCTTTGTGACCTCCGGTCACTTCTGTGAGTCGCTCGACTCATTATCATCAATTAAATCTCTTATCTATGCCATTGGCAGGGGAGCTAGTCTCCCCACATTTTTAGTAGTTCAGAGTGTTCCAGTAGTACTTCTTAGTACTACTAGTACGCTTTCAACCTATATTCTAAATTTACCAAAAATCCCCATTTTGACTAAAGTAACCTATAGGCTAACGGGGTTTAAGACAGTCCTAACCTATATCCTAAAGAGGCTCCTATGATCTATGTATTAATTGCTTTAGCCATTTGCTGTATCAACTTTATCTGGTGGACACACCTGGTATGGATCTCAAAAGCTGAACTGGAAAAAGCTGAGTATGAGTACGAAGCTACTCAGACAGTCAAAGCACATCTACGCCTCTGTGGTTATGAGGCAAAACTTCACCGTCAACAAATGTGGCAAGAGTTCTGGGGAATCACAGCATTCATCTGTGCCCTTGTCTGGAGCTGTATGTTCAATGGATAAAAATAAAATCAACAAAACGATGAAAGACTTCGACGAAGCTATCGATAAAGCAGAAGCTGAGGTAGCTCGTCTGCAAGAACTTCGTCGTGAGTTCATCAACCAATACAACCTGAATAAGGAAACGAGTAATGAAGACATGGTGGATCAATCGTGATCCTGAAACCCATGCCTACCTTCCTGAATGCCGATCCATAAGCCAGAGTAATTCCTATACCAAGCATGAACCTGGGTTCAGAGGAACACCTCGACTCGTAGAGACTAATAAAAGTGCTAAACACGCATTAACTCTATGGCGAAAAGGTAGATGGGGAATGCACTGGGAAGACGGTATTGATGTATATGAAAGTAAACCTCACCGTGAAACTCTTCCAATGGAGACAGTCGAAGTGACTATTCAACGCTGCCTTGAAGGCAAACCAATGGTATTCGTATTCGGATCCAACGAAGCAGGTATCCATGGTGCTGGTGCTGCTAAAACAGCCCTACAGCTCTATGGTGCTGTATCGGGTAAAGGTCATGGTCACTATGGCAACAGCTATGCTCTGCCTACTAAGTCTCCTGGTTTACGTACTCTACGTGGTCAGGTGATCCATGAATATGTGGATACCTTTCTGGCTTATGCACGGGAACATAGTGAACTGAATTTCATGGTCACTCGTGTGGGATGTGGTCTTGCTGGCTTAAAAGACAGTGACATTGCCCCTATGTTCAAAAATGCCCCAGACAACTGCTATTTCGATAAGGTCTGGGAACAGTATTTAATCAATCCTAAAGTATGGGGGACTTTTTGAAAAAGTCAGAAATTGCTTTGATGAAGAAGTTACTCACTACTTACAAAGATGAACTTCTTCAAAAGGCTTGTGAGTTTAATCCTCCCAATAGGGAGTTAGCTCACTTGTCTAATAAAGTAAAAAACGCAGTACTCGACATTAATGATGCTGAGTGCTTATTGAAAAAGTTAAAAAATAAGGAATCCAAATGACAGCTGTTAACTCTGCTGCACTTCTGGCTATGGCTCGTGAAGGCTACTGTATGCATCAGATCTCATCAGTATCCGGGATTAAACTGGAAACTGTACGGGGTATTCTCCGTGCTGCAAACCAGAATGGTGAATTTGATGCTGCCCTGCATCTGTCACCTACTAAACGTCAGTTATTCCACAACCCTGGAGTACTGGCTTCCCGTGCCTATATGTACCCTCAAGTACCTCCTATGGACTATGGCAAGCTGGAAGAACGGATCCATGCTCTCATGGCCTCTGGTGAAAATGTCTGGGGTAATCCAGAAGTTAAACCGGCGAAGCCTAAACTGACTCCTACAGAGTACCTGAAAGTAGCACAGGATACTGCTGCCATTCTGGCTGCTAAAAAATCACTGGAAAAGGCTAAAGAAGTAGTCGATTCCATTAACCCATTAACCTACGTCCAACACCTAGAAGATGAAGATCTGATGTATCTGCTTCAGGTGGGGATGAACGAACTGCAAAAACGCTATTATGGAAAAGATGAAGCCAGTAGTTAATAGCCTCTACCCTACAGCCGACAGTCTGGACGATGCAATGAATCGTGCTAAAGCCAGTCTGTATGGCTGTTCCCCTAACGAAGTACATGCTGCTGTCATGTGCTACCACAACAGTTTAATCAAAGAGTTACTTAAAGGGGGTGTTAACGTTGAAGCCTATACCCCTCCCAAGTAAGTCTGTTCTGGATAAGTACTTAACTTACAATCCAGACACAGGAAAAATTTACTGGAAAGAACGGAGTCCTTCAGATTTTAAAACTGAAGGGTTATGTAACCGATGGAACAATCTCCATGCAGGAACAGAAGCATTCACATCTTTAGATGGAGAAGGTTATCTATATGGGAGATTCCAAGGTAAGTTCTACAAAGCAGCACGTATAGCATGGAAAATGCTCTATAACGAAGACCCTGTTGAAATTGACCATGACAATAGGATTAGAACAGATAATCGTAAGATTAATCTTGTAGCTGCTACTCCATCTTCCAACTCCAAAAACAGATCAAAGCGATCAGATAACACTTCCGGGTTCACTGGAGTGCATCATCTAAAGACTGGTAAATGGCAAGCTCGTATAGGACGAAAGCACTTAGGTACTTTCAGTACTATTGAAGCCGCTATTGAAGCTAGAAAACAAGCTTTAGCTGATTCTGATTATCACGTTAATCACGGAAAAGAGATGCTCAATGCTCGACAAGATACTGGAGGAGCTTCCCAACCGTAGGGAAGAAGTCCTTGCCCGTATATTCGAACGAGTAGATATCAAAGATCTTGGCTTTAAACTTGAAGGCTTACCAAGCCCTTGCTTCATATGGACTGGCCCTGATTCAGGGACTGGGCGTGGTGGAGGCTATGGGCGTATGAGCCTCAATAGCCAGACTGTAGCTACTCACCTTGTTGTATATACTCACTTCTACGGCTATATCCCATCCAAGAAGCAGATAGACCATAAGTGTCGTAATCGCTTGTGCTGTAACCCAGCACATTTGGAAATGGTAAGCCAGAAAGAAAACTGTAAGCGGCGTGATAAAGCTCTAAAGGAGGCTTCATGACAGACGAAGATTATGACGAGCAGTTTAAACGTGAAGTCCTGCCTGAATGGGCTGAACGTTACGATCCCTCCGGGACTCTGGAATTACACCGTCAGCTATGCACAAAAGATGGTCGTCGATTAGGTAATGCTTTCATTACTAAAATCGGATCCACAATGAGCATTGCCGACTTTAAGCCAGAACCCTGCTATACAGTGCTAACCGATGCAGGCTCTGAAGTACGAATGATTGAAAGTGAAATTCATGAGTACTTCTATATTGGGGAATATATCTCCAAAGCCTATACAATCCCTGGTTTAAGGAACCGTAAATTAAATGAATAAATATCTGAAATTTTCCCTTTATGGGATAGGCATCCTACTCCTGGCTGGATGCACTGATGCTGAACAAGCTGCCCTACTCTCTTATGGTAGTAAAACCAAAGTAGAGTGCTGGTCAGGTGGTCAGAAAATCTTCGACGATGAATCAACTGGTAAAGTTACCATCGATCAATCTGGTATTTACTACAAGTCAGTTAAAACTGGCAATCTGGTACACACCTACGCTGACTGTATTATCAGCCAAGAGTAACTTCCTAAACCTGGTTTCATGTAAGCCAGGTTTGTGAATGTCACTCATAGACCTATTAAGGAATTAATCATGTCCCATAACGACAAACGTACTCCCCATACTGATGCCCTGGAAACTCTGGGCATGATCCACCAGCACGATGAAAAACGTGATGCTATCCATCTGGGTGTTGAACCAGTGGAAGCAGGTGAAAAACTGGCTGTGGGTGCCACCATTGGCATCAAAGATGGTAAAGCATACCAATCTACCAAACGTAACGGTATCAAGGCTCTGGGCATTGTAGACCCGTTCCTGGAAAGCAAAGTACTTCCCGGTCAACGTTTCTGGTTAGTGGTAATGCCTCGTCAGATCACTTCCCTTCGCCACGTCTGGGAACACCCTGATTTCCCTGACTCTCGTGAAACCAGTCATGCAGTAGTAGCACCTAAAGCATGGGATGATCTCAGCGATGCTGAACGTAAAACCCATGTGTCTATTGGCACTGAACTGGGTAAAGCGTGGGAATTCTTGGAAGAGTATGCCCGTGAGCTGTCTGACTATGATGATCAGTTTACTGCTGATGATCTCTTTGATACAGGTAAGGTAAACCTGGAAGATCCCAGCGGTTGGAACTATCTGGTAGGCGGTTCATCTATGGAAGGTGAACGCCCTTCTGAAGAATTCTGGGAAGCAATGTCTGTATTGCTTAACCGTGACCTTACTGAAGTTAATAAACCAAACTTCTTCTCCTGCTCCTGCTAAGGAATTCACATGTTCGATGTTGAATTAGCAATCGGTGTCACTACTGACACTACCCCAGAAATTACTGTTCAAGTGATCCTTGATGGTGTGCCTATCATGGATCCTCAAATCATTACTGCTCAGGTAATGTCTGCTGTATCAAACAAGATCCTTGCCCAAGGTGGCAAGGGTATTGGTTACATGATCAATCAAGACGGTAGCTTAGGCGACCGTATTAAATTCACCGCATCTAAAGTAGAGACTATCTAACATGGCAACGACTCTGACAACTCCGCTCGACATTTCCAAAGCTGCTACTACCGTAGCCCACATCATGAAGCAGGGGCTTGTACCAATGCTGTATGGTGCTCCTGGCTTCGGTAAATCCTCTATTGCGCAGGAAGTAGCTAATACCTACAACCTGCTGCTGATCGACCTTCGTCTGGCTGGTATGGAACCAGTGGACATGAATGGTGTACTGGGCTTCAACGAAGACAAGTCCAAAGGTAAATATATCCCTCTGGATGAAATCCCGCTGGAAGGCGATCCTATCCCGGTTAACCCTAAAACTGGTAAGGAGTATGCTGGTTTCCTGGTACTGCTGGACGAACTGACCTCTGCTGCTGATGACACCAAAGCTGCAAGCTACAAGTTCATTCTGGACAAGAAAGTAGGCCAGAAACACGTGCACAAACGTATGTGGATCATGGCTGCTGGTAACCGTGAAGACGATGGTGCAATTGCATCCTCCCTGGGTACTGCTCTGGGTTCTCGTGTGGTCAACCTGACTATCAAAGAAAACCTGAAGTACTGGCTGAAGCTGTTCACTGCAACTCTGGATCCTCGTATTGTGGCATTCCTCAACTACGAACCAGATGCATTCAACAAATTCAACCCGGATGCCAACGAGTATACCCATGCGTGTGCTCGTACCTGGTCTATGCTGTCTAAACTCATTTCTCCGCTGGAATCTATTGATGGCTGGGAACCAATGATCGATGGCACTGTAGGTGTTGCTACTGGACGCAGCTTCCGTACCTTCGTTACTTACTTCTCCAAAGTAGTAACTATGGAACAAATCCTCAAAGATCCTGAAGGTGCTCGTATCCCGACTAACGAACCATCCTGGATGTATGCCCTTACTGGCGTACTGGCTCGTGGCGTAGCTGAAGATAACATTGCTAAAGCAATGACCTTCATTGAGCGTATGCCAGCGTCCTACCAGGTGATCTCAATGCGTAGCATCATTGCACGTAACCCTAAACTCGGCAGTAACACCGAGGTAAGCAACTGGTGTACTCGCCACGCTGACGAACTTTTCTAAGGAACTACAATGTCACCACTTGAGAAGATCCTCGACAAAGCCTTTACTACCTTGGCTTTGGATGAGAAGTATGTGTTCTGGGCTTCAATGATCCTCAGATTAAAACATAAGGAAGTGCCCGCTGGGCACCCTTGTGATTCTGCTTACACGGATTCTTTAACCGTGTATTACAACCAGAAATTCATGGAGATGCTCAAACCTGCTGAACACCCTTTTGTGGTGGCTCATGAAGTTGGGCATATTGTGCATGAACACTGCACTACCTTCCCTGTAGATCTGGATGAAGATCTGTGGAACCAGGCTGGTGACTATGTAATCAACCTGGAACTGAAAAAGTCGGGAATGCCAATGCCTACAACTATTAAGGTATTGGTAGACTCCCGCTTTGATGGCATGACCACCATGCAGGTATACCGAATTCTTCAACAGGAAGAGGCTAAGAAACCAGGCACTCACAAGGGTAAAAACCCTATGCCTGACTTCAATAAACAGCCTCTGACTCAAGAAGAACAGGAAAGCCAGAAGCAGCAAATTGATAGCATCTTATTAGGTGCTAACATGGCAGCTGAAATGGCTGAGGCAAACCAGACTGGTAAACAGTTTGGACGTGGTACTAAGGATATGGCTCGCCGTATTGAGGATCTCCTGAATCCCCCAATTCCATGGCAGCACTATCTGAAGATCTTCTGTGAGAAGGTCACACGTAAGCCTGGCCGTACCTGGTCACGTCTTCGTCGTCGTATGCTGGTACACGATATCACTGCTCCAGAACGTCGTGGTAAGTCCCTGGGACGTATTTCATGGGCTATTGACGTATCTGGTTCCATTGGCAAGAAAGAGTTCACCATCTTCTTAGGTGGTGTTTATCAGGTACTGAAACTGTTTAAACCAGACGAGATAAAACTGTATCAGTTTGATACTGATATCAAGGATATCTCTCGGATCTGTACAGTACGTGATCTGCTCAATGTTAAATTCAGTGGTGGTGGTGGTACTTGTATCGACAGTACTATTGAAGACTTCGCCCGTGATAAAGCATCACTGGGGATGTTTATCCTGACTGATGGTTACCTCAGCCAGCACAACCTGGAAGATCCTAAACGTCCTGTAATCTGGTTCGTTTATGATAACCCCAACTTTGTACCAAAATTTGGCAAAGTAGTTCACTTTACATTAGATGGGCTTGTGTAAAAGCCCCTTAACCAGGAGCATTTATGCAACTATCCGAAGGCCAGCAGAAAGCCTGTGAATTCATCACGGACTTTCTGCTTAACAAACATCAACCTCATGATATCTATGTCCCCCGTTTTAAGGGGGATGAAGATCCCATGATATTCAACAGTAATCAGATAATGGTTTTATCTGGTGCTGCTGGTACAGGGAAAACCACCGTCATTAAGTATGTGCTTGAACATCTGGAAAAAGTACAAAAGACGATGGAAGCACTGGGGATTAAAGTACAGCGTAATCCCCGCGTCGAATTCACAGCTACCACCAATAAAGCTGCTGAAGCTTTCGAACATGCTATGGGTTGTTCTGCAAAGACAATCCACAGCTTGCTTCGTCTGGGTATGGAAGAAGATCCTAAGACTTATAAGGATGTTCTCGTATCCCATAAACCAGATGAGCTGCTGTGGAATACCTTCATCTTCGTAGATGAAGCCAGCTACATCGATATGACTTTACTGGAGCATATCTATATGAAACTGGGTAAAGGCACCAAAGTAGTCTTCATGGGCGACAAAGCCCAATGTAAGACTGCTGAAGGTGACTTGCCTGTATTCGAAGAAGGCCGTTTCCCTATGGTGGAATTAACCCAGATCATGCGGCAAGCTGACGATAACCCTGTACAGGCATTATCTAAGCGTCTGCGTAAATGGGTGCTCGAAGGTGGCCCCACACCTCCATGTAATGTGGATGGTAAGAACATCATCTGGGTAGAACGTAGTAAGTTCGAAGCAGGGATGATCAGGGATATGTCTCGTGACGAATGGGAATACTCCACCAGCAAATTCCTGGCTTTTACTAACAAGCGAGTGAATGAGGTTAACCATAAGATCTATTCTCAGGTTACTGGTTCTCAGACACTCAGAGAAGGTGACTATGCGATCTGTAACAGCTATGTAGGTGGCATCAAAAGTGTCCTGCCTGCTATTGGCACAGACCGTCTCGTTTACCTTACTGGTTTAGAACCAGATAAAGACCTGGGTGAAGCAGGTCACTGGGTTTATACCGACCGTAACCGTAAAGGCTCCAAAGACTTTAAATCAGGAGAAGTAGTCCGAGCTTATTTCATGCCTAATGATAAAAAGGCTAAAGATAAGCTGTTGCGACGTTTCTCCAAGAAGCTTCAGGAAATGGTTTTTGCAGAAAACCCTGAAGAGTTCACCAAGATCAAAAATGCTTTAGATAAGGTTAAGAATACCTGGATCGATCTACGTCCAGTGTTCGGATGCACTATCCATAAAGCACAAGGTTCCACCTTTAGGCGTGTCTACGTGGACTTAGGCGACCTCAACCGTTGCCGGGATATCGATCAGTTAAGGCGACTGCTTTACGTAGCTATTTCTCGTGCTCGATTACAGGTAGTGCTTACGGGGGATATACCATGATAATTAAGACCACTGAAATGGATCTTCTTTGTCGATGTTTCAAACAGGTTATGTTTGATAAAGCTAAAAGAGACTTTAAAGTTTGGGTGTTTGAGGAAATAGTACCTAAACACTCAGCTTTAACAGGTTCTAAGTATTTCACCAGAAATGGGGATCATCACCCAGCTTACGTACTAGATGATGCCCCTGTAATTCAACTACACCCTTCTTTATGTGAAGCCTTTGACGAACGGTATGACCAGTTACGACAAATGGAAGAACTTGAGGGTAATTACTACGAATATCTTTTGAGGGATCTCGTAGCTAATAGTGGCAGTCTATCTGACTTTTATGTCCTTCTGCCTGAAGCTATGCATGAAACCATCAGATCACTAGGATTAAAAGCTCATGATGAACCCACTTCGGTATCTTCAGAGCAAATCGTAGAATTCCGTAAAGAACATGCAAAAGCAATCTCAATGTTTAAACGTCGTAAAACGATGGAAAGCATTGGGGTTAATAAAGGATCAATCATATGAAAACTGAAATTAAAGTAGGTGAATACACTGTTATTCACGAAAATGGTACTAATTTTCATGCTTTGCGTCATGGTGAACAATGGCGAGATCTTACCGGGGATAATCTGGTATTAGCCTTGGTTAGTCGCATCGAACAGTTGGAAAAGCTCTGGCTTGAACCAACCGAACAGATGGTCAATGCTGGTTTGGGTGAAATTCAAACCTGGTTAGATAACCTGAGTGAACTTCGTATTAACCAAGAAGGTGGCGATGGTTATATTGACCCAGAGTTGGTAACTGACGAAGAAGCTTCTGATGCTGCTGTATTCACTCTGCAAGCTATGGCAAGCAAGCTGCCTAAAGAGCCTGAGTAATGGCCTCATCAATTAGGAGGCCATGGACTAAAGAAGAAAAAAGCTTCCTGATTGATAACTACCTTCGTGGTATGTCCATTAAAAGACTTGCCGTCTATTTGGAAAGATCTGTTAATTCAATAGACTCTGCAATCAGGGTGCTTGGACTTTCTGAATTGCGTAAAGAGATCAGAGATGAAACCAGAATTAAAATCCTGGATTATCTCTTTGATCACACGCTGGAACAGGCCAAGGATCACTTTAATATCTCCCATCGTCTTGCCAGACGAATAGCTGACAGCTATCCGGGAGGAATCAAAAACCTACGTTTTGAAAGGAAAAGAAATGCCGCTCTCCAAGCAACAAGTCGTCTTCCTCAAGATGGCTAAGTCAGGTACTGCCCCTCGTTCTAATAAAAACCGTACAGGGACTGCTTTAGCTAAAGCTGGCCTTATCAAGTTTAATTCGATGTATGGCTGGCACCTTACGCCAAAAGGTATTGAAGCCTTAAACCAAGCTGCCTAACAAATAAGCCAGATTTATTCTGGCTTTTTCTTATTAAAAGTCTTAGTAAATCTTACTTGAGGATATTCAAATGCAAGTTGCGGATATGCAAAACAAATCAACCTCTGCCTCTCTGGGTGCTGGGGAAACTCTCGCTGTATCCATGGTAGAGGATGCTGCATTTCTGATGATGCTGTCATCTAACCTGTATTCAAACCAGCTTCTGGCAGCTATTCGTGAGCCTCTGTGCAACGCATGGGATGCTAATATCGTGACTGGGAAAC
>OGVK01000036.1_pt1 | contig 16171 bp, 15 predicted proteins | sample 1575721 | NCBI WGS metagenome assembly OGVK01 (sample SAMN07581521, study PRJEB24739) | freshwater metagenome | place: Singapore | collected 2015-01 | reverse complement strand
TTTTTTTTTTTCAAGCAGAAGACGGCATACGAGATAGCTTCAGGTGACTGGAGTTCAGACGTGTGCTCTTCCGATCTGTTTCCCAGTCACGATAACGATGCCAATAATAGCCCTTATTATCGCTTTAAGGATCAACCCATTTTAGGACATGCCTATCCGCATCCTCTCGTCCGCACGCATCCTGAAAGTGGACGGAAAGCCTTGTGGTTAAACACACGTTCAGAAGTAGAATTGCTCAATTATGATGATGTCGCAGGCAGTGCACTGATCGCGCAACTGCGCAAACACATCTTAAAACCTGAGTCTCGTTATGATCATGCTTGGGAAACTGGCGACATTGTGTTTTGGGATAACCAAGTGACCTTGCATTCTCGAGCGCCCTTCCCCGCAGATCAGCGACGCCTGTTAAAACGGATTAGTTTGGCAGGTGCTCGCCCCTTCTAAATGTCTTGATGGTCGATCTTAAAATAAAAAAGCCCATCATGATGATGGGCTTTTTACAGAGACCTAATTACTTAGAACAAACGGTTCATACCATTTAAGGTCGCTACACGGTAAGCTTCCGCCATGGTCGGATAGTTAAATGTGGTTTCCACAAAATACTTGATGGTATTGTTTGGACTATTCATCACAGCCTGACCAATGTGAATAATTTCCGCAGCATTATTACCAAAGCAATGTACACCTAAAATTTCCAAGGTATCACGGTGGAATAGAATCTTTAATTCGCCCACGGTATCGCCTGTAATTTGCGCACGTGCCAAGTGACGGAAAGACGCTTGACCCACTTCGTACGGAATTTTCTCTTCAGTTAACTGTTGTTCATTCTTACCAATTGAAGAAATTTCTGGAATGGTATAAATCCCCGTCGGAATATCGACCACAGGCTGAACACCTTCTTCTCCACTCATGTTTGCACCCGCGCAACGACCTTGGTCATAGGCAGCAGAAGCCAATGAAGGCCAGCCAATAACATCACCCGCAGCGTAGATGTTTTCAACTTCGGTTTGGTACTGATCATTCACCATGATTTGACCACGGCTGTTTGGGGTAATCCCAACATTTTCCAGCCCAAGACCATCGGTATTGCCTGAACGACCATTACACCACAAAATCGCATCGGCTTTAATTTTCTTACCACTGAGCAAATGCATCACCACGTGATCATCAAATGTTTCAAGGTGATCAATCTGTTCGTTATGGCGAATCAACACACCCTGCTCACGTAAGTGATATGACAAGGCATCAGAAATTTCATCATCTAAATAGCTGAGTAATTTCATTTGAGTGTTGATCAAATCAACTTTGTGATCTAGACCAATGAAGATAGACGCATATTCACAGCCAATGACACCCGCGCCATAAATAATGATTTTCTGAATGGAGAAATCCAAATCCAAAATTTTGTCTGAATCAAATACACGTGGGTGATTAAAATCCAACATTGCTGGACGGTATGGGCGGCTACCCGTCGCAACCACCAACTGTTTAAACATGATGGTTTCTTTTACCCCTTCAGAGGTAAACACCAATACTGTATTCGCATCTTGGATATAGGCACGACCATGGAAAATATCAATTCTATTACGGTCATAAAAGCGTGAGTGGGTATCGACTTGTTGTTGAATCACTTTGTGCGCATTACGCAACACTTGCTTCATGGTGAACTGTTTCCAATCCCCAACTTTTTGGAACATTGGATCACGTTGGTAACGAATAATGCTCGATACCGTTTGACGTAAAGCTTTACTTGGAATTGTCCCAACGTGGGTACAGTTCCCCCCTAATTGCTCACGCATATCAATAATTGCAACACGCTTGCCCGATTTGGCAAGTTTCATTGCCGCGCCTTCACCAGCAGGGCCCGAACCGAGAACAACCGCATCGTATTTTACGAAAGTTCCACTAACGACCTCTTTCTTACGTGGCATTCAACGCTCCTTTTCTATAAATCTGTGTCTATTTTCGCTCTATTATGACTGAAAATAGGTGACTTTGCTGTATTTCATAGTCATATATTGAGTGATAACGACATTTAGAAAATGAATAGTGTTTTCGCCCTATCAATGTGCAATTCCGTTATAATGTGATCATATCTCTCCGTCTAAACAGTTGAATAGTTGAATATGTCTGAAAGCCGTAAACCTGAACAGGGTGTTAAACTTCGTGGTGCAGAAAAAGTCTCACGTATTCCTGTCAAAGTTGTTCCTACGGTTGAAGTGCCTCGCAAGCCAGACTGGATTCGTGTCAAGATGACAGCGCCTGAGGAAGTTCAACGCATTAAAACAACACTACGTGCGCAAAAATTACATACCGTTTGTGAAGAAGCAGCTTGCCCGAATTTACCTGAATGTTTCGGTGGTGGTACAGCAACCTTCATGATCATGGGCGACATTTGTACCCGTCGTTGCCCATTCTGTGATGTAGCACATGGTCGTCCAAATGCGTTAGACCCAGATGAACCACGCCATATGGCTGAAACCATTGCAAACTTAGGTTTAAAATATGCCGTAATTACTTCGGTAGACCGTGATGATCTACTGGATGGTGGTGCTCAGCACTTTGTGGATTGTATTAAAGAAGCACGCAGCTTAAGCCCGAAAACCTTGTTGGAAATTTTGGTGCCTGACTTCCGTGGTCGTATGGATATTGCTTTACGCATCATGACGGAATGTCCGCCTGATGTGTTTAACCACAATATTGAAACTGTACCACGCTTATATAAAGCCATGCGTCCAGGTTCAGACTACCAGCACTCTTTAACCCTACTGAAAATGTTTAAAGAATACTGTCCTGATGTGCCAACCAAATGTGGTTTGATGGTGGGTATTGGTGAAACTGAAGAAGAAGTGATTGCGTTATTAGACGACTTACGTGCCCATGATGTGGACTACGTAACCATCGGTCAATATTTACAGCCTTCTAAAGAACATGCACCAATTGACCGTTTTGTCAGCCCAGAAGAGTTTGAACGCTATGCAGAACATGGTCGTAAACTTGGCTTCAGAAATATCTGGTCTGCGCCTATGGTACGTTCAAGCTATTTTGCAGACCGTCAATACTATGGCGAACCAGTACCTGAGGTACGTCGTAAAGTTGATCCTGCCAAAAAAATTGCAGTACAAACCATTGAAGCTTAATTAAAGCTTGAATTGAAAAAACCCTTTAAATTTAATATTTAAAGGGTTTTTTATTGCCTAAAGTTCCTAGATGAATGCCTGATCCTAAATCCAATAAACATTAAAGCTGTAGAAAAATTCATTCACTTCAAAACGTACTTGGTACCCCAATTGAGTCAATTCAGCCGAAAGTTCCCGAATCTCATTTAAGGGCAAATGTTTCGGTAAAACCGCAAACACGGCCGTATTTCCTTGCTGGGCGCTTTCTTCTATTAATTTGGCAAGCCGCTCTTTATATAAGTTGATATCTAACTTGGCAGTTGCGGAAAGAATTTTTGCCTGATCTGCTGTGATAAAACTCATCGTTGTTCTCATTATAGTGATGCGTAGTTTTTGATCATAGCAAATGAAAAATATAGAAACGAGAGATTTCGAATGACATATTCCCTAAATCATCAAGTTCATTTCCTGCGCAAGACTGAACAACATACGACCTTAAAATTCACCATTCCTTACATCTCCTAACGCATTATAAACAGCATAAAATTGCTTAATTTATGGTTAAAAAATAAACTAGTCATATAACAAAAGAATCGAGCATAAGAATGATCTTTCGCAAGAAACAACTCCTAACCACTTTATTCATGTCGGTTTGCTTGCTACAAACACCCATACTTATGGCGGCAAGTGATATGCGCACTGAACAAGTCCAATTTAAGAAAGGTACCTCCAGTGCTGCGATTTCTTCCTCCATCAAAGGCTATGAAATTGTGGACTATGAACTCCGTGCGAATGCAGGACAAGTCATGAATACCAGTTTAGCCACCAAGCATGGCGCCACCTATTTCAATATTTTGGCACCTGGGGAAAATGAAACTGCCATGTTTGTAGGCTCTTCAAGTGGTAAACAATTTGAAGGCGTCTTACCTAAAACTGGCATATATAAGATTCGTGTATATATGATGCGCTCAGCAGCACGTAGAAATGAAGTTGCCTCATATCGTTTAGAAATTATAATTAGTGGCAAGGCGACGCAAACCACCTCACATGATGCCAAAGTGGCAGGCACCCCCTACCATGCGACTGGTAAAATTCCATGCACTGCAATGTCTGGACAACCGATGGGAACTTGCCAATTTGGGGTAAAACGTCAAGGCAACGGTAATGCTTTAGTTACTGTGACACATAACAATGGCAAAAAACGCGTCATCATTTTCCAAAATGGACGAGCTACTGGATACGATCAAAGTCAGGCTGACCATCCAAAATTTAGCAGCAGTAAAGATTCCGATCTAAACATCATTAAAATTGGCTCGGAACGCTCTGAAATTCCAGATGCCGTGGTTTATGGTGGATAACTTAGGAATGAGGAGGTTTCTATGCATTTTCTAGCAAGCCTATTGGTGGGGAAACCTCTTTCTATTTTCTTAATTGCGATTGCATTTTTTATTACATATTTGATTGTTCGTAATTTTAGCCACAGACGTCGTGCCAAATATTTAGGCATCACGACCATCTTCTGGCTACTCTATGCTGCATGGGAATTACTAATTAAAATCAAAACACCAGATGCCGATATCCGTGTCGATCTACTGGTGATTTGGCCTGTGATTTTTGTTCTGTCCCTGTTTTCAATTATTCTGTTGTTTTTTAAATGTGAAAAATAAAACCGATATCCATAAACATAAAAAAGAACCAGTCGTTACCGACTGGTTAAGGAAAAACAACGACTCCATCTTAAGAAAGATCAATCCTTAAATGGCTGTATGAAGTCATCGCGAATGAATATTTTGATTATTGTGCGGTGTACCCACCATCCATTACCACAGCTTGACCTGTAATGCCTGCACCTTTGTCACTGGCTAGGAAAATGGCATAGTCCGCAATTTCCTCTACACTCAATAAACGTTTTTGTGGCACCATCGCCAAAATCACATCTTCAAGTGCAGAGTCCAAACTTACATTACGTGTTTTAGCCAAATCAGCAATTTGACCACGTACCAACGGTGTATCCACATAGCCTGGACAAAGTGCATTCACGGTGATGCCATCACGGGCACATTCTAAAGCCGCAACTTTGGTTAAACCAATCACACCATGTTTCGCGCTGTTGTAACCCGCTTTGCCAGCAAATCCAATCAAGCCATTAATCGAAGCCATGTTAATAATACGACCCGATTTCTGCGCTTTCATAATAGGAAAGGCATGCTTGATGCCAATAAAAGAACCCGTCAACATCACCTGAATCAGTTTTTGATAGACTGCGGTTGGAAAGTCTTCAATTGGGGCAACGTGCTGGAAACCTGCATTATTAATCAGAATATCCAAAGTCCCGAAAGTCGCTTGGGTTAACTCAATTGCAGCTTGATACTGTGCTTCATCGGTTACATCACAAGGTGCAGAAAGTGCCTGAAAACCTTGTGCGTTTAGTACGTCTGCTGTTTCCTGACATTTTTCCGCATTCATGTCTGAAATCACCACTTTCGCCCCTTCTTGGGCAAATTTTTTGGCAATTTCTAAACCAATTCCGCTGGCTGAACCTGTAATAAATGCAACTTTATTTTCTAACTGCAAACTCATTACTTACTCCTTTTGGCCTGAGCTAAATGAATAGGCACAGGCGCTATCAATCTGATCTTAAACAATGCCGAAAATCGTAAATGCTGCAATCACCACAAATACTGCTGTGGTTTTAATAATGGTGACAGCAAAGATATCTTTATACGATTGCTTGTGCGTTAAGCCTGTCACTGCAAGCAAGGTAATGACTGCACCATTATGCGGTAAAGTGTCCATACCCCCTGATGCCATAGACACCACACGGTGCATCACTTCTGGCGGAATACCTGCCGCTAAAATCGCTGCATTGTATGTATCCGCCATTGCACTCAAGGCAATACTCATACCGCCAGAAGCAGAACCCGTAATCCCCGCCAAGACCGTCGTGGTCACTGCACCATTCACCAATGGATTGGTAAAGGTTGAGCTTAAACCATGACTGATCAAAGCAAAGCCTGGTAATGCCGCAATAATCGCGCCGAAACCATATTCAGAAGCCGTGTTCATCACCGCAAGTAAAGCACCGCTGATACTGGTGTTTACACCGTCTTTGAATTGCTCAATAACACGCTTGTAGTCATATAAAAATGCACTGATGATGCCTACAATTAATGCCAAGCCAACCGCCCAAATTGCACCTGTTTTGGCAACATCTACGGTGTAGTTTGCCAAACCAATGGCATTGAAATCAAAGCCATTTGGATACCATTTTGGAATAGCCGTGGATAAAAACTTGTTCATCACAGCAACTAAAATGAGCGGAACAAAAGCCAGAGCTTGACGCGCTTTAGAACCATTCGGTGTATCTAGAATATTCGATGTTGTTGCAGTTGTAGTAGATTCAGATGGTAGCTGTGCACTGGCAAATCCTGCATAGCCCTCACCTGCTTGTGCAGCTACACGACAACGCCATTGTAGGTACAACAAACCCATACATAGAACAAAAATGGCACCAATAATCCCAAGAAATGGCGCTGCGTAAATATTGGTTCCAAAGAACGTGGTCGGAATCACGTTTTGAATTTGTGGCGTACCCGGTAAGGCATCCATGGTAAAAGTAAATGCACCAAGTGCAATGGTTCCCGGAATGAGACGTTTCGGAATATTCGCCTCTTGGAACAATTGGTTTGCAAATGGATAAACCGCAAATACCACCACAAACAAGCTCACACCACTATAAGTCAAAATTGCGCCTAACAATACAACCGTTAAGATTGCACGTTTAGCCCCAATCAAACTAACAATGGTTTTCGCAATCGAGGAGGCAATCCCCGACATTTCCACCACTTTTCCGAAAATCGCACCCAGCAAGAACACCAAGAAGTAATCTTTAATGAAGTTCACCATCTTGGGCATGAACACGCCTGAATAGAATGGCAATACATGGTTGGGTGCAATTAAAAGTACAGCAAGCAAGGCACAGAGGGGTGCCATGAGAATGACCGAAAATCCTTTATAGGCTGTGTACATCAACAAGCCTAAAGACAGCAGGATGACAAATAAATCCCACATATTCTTTTCTCCCTGATAAAGAATACATAAGGGTGCACACATTGCGAAAACAATGTGATAGACCTTTATTTTTTGACCGAAAAATATGCTTAATTTTATTAAGAGTTATCTTAAACCCTTTATAAAAACAACAAGAAGAAATATTTTTTACTACAACTTATAGTATTTAAAAAAATATCATCAAAAAATAAAAAAACAACATTTAAATAGAATATATAATAAAATTAAATATGTATAATTATCTATATCAATCACTTAAAGATAAAAAATAAAATCACAATTATAATATATTTAAAAATATGATTAATTGTTTTAAAAAACTCATTAATCATATTTTTATAATATAAAAAACCCCAAAGTTAATATTAAAATTCATTATAAACATTAAAGCATAAATAAATTTAATCTCCTGTAACTACATTGTTTTTCTGCTTTTCATGTGAAAAAGGATCAAAATTAAGCCAGCTTGCTTTCTTCGCCTAAACCCCTTGGTACATTTCTGCTCATGACCTTAAAACAATTAAAAGCCTTTCTTGCCCTCGCACGTAGTTTGAACTATGCCAATGCATCGAATGAACTACATCTGAGTCAGTCTGCCTCGAGCCTGACCATCAAAACCCTAGAGGAAGAATTGGGTGGGAAATTATTTAAGCGTAATACACGTCGGGTCGAGCTTACCTTTGAAGGAAAATCACTGATTCCCTATGCCAAAAAGTTACTGGCGAATTGGGAGGATATGGAGAAAGACGTCAAACAACGTTTTAAGTTACAACGTGGCACGCTCAGTATTGCCTCTATGCCCTTTGTGACGCATGCCATCATGCCTAATGTGATTCAAAATTTTTTGACCTTGCACCCGAACATCAATTTTTCAATTCATGACATCACCAATGAAAAAATTATTGAAAATGTATTGGATGGCATTTTTGAACTCGGCATCTGTTTTGAACCAAAACAGGTCGACACCTTAGAATTTCTACCCTTGTTCAATGAAGACTTTCTTGCACTGTTACCCAAAAACCATGCTTTAGCCGATGCCAAGTCGCTGACATGGAAAGCGCTTTGCGCCAATCCTTTTGTTACGCTGCAACAACCCTCGATTGTGCGTCACTTGATTGAGGAAAACTGCAACAAAAACAATATCCAACTGGACTTAAAACTCGAGTGTCACCAAATCAGTTCCTTATCCAGTTTTGTGGCGCTCGGCATTGGGGTCAGTCTGATTCCACGTCATTTCCAGCAATTTATTGATACTGAAAAAAATGTGCTGATTGAATTACAAGATCAGGACTTGATTAAGCCTGTTGGAATTATCTATAAAAAGAATTTTGAAATTTCCAATATTACGGCACAGTTTATCGAAACCCTAAAACAGTACAACTACAACAATCATATATAAATTAATGTATTAGATTAAATAAGTCGATTATACCCTGCCCATACTCATTCTTAAATTACAAGATTCAACCGTCTTTTATGCTGAATCTTGGCTGTTTTTTACTCCATTATTGAGTTTTTCTGATTAACTGTTTGAAATTTTCAACTTCATTCTCCGCCAGTACGATGCTAATAATGAGTGCATACAAACCTAAGGGATTTAGAGAAGTTGATATGAATAAGTTATATTCGAATGCCACACTTGCTTTGCAAGATGTCGTTAAAAATGGACAAACGATTGCAGTTGGTGGTTTTGGCTTATGTGGTATCCCTGAAGCCTTGATTGAAGCGCTCAAACAAACTGGGGTAAACCAACTGACTTGTATTTCCAATAATGCAGGCGTGGATGATTTCGGTTTAGGTAAATTGCTACAAACCAAACAAATTAAAAAAATGATTTCATCTTATGTCGGTGAAAATAAAGAATTTGAACGCCAATATTTAAATGGTGAACTCAAAGTTGAACTTACCCCGCAAGGCACACTGGCAGAAAAGCTACGCGCTGGTGGTGCAGGCATCCCTGCTTTCTTCACACAAACAGGTGTAGGCACCCTGATTGCCGAAGGCAAAGAACAACGAGAGTTTGACGGTAAACCCTATATTCTTGAAAACGCATTAACGGCAGATGTCGCCTTGGTTAAAGCCTACAAGGCGGATAAAGCAGGCAATTTAATCTTCCGTAAAACTGCTCGTAACTTTAATCCTGAATGTGCAATGGCAGGTAAATTTACCGTGGTTGAAGTAGAACACGTCGTTGAAATTGGCGAACTTGATCCAGATGACATCCATTTACCGGGCATCTATGTCAATCGCATTATTCTAAATGCCACCCCAGAAAAACGCATCGAACAATTAACCATTAAGCAGGAGGCTTAATCATGGCTTGGACACGCAATGAAATGGCTGCACGTGCTGCGCTAGAACTTGAAGATGGATTTTACGTTAATCTTGGTATTGGTTTACCGACGTTGGTTGCCAACTACATTCCAGAAAACATCAATGTTTGGTTACAGTCTGAAAATGGTTTATTGGGTATTGGTGAATTCCCTACTGAAACAACGGTAGATGCCGACCTGATTAATGCAGGCAAACAAACTGTCACTGCGCGTAAAGGTGCTGCCTTTTTCTCAAGTTCAGAGTCTTTTGCCATGATTCGTGGTGGTCATGTCAACATTGCCATCTTAGGTGCTATGGAAGTGTCTGAACAGGGCGATCTTGCCAACTGGATGATTCCAGGCAAGAAAGTTAAAGGCATGGGCGGTGCAATGGACTTGGTTGCTGGCGTACAAAAAGTGGTTGTACTGATGGAGCACTGTGCCAAAGATGGTAGTCCAAAAATTGTAGCGCAATGTGCCCTGCCACTCACAGGTCAAGGCGTGGTCAATCGTATCATTAGTGACTTGGGTGTGATGGATATTACTCCTGAAGGTGTGAAACTGATTGAGCTAGCGAAAGATGTCAGCTTAGAACAAATTCAAGCGGTTACAGGCGTACAATTGATCGTCGATGACATTCAAGAAACTGTAAGTGCATAAATTAGATTGTTTAGAGCAGCTTCGGCTGCTTTAATTTTGACTCAACAAGAACGGAACACAGATATAAATACACGGAGATAAATATGAATAAAGACATCGTCATTGTTGCTGGTAGCCGTACCGCGATGGGAAGTTTTCAAGGTGCATTATCAAGTCTTTCAGCCCCAGAACTTGGCGCAGCCGTTATTCAAGACACATTAAAGCGCGCAAACCTCGCCGCTCAAGATATTGATGAAATCATTTTGGGTTGTGTATTACCTGCTGGGTTAAAGCAAGCTCCAGCCCGCCAAGCCATGCGTCTTGCGGGTGTACCTGATCATGTCGGTGCAACCACCATCAACAAAATCTGTGGTTCTGGTATGAAAGCCGTGATGCAGGCTGCCAATGAGATCTGTTCAGGGAATGCAGAAATTGTGCTGGCAGGTGGCATGGAATCTATGAGTAATGCACCGTACTTACTACCAAATGCACGTTCGAGCTATCGTATGGGTCATGGCGACGTGATAGACCACATGTTCCAAGAAGGTTTGGAAGACGCAGAAACAGGTCTTTCCATGGGGGTGTTGGCGCAAAAAATGGCAGATAAAAAAGGCTATACCCGTGAGCAACAAGACGAATTTGCCATTCGTTCTTTAACTCGTGCGCAAACAGCAATTCAAAATGGTTTTTTACAAGCTGAAATTGCGCCAGTTACGGTATCTAGCCGTAAAGGTGATGTGGTTGTGGCACAGGATGAAAATCCGTTTAATGCCAATATTGATAAAATTCCAAACCTACGTCCTGCCTTTGCCAAAGATGGCACCATCACCGCTGCCAACTCCAGCTCTATTTCAGATGGTGCATCTGCAATGTTGGTGATGTCGGCTGAACAGGCTGCAGATCGTGGTTTAACCCCACTGGCACATATTCGCGCTACGGCAACCAACTCTCAACATCCTTCTGAATTTACCATTGCGCCTGTAGCTGCGATTGAAAAAGTGCTGAAAAAAGCAGGCTGGTCTGTGGAAGATGTGGATGTATGGGAAATTAATGAAGCCTTTGCCATGGTCACCATGGCTGCTATTGATGCTTTCCATCTTGACCCTGAAAAAGTGAATGTCAACGGTGGTGCATGTGCACTGGGTCACCCATTGGGTTCATCAGGTTCACGCATTATTTTGACTTTAATCTATGCCTTAAAGCGCTTAGGTAAAAGTAAAGGCGTAGCTGCACTGTGTATTGGTGGTGGTGAAGCGACTGCTATTGCAGTGGAAATTGTTGCTTAAGGGCTAAATTTCTGAAAAATGATACAGATCAAAGTGATAAAAGGTTAAACTTTTATCACTTTTTTAATGAAGAAGAGTGACACAGATGTCTCAGCAAGATTATGAAAATGGATTAAAAGTACGCACCGAAGTGATGGGTGAAAGTTTTGTTAAACGTGCCCAAGACAATACCGTACCTTTTACTCAGCCACTACAAGATTGGATTAATGAACATGCTTGGGGCTCCACTTGGCAACGTGAAGGTGTGTTGCCGCGTAAATACCGCTCACTGATTACCATTGCTTTTTTAACTGCACAAAAAAGCCCGACTGAACTGAAAGGACATGTTCGTGGTGCACTTAACAATGGTGCAACTGTAGAAGAAATTCAGGAAGTGCTACTCCACAGCTTACCTTATTGTGGCGCTCCTGCTACGCAAGAAGCCTTCCGTGCTGCTTTAGAAGTCATTACTGAATACCAAAATAACAATACATAAATGACAGATGCTTTAGCGACCTCTATTAAGACGCTAAAGCATTGATTTTAAATCCTACATATTTTGTGTCATTGCATAGCCAAGGATTAAACTCAATTGCAGCGCAACGACAATCGCAAACCACTTCCAGCCTTTTTGCTTTAGCACGATCTTATTCGGATATGTTGCTGTTTTTATCATTCTCTATCTCCAATACATTTTTATTGCTAAAAAGAAAGAAACATCTATTTCGATTATTTATTAAGCAAATTCTACACCAACTTTTTTACTTCGTGCTTGCACAAGAGTGTTTCAAACTATATTTTCCAAATTTAAAATAATAGCTAAATAGAATATTTAGAAATGATAAAATTTAATCCATAACAATAAACTTTGTGATCATTATGAAGCACAAATCTTTTTTCGCTTTATTTCTGCTTATGCTGATGGGCACTCAACTTTGTTATGCCGATTTCTTTCAAAATCTTGAGATTTTTCAAAGAAAAAATACGACCAGCAATATTGCGTATGGCTCGGACGCCTTACAAAAACTTGATGTCTATTTACCTAAATCTCGCGCACAAAAATCATCGAATCATCCATTAGTGCCTCTTTTATTGGTTGTTCATGGTGGAGCATGGAGTATTGGTGATAAAGCCCATCAGGGTTTAATTCAACATAAAGCAGATTATTGGAACAAACAAGGTTGGGTAGTCATTTCGGTAAATTATCGCTTAGTGCCAAGTGTCACGGTACAACAGCAGACTCAAGATATAGCCGATGCACTGAATTTTGTGCAAAAAAATGCCTCAAATTGGCAAGCAGATCCTCAGAAAATTATGATTATGGGGCACTCGGCTGGGGCGCACTTGGTCACCTTACTGTCTACCCGTCCCAAATGGATCAATAATTTTCCACAACCGTGGAAAGCTACCATTGCTTTAGATAGTGCTGCCTACGACGTAGAAGCCATCATGTCGAATCAACATGTGCAATTTTATGATCGTGTTTTTGGGGCTTCTAAAGAGTACTGGCACCTAGTTTCACCCAAAGCTCAATTAAAACATTCACTGCCTGCTTTTTTGGCGGTCTGTTCTACCATTCGTCCTGATCAACCATGTGTACAAGCACATTCATTTATACAACAAGCCAAAGATTTAGGTACTTCGACAGCCTATTTACCTCTGCCCTTATCGCATGCCGAGATTAATCGAAACTTGGGACAAAATAATGACTATACCTGTCAAGTGGATCAATTTATGCAGCAGCATCTACAACATTAATCTTCAAGCAAAAAAAAAGCCACCCGAAGGTGGCTTTTGAATGAGTTATGGATTAACCAATAAACTTACGTGCGTTACGGAACATACGTAACCATGCACCATCTTCAGTCCACTCTTCAGGTTTCCAAGAATGCTGAACTGCACGGAAATTACGTTCTGGATGCGGCATCATAATGGTTGCACGACCATCTTTAGAGGTTGCACCTGTAATCGCTTCTGGAGAACCGTTCGGGTTCAATGGATAGTGCTGAGTTGGGTTACCATGACTGTCGACATAACGTAAAGTCACTTGGTTGCCTGCATTTAACGCAGCCAATTGATCCGCAGTTGCCACTACACGACCTTCACCGTGGGCGACTGCAATCGGAAGAATCGAACCTTCCATACCTTCAAGCAAGACTGAATGTGATTTTTCAATACGAACATTCACTGCACGCGCTTCAAACACTTCAGACGTGTTACGGTGGAAACGTGGCCAAGCATCAGCACCAGGAATTAACGGTGCAAGTTGTGACATCATTTGACAGCCGTTACACACACCTAAAGTGAAGGTTTCTTGACGGTTAAAGAATTTTTCAAACTGGTCACGTAAACGTGGGTTGAACAGGACTGATTTAGCCCAACCACCACCAGCGCCCATCACGTCACCATAAGAGAAGCCACCACACGCCACGAGACCTTCAAAATCGTCCAAATCAACACGACCAGCCAATAAATCACTCATGTGCACGTCAACAGTATTGAAACCAACTTTGTCAAATGCAGCCGCCATCTCAGTTTGACCATTCACGCCTTGCTCACGCAAAATCACCATGCTTGGGCGACGTAAATTAATAAACGGCGCTTCAACTGGCTCATTCAAGTCGAAAGTCGGCTGTGCAATGATCCCCTGATGTGAGTTGTCTGCAATTAAGGCAAATTCTTGATCAGCCGTTTCAGAGTTATCACGTAAACGTTGAATTTGATGTGAAACTTCCGCCCAAGCGTGTTGCAAGTCAACACGTGGCAAAGTCAAACCATTGATTGTCAATTGGTCTGTGGTATTCACATAACCCACGACTGAAATCGCATCTTTTAAGCTAGAAGTGGTGACTTCTAGTTGTAACGCTTCCCAATCTGCTGTTGCAATTTGAAGAACCGCACCAATTTCTTCAGCAAATAACGCTGCCGTGGTTTGATTTTCTAATGCCACACCTAAACGTGAAGCAAACATCATTTCCGCAACAGTTGCCAATAAACCACCATCACCAATGTCATGGTAGGCTTGAATTAAGCCACGGTTGTTCCAGTCTTGAACCACATCAAAGAAGGCTTTGAAGTCAGCAAAACTGTCGACATCTGGCGTCACCGAACCAATCGCTTTATACACTTGCGCAAGGATCGAACCACCTAAACGGAACTGACCTTTAGACAAGTCAATACGTACCAATACCGAATCGGTATTTTTCAATTCAGGGGTTAAGGTTTTACGTACATCGTTTACAGGAGCAATGCAGTAATTACCCCACTCATTGGTGAAGTTACTGACTTGTCCTGACCTTCGTCATTCCACGTGGTACGCATCGAAAGTGAGTCTTTACCTACTGGAATTGCAATACCTAAAGCAGGACACATTTCCATACCAATGGCTTTAACACCTTCAAACAAGGCTTGGTCTTCACCTTTTTGCCCTGCTGCCGCCATCCAGTTTGCAGACAATTTAATGTCGCTAATCTGGTCAATTTTGGCTGACATGATATTGGAAATAGATTCCGCCACTGCCAAACGTGCAGATGCTGCTGGGTTTAACAATGCTACAGGCGGACGTTCACCCATTGCCATTGCTTCACCTGTGAAGCCTTGCAAGCTAGTGGTCGTCACTGCTGCATCCGCAACAGGGACTTGCCATGGGCCAACCATCTGATCACGTGCAACCATACCTGTAATTGAACGGTCACCAATCGTGATTAAGAATGATTTAGACGCAACTGTTGGATTCTTCAATACGCGGAAAATCGCATCTTTCAAATCAACTTTTGATGCATCAAAGTCGTTACCTTTACGTTCAATCGTTTCATATGAACGTTGCATACGTGGTGTACCACCCAACATGACTTGCATTGGGATGTCGACTGCATTGTTTTCAAATAATGGATCTTCAACAGTCAAATGACGTGCTTCAGTCGCCTCACCAAGTACTGCAAACGGACAACGCTCACGAGCACAAATTTCTTCAAACTGTTCTAAAGATTCTGGACGAATCGCTAACACATAACGTTCTTGCGCTTCATTTGACCAGATTTCCATCGGGCTCATGCCTGGCTCTAAAGATGGAATCTTACGCAAATCAAGTACTGCACCTAATTCGTGATCATTCACCAACTCAGGCATTGCGTTAGAAATACCCCCTGCACCCACGTCATGCACAGACACGATTGGGTTGGCATCTTCCAAACGCCAGCATGTATCAATCACTTCTTGGCAACGGCGTTCCATTTCTGGGTTTTCACGTTGTACTGAAGCAAAGTCAAGGTTTTCACCCATGGTTCCGCTATCTACAGAAGATGCAGCGCCACCACCCAAACCAATCAACATCGCAGGGCCGCCTAAAACGATTAATAAATCGCCCGGCTCAATTGGGTCTTTTTCGACATGGTCTGGACGAATGTTACTGTAACCCCCTGCAATCATGATTGGTTTATGGAAGCCTTTGACTTCGCCATTCACGTTTTGCTCGAAAGTACGGAAGTAACCATTTAACGCAGGACGACCAAATTCGTTGTTAAACGCTGCACCGCCCAATGGGCCTTCAATCATAATTTGTAATGGCGATGCTATACGTGAAGGCTTGCCGTAGTTTTCTTCCCAAGGCTGTTCAAAACCAGGAATGTTTAAATTCGATACCGTAAAGCCTGTTAAACCAGCTTTTGGTTTACCACCACGACCTGTCGCGCCTCCATCACGGATTTCACCACCCGAACCTGTCGCAGCACCTGCAAATGGTGCAATTGCAGTTGGGTGGTTGTGC
>OGVK01000035.1_pt1 | contig 16356 bp, 12 predicted proteins | sample 1575721 | NCBI WGS metagenome assembly OGVK01 (sample SAMN07581521, study PRJEB24739) | freshwater metagenome | place: Singapore | collected 2015-01 | reverse complement strand
GTTTCCCAGTCACGATAACTTGCAGGTATTGATGGCAGAGACCTCCTCGCAGGAGAACAATTAGTTATTTTAACCCCAGGTGGTGGTGGCTTTGGTAAGCATCTTTGATTGCTTTGAGCCTATGCACTAAGACTTACCTTTGTAGTGAAAGCATTATTAATAAACATAAAAAATATTTACATTTTTTATCAAAAACATAAATAAAAACTTATAAATAAAAGTTTTTACCTTTGTTAGGAAGATAAATATATAAGCAAGACTTATAAAAAATCTTGCTAAAATTCTACTTTCTCGAATAAGGGCATTAACTTTCAACTAAAATCACATACAGTTAAAAAATATGCTTTATAAAATAACCGTACTCTCGCTCGCTATCTGGTGGGGGATGTTTGCTTTCTTTGCTTTTGTTGTCATTCCGATTGGAGGACAAGCCGTCGATTCGAGCTTCGACATGGGAGTTATTACGCATTCGCTTGCACATGAACTCAATTTTTTTGGTATGTTGGTATTCATTATCTATGCGTATTATACCAAAAGTTTACCGCAATCGCCGCAACAACTTTTTTATAACCTTACGGCTGCGATTTTAATTGGCGGACAACTTTTTCTATTTTTGATGCACTATCATATCGAAGATTTACTCGATACGGTTCACCGAAAAATCAACTATATCCTTACCTTTCATGACCTCAACTTTGTGTATCGTACTACATGTTTGGTGTTGTGGCTGGTGGTTACGGGGGCTGTAGGGAAGATGTTGTTTGGACAGAAAGTATAAGCCATAAAACTTGGAGTCTTGTGAGGCGTTAGCAGCGTGAACACAGAAGAATATCCAGACGATTTCATTCTCTTTGGTTCGTGCCTTATTTGCTGTGGCTAAGTAATGATTCTTGATATTTCCGAATGCACTCTCCAGTCGAGTAGCTTTATCATTGGGGTAAAATTATGGTGAATATTCCTTTGGGTACAGATTGTTCGGTTTTTATTGGTATGATAAATTCTATCAGCGGCTAGGTGTTTAAGAGTTTCGAGGTGTGTTTGATGATGTTCGATAGTGGATTCAAACCTAGTTCCAATACCCTGCATTCTATCGCCAAACGCCTGTTTCAATTCCATAGTGGTACGATTAAAAGGTGGCTCTCTAAAGTACACGGATAACAAGCTGTTTCGTTTCAATTCCATAGTGGTACGATTAAAAGTGTCATTAATCCTTTTTCTTTGAGATATTCTATCAAGTTTCAATTCCATAGTGGTACGATTAAAAGAAGTATTTTTGGACTCTCCCCTCTTCCATAACTTGGTTTCAATTCCATAGTGGTACGATTAAAAGGTAAGCGACACAAAAGAATTATGCACCATTTCCGTTTGTTTCAATTCCATAGTGGTACGATTAAAAGTTCAAGATAGGCTTTAAGTCTTCGGCAAGGACTTTGTTTCAATTCCATAGTGGTACGATTAAAAGATTCGCTTTTCCATTGTTTTATTTTATTTGTTTTAGTTTCAATTCCATAGTGGTACGATTAAAAGTACAATTTGAGTATTTTAGTGACTAATTGCTGAATTTGTTTCAATTCCATAGTGGTACGATTAAAAGCATTGCTACGGATGTTGACCACATTAAGCCACTATCGTTTCAATTCCATAGTGGTACGATTAAAAGATTTTCTTCGAGTTTTATCAATGCTCTACTTTTCATTGTTTCAATTCCATAGTGGTACGATTAAAAGTAGGTAGTTGTTGCATTTCTCTCTAACATATTCCAAAAGTTTCAATTCCATAGTGGTACGATTAAAAGCTTCTAGTACATCGTAAGGAGGGAACACGTCTTTAGTTTCAATTCCATAGTGGTACGATTAAAAGAGTTATATTTCAATGCTTTGTTTTTTGAAAATCTAATGTTTCAATTCCATAGTGGTACGATTAAAAGTTTCAACTCTTTCAAGATTATAGCCAAAAGGGAGGGCGGTTTCAATTCCATAGTGGTACGATTAAAAGCTTTAGCGGAGTGGAGGACTATTATAAGGGCTATTGAGTTTCAATTCCATAGTGGTACGATTAAAAGCTAATTTAATTCCTAATGATATAGATATTGCGTTTATGTTTCAATTCCATAGTGGTACGATTAAAAGTTATGCCTCGGTATGTTGGGGGGTATGGAAGTTATATGTTTCAATTCCATAGTGGTACGATTAAAAGGAGAGAGGGGGACGGCTCAACCGAACAACTAAACACAGTTTCAATTCCATAGTGGTACGATTAAAAGTTCATTGTCAATCAATACCGCAGGGAAATATTCCCTTGTTTCAATTCCATAGTGGTACGATTAAAAGTTAGTAAATGCGTCTTGGTTAATTTCTATTTTCTTTTGTTTCAATTCCATAGTGGTACGATTAAAAGTACTGCTATAAGAACAGAATTAAGTAACACTATTACGTTTCAATTCCATAGTGGTACGATTAAAAGGAGTGCTGGTATAAAAGATGTACGTACAGTAGAATGGAGTTTCAATTCCATAGTGGTACGATTAAAAGTTGGCGTACTGTTCTTCTGACTTTGCCTTTTCTACCGCGTTTCAATTCCATAGTGGTACGATTAAAAGCCGAAAGATTGCATCCAACTCAAAAGCCCGTTGATTGTTTCAATTCCATAGTGGTACGATTAAAAGAGAAAAAAAGTTTACAGGGCCGCTTGTATTTATTTGTTTCAATTCCATAGTGGTACGATTAAAAGTTCGTCATAAAATTAGCCATTTTTAGCGGATTCCTTAAGTTTCAATTCCATAGTGGTACGATTAAAAGTGGTAAAAAAACAATATAGATTAGCCTACGCATCGTACTGTTTCAATTCCATAGTGGTACGATTAAAAGTTTTTCACGCAAATATTAAGAATACCCCTGAAAAAGTGTTTCAATTCCATAGTGGTACGATTAAAAGGGTTATAAAGCTAACCGAACCGCAAAGGTCAAGCGTGTTTCAATTCCATAGTGGTACGATTAAAAGACAAGAGATTGCATCCTTTTACGCAATTTAATTTTCCGGTTTCAATTCCATAGTGGTACGATTAAAAGTAGTAATCAATTGCCTTTTCGTGTTTTGCAATTTTTTCTGTTTCAATTCCATAGTGGTACGATTAAAAGATGCTCGCATTATACGGCGTTGAATTAGGGCAAACCTTGTTTCAATTCCATAGTGGTACGATTAAAAGAGTGCTAACAGTATCGGCATACAAAATGTTCGGGAGTTTCAATTCCATAGTGGTACGATTAAAAGGAAACAATAGCCGTCTGCAAATTAGGGTCTAAACCTTGTTTCAATTCCATAGTGGTACGATTAAAAGTACTCTTTTTGAATACTCCGTCTGTTCCTGCTATTTGGTTTCAATTCCATAGTGGTACGATTAAAAGTCAAAAACGTGTCCAAAACGTTTTGCAATTCTCTGCCGTTTCAATTCCATAGTGGTACGATTAAAAGAAAGCCTACGACGTAGTAAGTCATGTGTCAAAAAGCTGTTTCAATTCCATAGTGGTACGATTAAAAGTTGTTTCCCCTGGCAAATACAAGCTGTTTGTTTGCGGTTTCAATTCCATAGTGGTACGATTAAAAGTAGTTGCAAATACAACTTTGGACAAAAACTAAGGCGAGTTTCAATTCCATAGTGGTACGATTAAAAGAAAAGAAGTTTGGTTTTTCTTTGCCTCAGATGATGTGTTTCAATTCCATAGTGGTACGATTAAAAGCAGGGGAAACTTAAACGCTCTTATCCAATTTATTTTGTTTCAATTCCATAGTGGTACGATTAAAAGTAGAATATCCAGTCCCGTACCATTTTTTTAAAATGTTTCAATTCCATAGTGGTACGATTAAAAGAATTCTACTGCCAAGTCTTCATCAAACTGCATCCAGTTTCAATTCCATAGTGGTACGATTAAAAGTTTAGGCTTGTCTTTGCCAGTACGTCTATTATTGCTTTGTTTCAATTCCATAGTGGTACGATTAAAAGGCTAGAATATCCAGTCCCGTACCATTTTTTTAAAATGTTTCAATTCCATAGTGGTACGATTAAAAGACATCTATGTTTCAGGTGAAAAACTGTGTTTTGACATGTTTCAATTCCATAGTGGTACGATTAAAAGCCGCAAAACATTATCCACTTTAAACCAAAAAATCAAAAGTTTCAATGACCGTGCTGCTTGCCTTTTGCCCAATGGACGGATGGTGTTTGGGGGTACGCATGGACTCACAATTTTCAGTCCTGAAAAAGTTTACACACGTCAGCGCGTACCTTTGGTCTTCGAAGTACTGAAGGTACATAATGAGGTTATGTCACCCCAAACAGATAACTGCATTTCTCGAAATCTTGAAGACAAACCCGAAATTAATTTGCAGCATGATCAAAATAGTTTCAGTATTTCGTTCGCAGCTTTGGCTTATGGTGATTATGAACGTGCTAGTTATTCTTATCGTTTGGAAGGTTTTGATAATTTTTGGGTTGATGCAGGTAACAGTCATGAAGCCTTTTATGCTAACCTCCCAGCAGGGCACTACACACTAAAAGTGAAGGCAAAAAGTAAGGGAAATCATGAATTTACGGCTGAAAATGAGATTGAAGTAATTGTGGCTCCAACTCCTTGGAACACGTGGTGGGCATGGCTGTTCTATGTGTTGGCGGCATTGCTTGTGGCTTATCAGCTGTACAGACTTCGCCAACGCATCTTTCAAGAACATGAAGCTGTGAGAAAAGCTGAATTGGAAAAAGAACAGGAATGCCGTGTTAACCAAATGAACATGAGTTTCTTTGCGAATATCTCTCATGAGTTTCGTACACCATTGACTATGATCTCTGGACCTGTAGGCATGCTTTGTGATGACCAAAATATATCGAAAGACAACAAAAAACTATTACTGATTGTTCAGCGAAGTGTGGTAAGAATGTTGAAGTTGGTTAATCAGTTGATGGATTTCAATAAACTGGAGAACGATACTCTGAAACTCAAAGTGAGACGCACCGATATTGTCAATCAGTTGCTTCGCATCTGTGATATATTTAAGGTTAATGCTGATGAAAAAGGAATTCAGCTGCGACTCTGTGGTCTAGAAGACTCTTATCTGATGTGGCTCGATACTGACAAACTGGAGAAAATTATGAATAACCTGCTCTCTAACGCCATGAAATTTACACCAAAAGGTGGCAAGATTGTGGTCTGTCTTGATGTTGCTAATGGCAAGATGACCGTAACGGTGGCGGATAGTGGTAAGGGAATTCCTGAAGATCAATGGGAAAAAATCTTTAGACGCTATTATCAACTGAACAACCAGACCAAGGGAAAACTTAATTGGGGCACAGGAATCGGGCTTTATTATGCTCGAAAACTCGCAGAACTGCACCATGGGACTCTCGTGGTCGGCAATAAACATGGAGAGACGGGGGCTGTGTTTACATTGACTTTGCCTGTAGGAGAAGGTATTTATAGCGATGATGAACGCGCAATACTTGAAGATAAACAGACGGATCTCTTTCCGATTCTTCCGCAAGAAGAACTGCTTATAGATACGGCTTCACTGACGGATGGTAAGCCAACTATATTGGTTGTTGATGATGATACTGAGGTTGTGAATTATTTGCAGACATTACTGGTACCTTATTATAATGTGGTCTATCGCTTTGATGCCGACAGTGCATATAAAACCATCAGTGAAGATGAACCTAACTTGATACTGAGCGACGTCATTATGCCAGATAAAACGGGTTATGAATTCTGTCGAGAAATTAAGGATAACCTAGAGCTTTGTCACATTCCAGTAATATTGCTTACGGCAAAAGCCACTGTAGAAAATCAAGTAGAAGGACTTAATACGGGGGCTGATGCCTATATAACCAAACCATTCGACCCGAAACTTCTACTGGCCATGATTCATTCACTACTGGCGAATAGAGAGAAAGTCAAACAGTTGCTTATCAACTCTACACAAACCGATGAAATAGATGAAAAAGCCCTTTCTCCTCAGGATAAGAATTTCATGGACCAATTGTACCAGATTATGGAAAATGAGTTGTCAAATCCTGAACTAGACGTTGGACATTTAACAGATATGCTTTATATATCGCGCACCAAACTTTATTACAAGATGAAGGGGCTTACGGGAACCAATCCGAGCGTATTCTTCAAAACGTATAAGTTGAACCGTGCAGCAGAACTCATTCGTGAAGGTTGCTACAGCATGAGTGAGATTGCTGATCGCACAGGCTTTAATACGCCAAGTCACTTCTCTACTAGTTTTAAAAAGCAGTTTGGAGTGTCCCCAAGTGAGTACAAATAAAGTATTGTTTGAGATATGAAAGGTGTGCGTTATTCTGACTGTTGATATAGAGGACAAATAAAAAAAATCCTTTCCTCATAATAACGAGGAAAGGATAATATTGCTTTTGTCATGAGTGGCTAAAGAGAAGTTTATTCTTTTAATAACTTTCTGCAATCTTCGAGTATAGCCATCAGTTCGTCCACCTTAGTGGCTCTCAACATTGCTATACGTGTTTGTCTGAAATCGGGTATTCCCTTGAAGATTGGACTTGAAGCAAGATGTCTTCTGGTGTGGATGATTCCACGGTATTCATCAATGCGTTCAACGTTTATCTTTAGTTGCTCTTCTAGAATATCAATTTTGTCGTCAATAGACAGTGGAGTAGCGTCATCAGTCTTGTTGTCGAGATATTCTCTCATTTCCTTGAAAACCCAAGGACTGCCGAATGTGGCTCTTCCTACCATTACGCCGTCTACACCATATTCGTCGAAGGCACGTTTCGCCTCTTCAGGACTTGTAATATCTCCGTTACCAATGATAGGTATATTTATTCTTGGATTGTTTTTTACCTTACCAATCAGAGTCCAGTCGGCTTCGCCAGTATACATCTGACTACGTGTGCGGCCGTGTATAGTAAGAGCTTGAATACCACAATCCTGTAGCTGTTCGGCAAGTTCGGTGATAATAAGATTATCATTGTCCCATCCTAGTCTTGTCTTTACTGTTACAGGAGTCTTTACAGCTTTCACTACGTTGCGTGTGATGTCAAGTAGCAAAGGAATGTTTTTGAGCATACCTGCTCCTGCACCCTTACCTGCTACTTTCTTAACAGGACATCCAAAGTTGATGTCAATGACATCAGGATGCACTTCTTCCACAATCTTAGCAGCCTCTACCATAGACTCTACGTCACGACCATATATCTGAATACCTACAGGACGTTCTTCTTCGTTGATAGTCATCTTGCTTAGAGTAGCCTTAATGCTTCGTATTATGGCTTCTGCAGCAACAAATTCTGTGTACACCATAGCGGCACCATATCGCTTGCAAAGCATGCGAAATCCTACATCTGTTACATCCTCCATCGGAGCAAGAAACAAAGGGCGGTTGCCATAATCAATATTTCCTATCTTCATACAGCGTGCAAAGTTACAACAATTTTTCTATCCTAGCAAATGATATACTCCGCCGGGCAGTGTTTTCACGATGCCTTTCATTTCCATTGAAAAGAGTAAGGCTGTGAGGTGTCCTATTGCCATACAACTTGTGACGCATAGCATGTTGATTTGTTGGTCATTTTCCTTTTGCAGTGCTTTCACTACTTGCTGTTCTTCATCAGTGAGCTGTGGAAACAGTTGTCGCTCAATTCCCTTACTGCGAGCTTCGGAGAGTTGTTTGCCATTTTCCCATCCCATAGCCTTTACCATGTCATAGGCACATGTGATAAGATTTGCGCCGTTGTCACGTATCAGGTTGTTGCAGCCTTCACTATACATGGCACCTACAGCTCCAGGAAAGGCAAAAACATCTCTATTGTAGTCGCGTGAAAGTCGGGCTGTGATGAGACCACCACCATGAGCGGCACTCTCAACAAGTATGCAGGCGTCGCTCATTCCTGCAACGATTCTGTTTCTGCGCACGAAGTTCATCTTATCGGCATTTGTGCATGTTATGAATTCAGAGAGCAGTCCTCCCTGATTAATCATCTTGGCTGCATCTTCTTTATGAGCTTGCGGATATAAATAGTCAAGTCCATGAGCAAGAACTCCAACCGTTTCAAAACCATTTTGCAGTGCGTTGCGGTGTGCGTGTATGTCAACGCCATAGGCTAAACCGCTTACGATTAGGGCATCAGGACAATACTGTTTTAAATCCATGATAAACCTTCTTATCATGTCCTGTCCATAGACAGTGCAACGTCGTGTACCAACAATGTTAATGATTTTCTGATTGTTGAGGCTTGCGTTACCACGATAAAACAATACAAGCGGTGCGTCGTCACATTCAGCAAGTCTTCTAGGATATTCTTCATCGTTGAGACATAGAATCTTCACCTTGTTCAGATCGTCCCATTTCATTTCCTCTTCAGCCCTGCGTTGCAGTTCGCTGATATCTTTGAACGCATCAACAAGTTTTGGTGAAGCTTCGGGTACAATCTCTCGGATGTCGTTGCGATGCTCCAGAACAGAAGTGGCACTTCCCACCCGTCTATACATCTCAAGCATTCCTGCAAGATTATAGAATCCTATACGTGAAAGAACAATGGTATTAAATTTTTCTTGTTGGTCAATCATTCTCCTATTCCATAAATGGCTTAAAAGCGTTGTCGTAGTCTTCGCTGTTTCCGAGTCTACCATTAATAAGACATACAAGTTCTACTGTGGCGTGGAAACTGAGTCGTTCGTCGCTTGCACGGAATAAATCGTGAGTGAAGATATATCTCACACCTTCCTTCTTTAATCCCATACGAGAAATGATTTCATCATCGCATTTAAGTGGTGTCTTGAATGACAAATTCATTCTTGCAACAACGGCATCAACACCCTGCTCGTGCATCTTCGCAAAACTTAGACCTGTAGATTTTAGAAAGCGATGTCGTGTATGTTCTGTATAGTGCAAATAATTTGCGTTGTTTACGATGCCTTCTATATCACATTCATAGTCACGCACTTCCATGCGTGTTTCAAAAATATATTTCATAATTTATTTTTATATCGTTACCCATTGATGAAATAGAATTCCATCTATATTGGTTATGTAATGACTACCTAACTTTAAAAGTGATGAATGTTTTCATTCATCACTTCTGAAATAGTATCATTATCATAATAACGATATTCATAGCTAAATATTGCTTCGTATTGAAATTTCTAATAAGGAGCTTTAGCCGACATTGACGATACCGCATAAGCAGTGAAAAATCCTCTTGCCCCATTAGATATGTTGGTAGAGATATTGGCAGGAGGGCCTCCAAACATAGGATTTGATCCATTCTTCTGGCTAGCACATTCATCTATAAAATGATAGTATGCCTTGCTAATATTACTAAATTCCACAACCATACTGTCGCCCGATGACATGAAAATCATATCCTTAGCATCATCATCGCTGAATTTACTCTTGTCAGCGACATCGTTAAAGTTCCATACCGAGAGATTCTTTACATACTGGCCGTTAAGGCTCACGTCATTAAACGCGATATACTTACTAATCTTGTTATACCATACGCCATTGATGCTATATTTGCCCATATAATAGTTTTCTACATCTCCATCATCCTGAGCACTGATATTTAAAGAATATAATGTGTATTCGCCGACTTTTTTCTTAGAAATATTAAACGAGTCTACTTTCAGAGCCTTTGGCATATTACACTCTGCTGTATACTCCTCGTCGCTGCCATCATTGTTAAAGTCCATCACAACCGACAGTCTATAATTCCATCCCGGTTTACCCATCATTGGGTCCTTTGTGGCATATATTCCGCTTCCCACAGAGTCCTGTGTAAGAGCATAGGATTTAGAAATCATTCCACTGTCTTCTTTTAAGGTAACAATAGCTTTAGAGATACGCATATTCATCTCCTTGTCAAAGAAACCGCTTGAACTGCTCACCTGTATCTGTTGTCTTATGTTCTGATTTGTTATAGTTCCATATATGACAGGCACATAAGCAGAAGTCTTCGTATTTATAGTTGTATCCTCAGTGCATGAAGATATAGTCGCAATAAACAATAAAGCGATTACTGACGCTGATATAGATTTTATTTTATTCATTGCCTTATTAGAATTTAAAATTATAAGTTACTGATGGTATCGCTCCGAACAGATAAGTCATTTTAGCCTGAGGATATCCGTCGGCTGTGTTCTGATCAAATGATGTCATCCACGGATTCTTGTGCCAATACACATTATAGACAGAGAATACCCACTCTCCCTGATACCATCTCTTTGGGTGTTTGTGTGGATGATACGTGGCAGAGATATCCATGCGATGATATGGTTCTTTACGTTCCTCACTCTTGCCCGTATAGATAGGGTAATACTCTCCGTTTATCTCCATTCTGCCAGTAGGATAGGTGACTGGCGTACCAGTAGAGAATATCCACTCAGCAGACACATCCCACTTTTTAGATAATTCATAGCTTCCAAGAATGTTAATGCTATGCGTTTTGTCGTTAGGTGCCAAATAAGTCTTTCCGTTATTGATACCTGCTATCGTACGGTCGGTATGTGCCAAAGTATAGTTTACGAATCCGGTCAATCTTCCTGTATTCTTTTTCACCATGATCTCCATACCGTAAGATTTTCCTTTACCAGTTCTGATATCGCCATCCAGTTTTTCATTAAACAGGATTTGAGCATTATCCTTAAAGTCTATCACATTCTTCATGCCCTTGTAATAGAACTCTACAGAAGTCTCAATGGTATTCTCTTTAAAGTTTCTGAAGTAGCCCACTGAATATTGATTAGCCTCCTGTGGCTTGATGTTTGGACTAGCAGGGAACCATAAGTCAAGAGGAGATCCTGAATCAGAATTATTGGCTATCTGAATAAACTGCGTGTTATGAGTAAAGTTAGCCTTTACTGACGACCAATCATCCAGTTTGTAAACCAGTCCTGCTCTGAATTCTGGTCGAATATAAGTATGGTATATCTTGCCGCTACCATATTCTGTAGCTCCCGACACATCATAATTATTATCATAGTGATACTGCAGCGTCTTTCCCATGTTTCTAAACGCCGTCAGTCTGGCTCCATAGTTCACTGTTATCGCCTTACTTAAGTGCTGTTCTGATCCAAAGTAGATGGTATGTTCAAGTGCATACGATCTATTCATTCTAAAGTCAGAATATCCCGCACGTGTAATCAGTGCTGGGTTAAACATGTGATATGTTGTAGTAGCACCATATTGCAGATTCAGTTTGTCTGATATAGCGTGGCTGAAGTCAAGTCTTGCCTCTATATTCTGAATGTCAGATTGCCACTCAGCCCTAGAGTCTGTAACCTTCCATGTTAAATCATAACTATATTTTGTGTAGTTCAGACTCAACTTAGAAAACAATTTATCCGAAAAGATATGGTTCCAGAAAGCTGAAGCAACAAAGTTACCATAACCAATGTCACCAAAAGATGATATAAATCTGTCTCTGCCATTATATATATTCAGTCCCACTTCGTCTGTCATTGACAGACGATGAGATACTTTGGCATTGAAATCATAAAAATATAGATATTCCTTTTTCTTCTCAGGGTCTGACGACATGCGCAGAAACAAATCAGCATAACTGCGTCTGCCACTTACCAACCAAGACGTTTTATCGCCAAGAGGGCCCTCCAGAGTAAGTCTACTAGATATCAGGCCAATGCCACCAGTTCCCTTTACCTTCTCAGGAGCATCGTCCTTTAACTCTACATCCAACAGAGAAGATAATCGTCCGCCATACTTTATTGGCATATTACCCTTATACAGTTCAGCACTCTTCACAGCGTCATTATTAAATACAGAGAAGAAACCAAACATGTGTGATGCGTTGTATATATTTGTATTGTCAAGCAATATCAAGTTTTGGTCAGCGCCACCACCTCTCACATTAAATCCGCTACTTCCTTCTGATGTGCTTTGCACTCCCGGCAGTAACTGAATAGCCTTAACTACATCTATCTCACCCAGTAGCGCAGGAACCTTCTGTATTTCAGATCCTGTCAACTTCTGCACACCCATTCTGGTATCAGTGATGTTTGCTTCTTTTCTCTGCGATGTCACTACTACCTCGTGGATATTCCGTTCGTATGATATTCTGTTAGAATCATTACCTGTGCTATCCCTGTTGATAACATTTACCTTTTTTCTCGGTTTAGTCTTCTGAGCATACAAATCTGTATATGAAGAACAAATCACGAAAAAGCCTAATACCAATATTGGTAAAGAGCTTGATTTAGTTTTTATAACCAAACCTAACGTTTTACTTAATGTCATTTTGTTTATTGCTTACCCATTGACGGAATTAAATGAAACTCCGCTATTGGGTTTGTTATTTTTCTTATTAATATATTTGCGTAATTGTGAATTCACTAATACTCTAGACAATATGAGTAAACAATCTTTTTGGCTCTTATGCTTAATTTGTTATTTAGTATAAACGCATTTTAATTGCAAAAATTATGTGACTTATAGAGCTTGTTGAATGCACTTAAGTTCATAATCGCCCATATTGCAAAGAATAAAATACTTAATCGTTTCATAATTATCAATGTTTATAGTAAAATTTTTCTGTTCTACTTATATGACATCTACATTGTGTTTTACCCCTATCCTGAAAACGATTTTTTTTAAAACATCTAAAGTCTTTTATAATTAGGTTTGCTTTCTCGTTAAATCTCGTCCGTCAATTGTATTTTTCTTCTTTATTATATCCAGATGTCGCACCTGTTAATTTCTTATCAGTGTCTGATTGTTTAATAGCCATAGGTCTCTCTTCTAAAGAAAGACCTAATGACATCCGTATGAAATCATTATACACGAAATAAGTATCACTATAGTTTGTGAGTATTTCTACATGTTTGCATAATGAGATGAACACTCTACACCATTACAAAAGGCCCATTTTGCTATCAGCTTCTGTTATCTTTCTTTTCGGTTTGCATGGGCTTCCAAATGCGACATAGCCAGCTGGAATATCCTTTGTAACCACACTACCTGCGCCGATTACAGCACCGTCACCGATAGTGACACCTCCTAGAATGACAACATTTGATGCAATCCAGACATTATTACCGATATGAATTTCGTCGGCATATTCAGAAACAGACACGTGACCATCATCATATTTCATGGCTATACGTTCTTCGGCAATCAGTGGATGATTAGTAGCCATGAGAGATACATTAGGACCAAACATAACATTATCGCCAATGTAAATGCGAGCATCATCCATCACCATGAGATTAAAGTTAGCAAAGAAGTTATTCCCGATGAAAGTATGAGTTCCGTAATTAAATTGTATAGGACCTTGGAAATAATACTTTTCACCAATACTTCCTATAAACTCTTTGATAATTGGCAATCTGGCTTTGTCATATTCATCCATAAGATTAAACTTCCGGCATAGTTCATGAGTCCTATGTTTGATATCACGCAGTTCTTTTTTACGAGCATCAAATAGTCTGCCGGCAAATATTCGTTCTTCTTCTGTCATATTGTTCTTATTTAAAATCATTATTAGCGATGGCAATATTGCCAACAATATTAATAATTTAAAGTTGTATACATCATTGATTCTTTTCGCCCTTCAGATATTCATATCCAATTCTGCATCTCAGGCAATTCTTTTTGTCGCAGTATTCGTTCTTTAGTTGGATAAGCGCTTGCGAGTCTCCTGCATTCTCAACATTCAGTCCACACTCTTTCCACATCCTTACGATATGATTGTTTTCGGCTTTCAGTTGTTCTAGAAAATCGAATGCTCGGTCGCAATATTTCTCTTTGCTCTGATGTCGTCCGTAAGCGAACAAAACAGGAATCACTGTGTTTATCATCAGCAGGTTTAGCGAGAACGGGGATATGTTCTTTTCGTTCTTTTCACTTTCAGAACCGAATGTATAATGCGTTTCCCAATATTGTGTCACACCAGTATGCATCGTGTTCATCGCTTCCTTTACGGTATCACATTCCACAATCTGACTGATGCTGCATTTGGCAGCGTAATACAGATTGGCAAGCTGCGATATACGGATATGGGGAAAGTTCTGCGGTCGCAATCTCAGGAACCTCCACATGTTGCTATCAATCTGTTGCAGTCCGAATTTATGTTTCAGATACAAATATTCGTCTTTCAGCTTATTGAAGTATCCGTCAGCAATTGCAATCTCATGATATTTCGCAGGAACGGTATCTAAATCCAATAACCCAGCTTGTCCCATGAATATTGCTTCTACTTGGATTAACTATGCACGTTGTCACGACGATATTGGGTTAGGATTTGATGATGCTTTAGTGAAAGAATTAGGATTGGATAGCTTAGCGCATCGCTTGTATATTTTACAATATTTCTGCGATGGATTCAATGGAAGTGCCGCATTAGGACAACGATTTATGACTGAACCCGAAACAGGTAAAGCCCGAATATCGGGTTCGTTAGCAGCATTATGCGGTCTTGAGAAAGCGGTTGCTGAAAATAACGAGCGAGAAATTGAATTAGCAATTAAGCGCATTAATTTACAACATGCAATTATTTTGTCTTTGGGTGGTTTGCCAATGATTTACAGCGGTGACGAAATTGCGACGCCTAATAATTATGATTATCTGAACGATAAAAGTAAAAAGTATGACAACCGTTGGTTACACCGTTCGCCAATGAATTGGGAAGTAGTTGCGGGATTGTCTTCTTCTAATTTTGTGCCGACTCAGGTGTACAATCAGTTGAAAAAATTAATTGCGATTCGGAAACGAACTCCTGCTTTTTCAGATGATAACGATTTACAATTTTTAGACTGTGCTAACAGTCATTTGCTAGTGTATAAAAAAACAGATCAGCACGACGGAATAGTGTATGTGATTGCGAACTTCTCTGAATTTGATACGGTATTTGAAAAAGATATTTTTGGAACAAATGAGTATACAGAACTCCATGACTTAATTACTGATAGTCGAGTAGCAATTCATCAAAGCACTTTCATAAGTGCGTATGACGTGTTGTGGTTGAAGGTATAATTCTAAATAAAAAACTCCTTAAGAAATTAAGGAGTTTTTTATGGTTCAATTTAAAGGGAATACTAAATTATAAAGTTTTCACTTCTCCTGAATCGGTATATTGAATGGAGAATTCGTGAGTGGTCAAATTAGCATTCAATTGTGCAAATTCTTCTTCGTTTCTCCAAATTAGATTCAATTCATTTTCAGCAGCCACTCCAAATTCTAAAGTTCCTGAGAACGCTTTAGAGGTATTGCGCAGACGTAGCATGTCCAATTGTTTCAGTACCACTTCTTTTTTCAGTCCTTCTTGAATATTTTCTAGGCTCAATGTAGTTCGGTTGATTTCTTTATGACCGTCTTTACCTGCTTTTTCAACTCCTGCGTAATCATTGGCACCCGCAAAAATATCCAAATACCAAATTTGAGGGATTCCCGGCATAAAGAGTTGGATCGCTCTTGCTAAAGCTAATTTTTGTTCGTTTTCGCCCAAAGCGCTAAAGTACGTAGCATTAACTTGGTAATACGAGATTTTTTTACCGTCGGCACCGTATAAGTTTTTTACCAATCCTCCGCGTTCAATGATGAGGTTCATCAACTCTTCGATTTCGTTGTCTTCTAACAATCCTTTTTGGTACACCCCATTCACTTCTTTTCCTTTCAAGTCTAAAACAGGGATTCCGTCGTGGCAACCCAGCATGTTGACTGTTTTCAATCCTTTGGCAACAATTTCTTTTGCCCAAGTTAGAATGGCTTTATTCGTTCCTTTTTCAATAGCGTGAATACACAAACCAGGCAAGAAGAAATCATAAATAGCATACCCCTCTTTGGCTACTTCTTCGTGTAAATGCAAACCGTATTCGGCATGAATTTCGGGTAATAATTCTAAATTATTTCTTTGGGCTATCTCATTGATTCGTGCCAAATATTCCCAAGTACCAGGTTTGTTGAAGAAATTACTTTCGCCAATAGCTTTGTGCAAATAAGCAAAGGCGTCTAGACGTAGGATTTGCCCGCCGTAACTCGCTACTTTAGCCAAAACGTCTTCGTAAAATTCCCAAACTAAAGGCGATTGAGCATTTACATCCATTTGTCCTAAATACTCGCGTTTGTTGTTTACGATTTTCAGAACTTCGGCATGGAGTTGCGCATTGCTACCTAAATCAATACTTTGAATGTCTTGGTTCTCATCAATTGCACTATTTATTTTTTCACAAATAGCATTGGCTTCTTCAGGAGTGATATTAAGTGATTGTAAATCGGAAACAGTTATTTTTTGAAACGTTATTTTTTGGTAAAAAGTGTTCCAATACGGTCTTTCTTGTCCGTCAGGGAATACTATTTTTAAAATAGGCAAACCTGATT
>OGVK01000034.1_pt1 | contig 16746 bp, 25 predicted proteins | sample 1575721 | NCBI WGS metagenome assembly OGVK01 (sample SAMN07581521, study PRJEB24739) | freshwater metagenome | place: Singapore | collected 2015-01 | reverse complement strand
GTTTCCCAGTCACGATACAAGCAAGATCAAACTGATAAGGAGTGAAATTTGAGACGCCGAAGTGACGAACCTTACCGCAGGCTTTTAATTGCTGGAAGGTCTGCGCGACTTCATCGGCATTCATCAGCGGATCAGGACGATGGATCAGCAACAAGTCCAGATAATCGGTATGTAGATTCCGCAGCGAGTTTTCAACAGAAGCAAGGATATGCGCTGCCGAGGTATCGTAATGCTTCACTGTGCGCTGCGGATATTTATCCGATAACAACTTGATATCGCATTTCGTGACGATTTCGATCTGCTGGCGTAATGCCGGCTCCAGCGCTAATGCTTCACCAAACAGCTGCTCACAGCTGTAATTACCGTAGATATCGGCATGATCGACAGAGCTGATCCCCAAATCCAGATGCTGTTTGAGAAAATCCAGAATTTGCGACGGCGACATTTTCCAGTCTGCTAACCGCCAATACCCCTGAATAAACTCCGATAACTGAAAACCGCCTGGTACTGCATCGACACGAGAAAATGCTGTCCATTGCTGGCGTTGGCGGCGTTAAAACGTGGCGATGCTGGAATGGTGGCGGCACGGTGAAAGTTGTATTCATTACATCTGAGTACAAATCCCCGGATACGGAGTTCGTACAGCGTGTACAGACGATGCTTGACCCCGAAGTCAATCAAGGAACAGGGGAAGGCATTGCACCTGTGGGGCACACCGTGACAGTAGAGGGTGCTAAAGCAGTAGATATCAACATCAACGCTACACTCACGGTAAGCAGCGGACAGCCGTCGGACTACGTAGAAGCGATTAAAACAGCGGTTGACAGTTATATCAGCGAACAGCGGAAAGAATGGGTATCACAGGATAATACAACGGGAGTTGTCATCCGTGCAGCGTTCGTATTAGCTGCTATTTTGACGGTGAAAAACGTAGTCGATGTGACGAACATCACAGTCAATGGACATACTGACCGCGTCGATATTCCCGCAGATAGTATCCCGGTGCTGGGTGAGGTGACGGTATGAGAGACTTTGAGCGCACAATCAATGTAACGAAGTACCTACCGCCCGTCAGTCGCGATTCAAAGGACATACAGGAAATAACGATTGCTGAGAATGCGCAGTTGCAAGCGCTTTGGGATGAGCTGTGCGTTATATTGTCCAATCAATTTATTCGTTATTTGAGCGTATACGGCGTTGAGGAATGGGAAAGCACATTAGGTATCACAAAGCTGGATAGCCAGTCGCTAGAGGAACGAATACAGGTTATTTTAAAGAAACTGAGCGGCCAGCGTCCCTACACATTGCGTTCGTTCAAGCGAATTTTAAAAAACATCTTTGGTGACGGCATTATCGATATCAAATTAATTGGCAACAAGTTTGAATTTTGGGTGACGATTGAGCCGCAGATAAGTTACAGAGTAAATGAGTTACGTGATTATATTGATCACATCATTCCTCTTAATTTACTCATATTCATTCAAGAACTCCGTCAATCCAGCACTAATCAATATCAAGGTTGCTCAGCACGTATCGTTCAGATATTACGCGCAAAAGGCGGCACGATTGATTTCACGCCAGTTTCAAGTAACGAATATCAAGGCGCATATGCGCGTATTATTTCAACACATCGAACGGAAGGAGTATAAAAAATGGCAGTTTATCCTAACATGTTGACGACACAGGCCGGTTACGACTTAATCTCACGTGCGAATACAACTAAAAAAGCGCTCATCATCACACGCGCGGCACTGGGTAAAGGCGACTTAGGCTCAAATAACATTGTATCGTTGACAGACTTAATCGACCCCGTGATGGATAACTTACCTCTTACAAACAGCATTGACCACCAAAATGGTCATTACGAAGTAGAGGCAAGCATTGATAACAGCGAATTAGACACGGGCTTTTGGGCTAAAGAAATGGGCATATTCGCTAAAGTTGACGGCGATGCAACGGACACACTTTACGCATACACGAACGGCGGTATTTACGTTCCGTATGTCAATGACAAATCAAGTCCCGATATTCAGTTAGTACAATGTGACTTTATCGTTGGTAACGCAACTAATGTTAAGGCAACGATTGATGTTAAGGTGTACATCACCGAAGGACGATTGCAGAAGCACAACACCGACCCCGCAGCACACGGCGACAAACTAGTTAATTTAACAACAAACGGCAACAGCCTACGAGCCGTCAAAGGCGACGGCACTAACGTCGATGTGGTTGTGCCGTATGCGGCTAACGCAACGAATGCTACGAATGCAAGCTATACGACAACGCAAGCGGCAACAGACAATTCGACAAATATTGCAAGTACCGCATTTGTTAAGACTACAGTTGCAAACCTTGTAAGTTCAGCACCTGCGACCTTAGATACTCTAAATGAATTAGCCAATGCCTTAGGGAATGACCCTAATTTTGCAACAACTGTAACCAAAATGATTAGTCAAAAAGCAGACAAAGCAGTAGTGGATAATATTGTAAACGTTATGTACCCAGTAGGAATAATTGTTGAATTTGCTAAAGATGTAGACCCGAATGCTACATGGGTAGGTACTACTTGGGAACGTATGAGCAATGGTCGAGTACTAGTAAGTGCAGGTACGTCTGGTAGTGGCACAACATATACATTAGGCGCAACTGGTGGAGAAGAATCACATAACCTTACAACCGCTGAAATGCCCTCACATAATCACGGCGGGGGCACTTCTAATGGTGGGGAACATACGCATACAGGTACTACATCGACAAATGGAAATCATACGCATACATTACATAAAGGAGGTAGTGGTGGTTCTGGTGGAGCGTATTTCTCTCAGGGTCAAGTTTACGGAACTGATTCAGGTACTGTAACGCCTCCTGATGAGGCTGGCTACCATAATCATACCTTTACAACATCGTCAAATGGTACACATACTCATACTATCGCGAGTGATGGTGGTAGCCAGGCCCACAACAATATGCAACCGTACGAAGTGGTAAATAGATGGAAACGAACAGCTTAAAAAGGAGGGGGTCACACATGAATAAGTATATTCACGTTATCAACGCTGATGGACGCCGTATAACGTCAGTTGTCATTAATATTTTAACAACAAAAGAAAAAGCGCTAGAACAAGCTAAATCTATTGCTCCCGATTGCGTGTATATTGAGGGTGGCGATGACATGTTAAATGAATTTTTAGCTGGAAAAATTTATAAAAATGGCGTATTCATTGACGCACCTGTGGTTGAATCCATCCCAACCAAAGCAGAAAAAATTGCAAATATTAAGAATTACTATGACGAACGATTTGCAACGTTAGACAAAGCGTTCGTCCGTAGACGATTGATTAATGGCGATATTACAGATTTGCAAGAGCAGTACAAACAACTCAATCTGGAAATGGTAGCTAAGATTAAGGCGGTGAAATAAATGGAAGAAATCAAAAGCAACGTACCAGTAATGCACTTTTGTGAATGGTGTTGGGCGACTCTCAACGAGGATGGAACTTGCCCTTCAGAGGGTTGTATCCACAATGAATTAATGGATTTAGATGAAGAACCATAATGGCCTGGGGTGAGTGAATGGATATTCTTATTACCAACGCTGTGACGGTGTTACAAGATACAGAGTACGCTGATGAATTACGACAGAAAAGAACCGATTTAGCGACGCAGTATGCGACTGAAAGGAGTGCATTATAATGACTTGTTTTTTGTGTGGCAGAGAAATGAAACAGGATGAAAACGGACAGTGGTTGTGTACGAATGCGAAGTGTGTTCGTAGTAAACCGCTTGAACCTGTGACCGATACCAAGACGGATGCAACAACGGCAGATGGTGGCACTAATGAATAAGTTAGTGCAATTAAAAGATACATTTATTGCACGTTTTAATCAAATAAAAGGCGGTAACGTTTCGATAGGTAGCATCGCATTCCTAGAGATTGTTATCGCCTTTTCATTTATCCCTGTTATCGTTGCCGTTGGGATGCTACTTGCTACACTGGCGTTTCATTATTCCGATGAATGGCCATTCCGCATCATTGATACATCGATGAAAGTCATCGACCACATATGGAGCGCTCAGTTGGTAGCGGGCGTATTGGCCTATAGCCGAAAACTCAAAGACACTAACAAGAACGGCATTCCCGATGACGACGAGGACGGCAAGAGTTAGGCGGTGACACATGGATGCATTAATTACACATTTATATTTATCAATTCCAAATAATACGTTGATGGATGTTGGAAGCGTCATGGCGCTGGCTATGATTCTCGTCATCTGCGACGTGTTTCTGCGGCTCCTCATCGAAGCGACACGATATAATCGCGACACGGGAAAAGACGGCTCTCTTCGAAGCATTGCATGTACAATGCTTTGGCGTGGCTGGGGAGCGGTGAAAAAGGGAGCTAAGACTAAGCGGTACATGATGAGCAAAGGCTTCCGAAATGCAATTGCGAAGAAATTGTTATTGCAATATCCAGGATTTTTCACTTTCGCCGTAATCGTATATATCTATCCAGATTACGAAATATTTGAAATCCGTATAGACCAGGCTATCAGTATGTTTCTGCTCTCATTACCTCTTCTATGCGAGACAATGAGTATAGTTGAGAATCTCAATGAAATAGATCCAGCCAGTATAAACATGTTGAGCAAGATATTCGCATTTATGAAAAAATTGAAAGGATGATGAACGATGCAAGGTATAGATGTGTCTGAAAACAACGGCCTCGTCGATTTCGGCGCAGTGCGCAATTGGGGGTATGACTTCGCGATTATCCGCCTCGGCTACGGGAATGACCATCTCGATAGTTGCTTCTACGATAACGTGAATGCAGCGCTCGGCGCGGGTCTGAAAATTGGCATATATTACTATTCGTATGCGCTCGACGAAGACATGGCCAGGAAAGAAGCCGACTTCGTGCTCGATATTCTTGAAGGCTGCGGGCTTACCACCGACAAGCTCGAGATGGGAATCTGGTTCGATATGGAGGACGCGGACGGCTATAAGGCCGCACGGATGTCGTTCACGCCACAGCTCATCACAAATATGTGCTCCATCTTCGTGAATGCCATGTGGCGCGCAGGATATAGCCGGGCGGGCGTATATGCAAATCTAGACTGGTTCACGAATTACATCTACACAGACCAGCTCAGCTGTCCGAAGTGGTGCGCGCAGTATGCGAACGCGTGCGATTTCGATGACGCGTTTATGTGGCAATTCACCGATTCGGCCGACATCGGCGGGAAGCAATTCGATGCAAATAAGTTACTGGGGGAATGGTAAATGTGGAAAAGGTTAAGAATTATATTACTACTTATCCTATTCGTTGCCTTTGCATTATCGGTATCGTCGTGCTTTTTATCGGCGGCCTATGCTACTTCGCCGGACAATCCGGAGACAGTGACACTGACTTGGAGCGAGTATCAGACGCTAAACAACAACTTAACAACGCTAGCGAACAACTCGACGCTGCAACAGCAACGAATAGAGAAGCTCAATCAACTCTTGCAAACAGCATCTTTATCAACCAACGAATCACAGACAGCATTAATCAAAGCGCAAAATCAAACGCAAGAACAGGAGAAGCAATTACAGAAGCTCAATCAATTATTAGAGACGCAGACGCAACAGCTAAACAAAGCGCAAACATCGTTAGCGATAGCCAACGAATCCTTAACACAGCTAGAGCGCGATCTACGCCGAGAGAGAGCTGCCACAAATAGGAACCGTACGATTGCTATCATCGCCGGCGCAACCGCCTTGTATTTCGCAACACGTTGATGTATAATGAAAGCACACAACACAACTGTACAACAACCCTTAATAAGAGCCTGCTGGGGAGTAGGTTCTTATTGTAAAGAAAGCCTACGGACTTAGTCCGTAGGCTCTTTTTTTATTGTTTAAAACTATTGACAATATAGCTATATTGCTATATAATGTGATTATACAAGGAGGTGCAAATAATTGTATGAAAATTAAAGAAGTAATGAGCATTACGGAAGCGGCTCTTAAGTGGGGAGTTAGTCGTAATAGTGTTAAATTTTCGTGCACCGGTCAAAAGGGAAGACCACCACGGTTCAAAGATAATGAATGCCGATACAGTGGTGGTGTTTGGTTAGTAACGTATGATGGAATGGTTCGCTTGTTTGGAGAGCCTGTAGAAGGAGGAAATAAAGATGAATGCAATAAAAGCTGAATTAGCCAACAAACTTACAGAGATTTATAAGGCAATGCCGAATATTAAGTTAGGGATGAATACTGATGATGTAGATTTTCACAACTTCAATGGTTGGCTTGAAGGTGAAGAAGTAAGGTATGAAGACAACGGAGTATACCGTTATGAACATCCGTACTTCCTCATCGATGACGGTAAAGCCTTTGTACATATGGGAAAGTACACTACCGTTGCCCCAATAGCGGCCGCCGCCTACTACTGGGCTCAGGGAAGAGAACGCTATATAGAATTTACACCTGATTTAATTCCGGAAGCGCAAAGAGAAATTTTCATGAAATGCCGTGAAGGAAACGGAACCAACGAAGACTGGGCAGTATTAGAAGCAGTAGAGCTTGATAAAGTAGTATACTCAGACTTTTTATATCCAGTCTTAAAGGCAGAAAATTGTAAATCAGAACGTGGTCAAAAGTGGCTTTTAGAGCACTACGGATGCATCAGAGACGGATACGAAGATGCTGATAGCATGATAAAACGGGAATATCTTGAACATTGCGACCTAGATAAATTAGCTGACTTACAGATTAAAAAGTGGGAATACCAGCCAACGGAAGGTGAAATACAAGCCGCAATTGATGGTTACATGGCATAATGAAAATAAAAAAGAGGAAACACAGCCTACCAAGCAAATGTGTTTCCTCCGGAGTGAGCAAAATGCTCACTCCGATTATAAATTTTTAGAACGGAGTGGTCAAGATGGCAAAATACACAGTTAAATATTCTTGTGGACATGAAGGTATCGTAAATTTAACAGGCAAAAGAGATTACCGTGAATATAGATTAGCTAAAATGGCAGAAGGTCTTTGTGACGAATGCAAACAGAATGAACGCCAAATTATGCGTGAAGTTGAAAATGCACATAACAAAGAAACGTGCTTACAGTACAATCTTAACTTTAAAAAGTTAACTGGTACAGATAAACAGAAAAAGTTTGGTACCGATATGAGATATAAGTTAATGGCGGCATTTTTGGAAAATTACCATGAAGATAATCGTGAAGATATTATTGCCCGGTTGTTAAAAGAAGACCGCGCTGCATGGTGGATTGAATTTGCAGATTATAGAACACCAGATAAGATGAAAGAATTAGCCGAAATTTTAACGGCTAATGATAAACTAAATATAATCTATCCAGAAGATTCTGAATTACAAACAGCTGTAAGGTTGTTTATTGAAAGAGACGAGCTAGTAGCCAGTGTTGACTATAATTACAATATCATCCAGGGACTCAAGAAGTACGGAATGCGCTGGGATGATTGGACTAAATCTTGGAGATTACGTTATGATGAAACCATGATTTCCTTAAAAGAAAGAATGGTAGAGTTAGGACACAAGTTATTATGCGCTGGAATACCAATTATCATCGATGACATTACATTGGCTGAGAAAGCAGTGAATGTAATATATGAACCGTGGCATCATAAATGGATACTGTGGGATAAAGAACGCGAATTGTACATAATTAAAGTTCCTTACGGCGATAGTACTATGAAAAACATTAGAAAATGGTGCAAATGGGATGTTAATTGTAAAGTTTGGACGCTGAAAGGTGACGCGTTCAGAGTAATTGATGATATTAAACAGATGGGGTACAGAATCTCGGATAGTGCTGAAAAAGCTGTAGAAAAATACGCTAAAGCATACCGGATTATGCTTGCAGATGACCGTGTGATTAAAGCTAAGGGAACCGGGGAAGAGCTTCATACAATGAATGCAGTTAAAAAGGAAATCTTGGAGGATTTAAAGGATGAGGATTAAAACACCGTTGCTGAAACATCAAGTAGCGGCCGTTGAAAAACTCAGAAAAATTAAAGTCGGTGCCTTGTTCATGGAGCAGGGAACTGGCAAAACTAGAACGACATTAGAGTTGATTAAGCGCAGGCTTGATGCGGGGAAAGTAGATAAGGTACTATGGCTTAGTCCATGTAGTGTTAAAAAGAATCTTATGAATGATATTAAAAAGCACATCGGTGAAATACCCGGTGTGTTTACGATATCAGGAATAGAGAGCCTATCAAATTCGGCTAAGCTGTACAATCAATTGATGGAGTTAGTAAAGTCATATGACTGCTATCTGATCGTAGATGAGAGTAGCTTAGTTAAAAACATAAAAGCGAAAAGAACGCAGCGCATTATAGAATTAGCAGAGCGATGCAAGTACAAATTGATTTTAAATGGCACTCCAATTACAAAAACAGAAGCAGATCTATTTGCGCAGTGGTACATTTTAGATTGGCGCATACTGGGTTATAGAAGCTTCCATGCATTTGAAGCCAATCACATTGAGTATCGTTCTATTAGAATGCCAAACGGAAATGAGCGGATAGACAAAACGCGCATAAGAAGAATACTCAATACGGACTATCTAGCCGAAAAAATAGAGCCATATACATACCAAGTTAAAAAGAAAGATTGTATTAGACTACCAAAGAAGTTATACAATTATAAGTCATATGAATTATCGGTGCCGCAACGATACAGATACACTAAAATAAAACAAGAGTATTTAGCAGAAGTGGATGAAATAAAGTCGTCTACGATATATAAACTATTTACGGCATTGCAGCATATAGCATCAGGGCGTAATGTGATTACAAGCCCTGACGATAGAATGCGTACAGAGGAATTATATGTTGACGCGCTAACCAATCCTAGAATTAAAGCACTAGCTGAGATACTAAAAGAAGTTGGTAGTGAAAAATGCATTATATTTGCTAAGTATAAAAGCGAGATTGAAGATATAGCTATACTGTTAAAGTCATTAGATAAGTCGTACGCCTTGTTTACGGGTGATGTTAATGTTAAAGAGCGAGACGATAACAAAGAACGATTTGAAGCAAGCGCACAATTTTTACTAGCTAATAAAAACTGCGGCGCCTTTGGGCTAAACCTACAGTTTTGTAGAAATATAATATACTATTCTAATGATTTTGATTATGGCACTAGATTACAATCCGAAGACCGTGTACATCGAATCGGTCAGAATCAAAACGTTAGAATATTTGATTTGGTTGCAAGCGGTACAATAGATGAATTCATCATGCGCTGCTTAAATCGAAAACAGAATATACTCGATGCATTTAAGCGTGAATTAGAATTGAGGAGGGGCTATCATATGAACGGTATAATATACACCGTGACTTCGCCTGATAGTAATATTGATTTTTACAATAAAATTGGGCCGGCATTAGCTTCAAGAAGCGTTAGAAAAGAATTAGGTGGTTATGCGATTGATATTGAACCTCACTGGAATTGCATTTTTGCTGAAAAGAATGATGTGTTAGTTGGCTTCATGGTATTAGAGCCTAAGAAAAGTTTATTTGGAATACAGTCAGGATACGTATTTGAAGAATATAGAAAGCAAGGGATAGCAACAGAAATGCTGAAATTGGCTATTAAACTTGCCAATGAAGAAGGTAAAACTATTACGGCTATGGTACCTAAGGAAGTAACAAAGATTTTTACTAATAATAAGTTTGTTATTACTCGTGAAACGAATAACTGGGGGAGGTGCATCTTTGATGCAGAAGATTTACACGAACCAAAATGTGTATGATGCGGCAGTAGAACGCATTAACGCCGTATTTGATGACTTTGAAAAAGTAGCCGTTTCATTTTCAAGCGGCAAGGATAGCGGCACGCTGCTAAACATCTGCATTGATATTGCACGGCAGCGCAATAGAAAAGTAGGCGTATTATTCTTAGACTTAGAAGCATTCTATAAATTGTCTATTGAGTACGTTGAAAAGATGTTTTCTGAAAATGAAGATGTATTGGAGCCTTACTGGGTGTGCCTGCCGATGGAAAGCCCAAACAGTTTATCCTACTTAGAGCCTACATGGGTATGGTGGGATAGAGAGAGCGAACCGATATGGGTTAGGCCAATGCCTAAAAACAAATGGGTGATTAACGATAAAAATAATCCATTCGATTTTTACTACGACAAAATGCCATTCGAAGAGTTTATAAAATTTTGGGCGCAGTGGTACGGACAAGGTACGAAAACAGCACAATTAGTAGGCATTAGAACGGATGAATCTTTAAATCGATTTAGAGCCGTAGCAGCTGATAACAGTCAGAAGAATCTGTATAAAAATTGGTCGTGGTCTACTAAGATTGACGATAACACATATTCTATGTATCCAATCTACGACTGGGCCGTAGAAGACATATGGACGTATTATGGTAAGTTTGGCAAGCCTTATAATAAGACCTATGATTTGATGTACCGCGCCGGCGTATCAATTCATAAAATGCGTATCGATGAGCCATTTGGTAACGAAGCAAAAGCGGGGCTTAATTTATTTAGAGTAATTGAACCGGAAACATGGGGACGTGTAGTTAACCGTGTTTCCGGCGCTAATTTCGGTAACATCTACAGTGGCAGTAAGATTATGACAGCGGACTACACGCTGCCAAAGGGGCACACATGGAAAAGCTTCTGCAAATTTTTATTAGATACGCTGCCGCCTAAAACAGCAGAATCATACCGTGAAAAGTTTATAAAATTCATAAAATACTGGAATAAAACCGGTAGCCCTGTATCACCTGAGTTTATACGCGTGCTGGAAGACACCGCCGGCGATTCTATTGTTAACACACATTCATTTAGTAAACGTGGCAAAGGTGATAAAGAAGTAATACGCTTTACGAAGATAGTCGACGAATTGCCAGGACTAGATTCAAAGCAGGACATGCTGACCTGGAAGCGAATGGCCATGTGCATTATTAAGAATGATATTGTTTGTAAAGGTCTTTCATTCCAGATGACGAAGGACATGATGCGGCGCAAGGAAGAGCTACTGGCGAAGTATAAAGACATATGAGGTGATACTATGACAAGTCCTGTATATAATATTAAAGCAATACCGATTGATAAAATCAGAGCCAATGAATACAATCCTAACTCAGTAGCACCACCTGAAATGAAGCTGCTGTATGACAGCATCAAGGAAGATGGCTACACGATGCCAATCGTGTGCTACTACAATGAGAAGGATGATATGTATGAAATAGTCGACGGGTTCCATCGTTACCGGATTATGCTGGAACACGAAGATATCTACGCCCGTGAACACGGATGCTTGCCGGTATCAGTCATTGATAAGCCAATCGGCGAACGCATGGCATCGACGATACGACATAACCGGGCGCGCGGGTCTCACAACGTTGATTTGATGAGTAATATAGTCGCTGAATTAGTAGAGATGGGTAAATCAAATAATTGGATAATGAAGCATTTAGGGATGGACGCAGACGAAGTAATTCGGCTAAAACAGATAACAGGAATTGCAGCATTATTCAAAGATAGTGAATTTAGCAAATCGTGGGTGAAAAGCTAAAGAAAAACACATGGGGTTGGAAAAGAGTAGGCGCTGGTAAGCCCGCACTACCCGAAGATGATGGTTTATTGAATTTCAATAGAATACAAGATGAAATAACACCAGTTTGGTTCACGCCTTACAGGTGTTATTTTTTTATGCAATTTTTCTGTTTTCCCTCTTGACTGTACGCCGTTGGCGTTGTATACTATAACCAAGATAATGAGATGCGCCGATGGCGGATAAGAAGAAATGAGGAACAGATATGAGAAAGTACGATATGATGGAAAGAATACAAGATACGGATATGTTAGATTGCATGTTATATAACTACATCGTTAGCGGAAAAATTCAGTATGTGAACGGTGTGTTATTTGGTAAAACGTACGATGTGAAAAATGCTATCAAATCTCCATGTGGCATGGCTGGTAAGTGGAATAAGGACGTAAAAGGCTGGGAAGTAAGCCCTGAAAATTTCAATCGTGAATTTGCAAATTTGACTGAACGTTGGGCAGACTAAGAAGGGAAGGTAACCACAATGGAAAAAATGAGCATCATGTTAGAAGAAGAATACGCTGAAAAAGCACCAAAAATATTAAAAGCCGCGAGGGAGGGGCTGACGCAAGCGGAAGCGTCATTGCTCACAGGCATCCCCAAAGCTACAATCAGTAATTGGGAACAGGGGCGGCGATTGCCGCCAGCATACACCGCCGACCTCTATGTAGAGCGGTTAGAGAACCGCTACTATTATGGAAATCAAAAATTCAACCGTGCCGTCGACCTTGAAATTGTCAAAGAGAATAACGGAATTTACACATTCAATGGCGGAGATAGGATATACTGGAGCAACGACAACAATAATTGGATGTTCAACAGTCCGAATACTGGCGAATACCAGCCAATTACAACTAAACAAGTAATTGAAATGTTGAGCCGCGCAACCAACGTTGAAACATACCTTAACGAAAAGATTGATAGTATTTGGCTTTATAAAACGCTTGACAAAGCGTTATGGCAACCAGCCGAATTGGCTATTGAGTTACTGATAGCAGTGAACTGCTATCATAGCGATATGCCGGTTGATTGCCAACAACTTTTTAACAAATTGGTGCTCGAAATTTCAGAAATAGACCCCACCGACAAACGGAACATGTGGATAGGGTTCCAGGCGGTAATGTACCGTCACAAAGGAGCATTCGTGTATGACAAGGTCCGCTCCTTTCTTGAAGAATTGAATAAATAAAAAAAGCACCAAGTCGAAAATGTGGTAAATCGACTTGGTGCTTTTTTAGAAATGAAGTGCAGATAATCCACACTGTGTCTACGAAAAAAACTAGAAAAAGTTACGTATATGAAAGGAGATGTGTTTTCTATAACCAATGAACGAAGTATTTCCCAAAATTGATTGTTTTCGTAGACACCCATATTATATCAGCTACAGCTGACAGAAACCAAACAAATTGGTTAAAATTATAATTTTTTAAATTAATTCTGCAATTTTGACTTACGGCGTAATGGCCCAAAACTTCATGCGCGATGAAAAATAAGGCTACGCAACATCGGATAGCCAATCAAACGATACATTGAAGTATTTGGTGTATGCACTTAGATATGGGTTTACATGATCACGCACATCATTTCCCAACGTGGTATAGTGCCTGTTGCAACATTTGCACTTAAAAAATTTAAAAATGTAGTTGACACGGCAACACTATTATGGTATTATGATGTTACCGAAAGGAAATATTAATAAAGGGGGTGACAAAATGGCATACAACAAACTGAAAGCGTACTTCGTCGAAAACGGAATAAAACAGAAGGAGGTCGCGGAATTACTCGGCATTAGCCGTGTTACGTTGTCTTACAAATTGAACCGCTATCGAAACTCCGATTTCACGCTAAAAGAAGTACGGACATTGTGTAGCCGGTACAATTTACCGGCTGACAAATTTTTTGATTTAAGCGTTGCCAAATGGGAATAAGGTGGTTAGCGTTTTGAACAGTGAAACTGGGCAACGGTGCGCTACACGATTATCACGGAACGGTTCAATAAGTATATACGAGGTGAGATGTAATGAAGATTGTCAAAACGTCATTGTATGTTTTAGGTGGGCTACTTATTGCCGGCACGGCTGGCAATGCAGATGTTAACCCAAACGCACCGATGATTGAATTCATCGAAACGGCGGTTGCGGGGTTCACATGTATCGGTGCCGCAATGGCAATGAGCCACGAAAAGGCAAAAAAGGTTACGGCTGTTATCGAAGTATCACAGCCAATCGGCGGCACGTACTGTGCCAATCCTTACAGCCGGAAAAAATAAAAAGCCCTTCACCGCTGTCACGGATAAAGGGCAAAACGAAATGTTTCAAGTTAATTATAACACGAGGTAATCGGTATGGAAAATTATATTCAAGAAGTGACCATTCTTAAGTTTCGATTGAACGAAGAAATCATGAAGGCTGCTAAATCGATGGACGGTAAAAGCATGGCATACCGCACGGGTCGTATGAATGGGTTGTGCTGGGCGCTGGAAATGCTCGAAAAAGAAGAATCTTCGTTGCGCGCAACGGCTAAGTTTGCGAAACAATCTAAAGAAGGTATTGAAGGGAAGGACGAAAGCAAATGAAATTATACGAATTAGCAGAAAACTACAACGAATTGTTGGCACTCTTAGACAACGACGAAGCGACGGCTGAAGAACTGGCCGACACGCTCGATGGTATCAATGATGCAATCGAGGTTAAGGTAGATAACATCTGCCGTGTACGCAAGTATTTAGAAGGAAAGGTTGAAGTGTACAAGGCCGAAGCGAAACGACTCACGGCATTGGCTAAACAGGCTGAAAATAACGCTGACAGCATGAAAAACTACCTCGACGAACAGTTGAAACGAATGAACATCAAGAAGATGGACACGGAGCTTTTCAAGCTGTCATATCGCAAGTCCGACTCCGTCAATGTGATTGACCTTGATGCGGTACCGGATGAGTTCAAGAAGGTAACGATTGCGGCTGATAAGACGGCTATCAAGAAGGCAATCAAGGAAGGCGCAGAGGTTGCCGGTGCTGAGTTGGTTACTAACCAAAACTTGCAGATTCGTTAGTGGAGGTAGTGAGTATGATAAATAAATTGATTGAAGTGCAGAAGCTGTTAAAGGCTCCTAAGAACCAGTATAACAGCTTCGGCGAGTATCACTATCGTAGTTGCGAGGATATTTTAGAGGCTGTTAAACCGCTTCTTGCGGAACGTGGGTTACTGATGACGATAACGGATAGCGTTGAGTTAATTGGTTACCGTTACTATATTAAAGCAACTGTTAAGGTTACGGATGGCACTCAGACTTATGAAGTATCTGCTTATGCGCGTGAGACGCTAGAACGCAAGAAGATGGATGATGCACAGTTGACTGGAGCTGCCTCAACGTATGCTAGAAAATACGCTCTTAACGGAATGTATTGTATCGACGATGCTAAGGACGCTGACGGGCTCCCTACTGAACCTAAGATAGAAACAAAGCAGTTCAATGCTACTAAAGCCTTCTATGAATTGAAAGCTAAAGCGGAGAACGGCGGTATCACTGTTAACGAGTTGACAGCGTATCTAAAACAAACCTTCAAGGTTGAAAACTCAAGTCAGATGACGGCGGACCAGTTCCGTATCGCATCTGAATGGGTTACGGCTGAAATCAAAAAGAAAAAGGCATAGCCTATGAAGTGGAAAACACAGGTACAGGTTGTACGGGGGCCGGCGGGAGCGTTCCTAGCGGTCCCCGCTCATACCGAAGTGATGAATCAGATTAAGCCCGATACTGATTATACGGTTGATATTAAGCGGTACCGGGAACGACGATCATTGACAGCTAATGCATATTGTTGGGTGTTGTGTCAGCGAATAGCCGAAGAGCTATCAAAGCACGGCCAATACATCAGCAAAGAGGAAGTATATAGGAAAGCTGTCCGTGACTGTCAAATGTTTGATTACGTGATGGTCAAAGGATATGCAGCTGAGTCATTTCAAAGACGGTGGAATGCATCCGGTGTAGGCTGGCAAGCCGTTGAGCTGACGAAGAAAGATGACAACGTTGTATTCATGGTTTTTCAAGGTTCTTCTGTATATAACACTGATGAAATGGGCCGATTAATTGAGTGCCTCATAGACGAGGCTAATCAGTTAGGTATCGAAACAAGGCCAGTTGATGAAGTAATGGCATTGATGCAGGAGGCTGATGATGAAGAAAGTTAGCGACAAGCAACGACAGAAGAACAAGGAATATGCACGCACGCGTAAATTGGCATACGAACGTGACGATGGAATGTGTGTGTTATGCGGCGCACTAGCTACAGAAACGCATCACATTATCTTTAGAAGCCATGGCGGCACTAACGATTTAAAGAATCTAGCGTGCTTGTGCCGGCATTGCCATGAACTCGCTCACGGTGTTGATGCTAAGAAAGTTAGAGAGGTATTGATGGAAATGACTGATAGATATGAAGAAGGGTGTGTAAGATGTAGTGTCAGACGAGGAATAGACCATGGCAGAACGTAGAATGATGGCTAAAAGTATTATTAAATCAGACCAATTTCTAGAAATGCCGATGAGTAGTCAACTGTTGTATTTTCATCTTCTCTCTGATGCTGACGATGATGGGTTTATCAATGCACCGAAGTCAATTATGCGCGTGATAGGTGCTAAAGAAGATGATATGAGAGTGCTACAAGCCAAAGGATACATAATCCCATTTGATAGCGGGGTGATCATTATTAAGCATTGGCGCATACACAATAGTTTGCGAAAAGATAGATATAATCCTAATCCCCAGTTAGATAATGAGAGAAAACAATTAGTTATAAATGATAGAAAAGAATATGAATTGGCAACCACATGGCAACCACTTGGCAACCACTTGGCAACCAATGGTTACCACAGTATAGGTAAGGATAGTATAGGTAAGGATAGTATAGGAAAGACAACAACAACAGATGAAATAAAAACAATCGAAAAAGATGCTGTTGTTGACGATGAATTGTCAAAAATTGCTAAACTATATCTTGAAAATGGATTCGGACAGGCATCTGGGTATACGGCGGAGTTGTTAAGCCAAGCATTGCATGAATACTCATTCGCCTGGTGTCAAAAGGCATTGCAACTAACGGTAGAACAAGGCGGTAAGTCGTGGCGATACACGCAAGCAA
>OGVK01000033.1_pt1 | contig 16900 bp, 30 predicted proteins | sample 1575721 | NCBI WGS metagenome assembly OGVK01 (sample SAMN07581521, study PRJEB24739) | freshwater metagenome | place: Singapore | collected 2015-01 | reverse complement strand
AGCGGTTCTTTTTACTACTTTCTGGACACTTGGTTTTCGTGTCCAGATGTTAAGTATCTCACAACTTGCGTCCCTTGTCAAGCTCGTTTCATCCCCGGCATGAATGCCGGGGCTTTCGCCTCGCAAACAGGGTAAAGAAGATTATCAATTTCTGTCGGCTGTTCCCAGCAAAAATGTGAAATCGAAAATTTTACGCGCTCTAACCAACTAAGCTACCGCATTACTAAATTTTCTAATTTAGAAGAGTGGGCAGGACTCGAACCTGCGAATATCCGAGGTTGATAATCAATTTACAACGGCTGTTTCCAGCAAAACATGTAAATCGTAATTTTAATCGGATGCCTTTACCAACTTGGCTACCACTCTATTTTGTCCCCCCGTCTCTCAACAGGATACGTTATTCTCTCACAGGTCAGTCAGATTGTCAACTGATCGTAAACTGGCCCGTATTAAGCATCTGCAGCATCTTTTTATTCGTGTTGGCAGCAAATCCGGTAACAAGATCACGAATGTGGAGTGGTCGGTACCCTTCAAGTCGTTCATTATTTTCTCGATCACGCGAGGTGAAATAAATCATTTGTGGAAGATGATTAAACACTTGGTCGAATTTTTCCACAACAAATCGTTCAGAATCAACTGTCACTTCTGTGCTTGCGTGGTTGCTAAGAACTTCTTGTAGGGCCTCCATAGAAGTTTCATTCAGTTCAACATTACCAGTTTCAAAATTGATCATTTTTTACCCTTTTTACTGAATAGTCTTTCGCTTACCACCAATTAGAGTCCAACTGGATTCGACGCACACATCAAAACGCTTTTCCCATTTGGAACCTTCCGCACCAATTGCAATCACATCAAGAACACATTCATTGTTAGAATCTGCAACTAGGCCAGGATCAACCATGATATTATAACCCGGGGGAAGTGAAGAACGCCCAAGTAGGTCAGTAGAACCATATCGACTTGCAGAGGGTGGCGCCACATGGATTCGCACCACAGTTTCTGAAGATTCATTAATAACTCGGAACGCCGCCCGAGTGCCAGCATTCACAACACCCGATGTGAGAATTGCCATACCGGCAACCATAGAAATTATAAACTTTTTCATCTCAGCTCCAGTAATTAGTAATGCTCATGTCATATTCCATTTCAATGACAAAATCAGGGTTTCGTTCCACAACCAGCGCCAGCAGGCCAACTCGAAGAACTTTGGATGATAACCACCAGTTACTTGCAGGTAGTTCTGAGAACCGACCCTTGTAAACAAACTTAACTCCGGCGGCCATCGCTCGTGATAGAATCCCATTACAAGTTCCACATTCATCAATAGCGTCAAGCGAGAAATGACCAGGGGCCGAAACAACAACACTGTTTTCAATTACCGCCTTTTCCTTTCGCATAAGATTCCGAACCGAAGCAAGACCCTTCTGAGAAATACCCGCATTTTCCAGAATTTGCAGGCACAGGTTCGCAGATGCAGTCCGATTCACCCGCTGAATACCAAAATCGGTTCCAACGTTCTCCTTGATGGTGTCAACAGACTTCTTTCGCTTCTTTGCCAATGCAATAAGATAAATCAGACCACATAGATATTCAAAATCTTCAATGTCAACTCTCCCATCCGAAAGATGAGCCAGAATTTCCTTCGGAGAAACCTGAACTTTCAGAATGTTTTCAACCTGTGAAACTTGCATTTTTAACCCTTTTCGTGTTGATTAATGACATTGTGGATCCGTTCCAGTTCTCGATTGATCTGGTTCAGGCTGGCAATTAGCCGGTTAAGCTCTCGCTTAATTTCATTTAGCTCATGTTCACTTAGCATGTTCACACTCCGTATTCATTATACATTTCAAATTCTGGATGGTTCTTATCAGCCAGAACCAAAAGACCAATTCGCAGCTTCTCAGACTGGGAGACCTGATCATTCAGTATCACTTTTTGGCAATCATCCAGACGATATCCAAGATTGTCAAATTGTGCAAGTGGTTGAAGATGCGTTTCAATAAATTTTTCACCGGCAACGAGTGCCCGATGTAGAATTGCGTTCATGCTACCATGAAGGAGGAAATCTAAACATGGAGAAAAAGCACATGTAATAACTTCCCCATTCCAAATGACTGCTCGGCAATCTTTTCGCAAGCTATTTCTAAAACGCGCCTGTTCTTTTTTCGATGTCCCCGCAGCTTCCAGCAGACCCAGGCACATATTTGCTGATGTCGCCCGATTCGCTTTATTCAGAGAAGTATGAATTTGTAAGTATCGTCGAGTGACACCAATACCAAGGTCTCGTTCCTTCGATACCACAAATAGATGCAGCAGTGAACAGAAATACTCCATGTCACATGGCAGAATCTTTTGTTGCTTGAGCATGTCAAGAATTTCACTAGGCTTGATCGCAATCGAATGAACCCACTGTCCGAGATTAACTTCCATCACGTTCTCCGAAATTTGTAATGTCCCCATTGTATCATGGGGGCTGGATTTTATCCATACCCCCACTGAGTGTAGGGTTATTGATGACGCCCGCGATAAATTTCTTCAAAATCAATCACAGTTTTTTCAAATGGTCGAACTACGGAAAATCCCAAGTAGTCAGTTCCATAATGAGAGGCATAGAATCCAAAAAACTTTATGTTCACTTGTTCGCTACCACGAGAAAATTCCCAAACAGTCCAATAGTCCGATCCTTCATTTTCACCACCATGAGATGCCATCATCTTGGACGAAACACCTGAAGGGAGTTCCTCCATATAATGGACATAACCTTCCATACGACTGTCGCAAAAATCTCGGTTAGGTTCGAAAAAGTCAACCATCACCTTCTGCAGATCATTACTCATACACAATCACCGTCTTTTCCCTAGGAGTGACAAACCCCCAGCCATCATAATCAGTCCCATAATGCGATGCATAAGTTCCATCAAACCGAACATAGGAAACTTCGTTTTCCATCGTGAACTTCCAGACATGGTAGTATTCAGAACCTTGGTCTTCACCACCATAGCGATCAACGACGACCGCACTAATCTTTTCGGACCGAAGCTTAACCAGCTCATCAAAATGACCCGAATCACCATGCAGCATTTCCTTGCAAACTTGTTCACCGTCAACAACTGCATTGGTCATTTTCTCCGTTCGCCAATGCTTGTATTCATAACTACCACCATTGGTGAACACATCAGTCAGAATTTCATCTAGCTTACTCATATCTTTAACTCCTCAGTTAATTTATCCATTAGTTCAACCCTTGCCATTGAGCGAAGATCCGCCCAATTCCAAATAGCAAAATCTCTAAACCAGCCACTTGTCAGACTGGTACACACTTTTTGAAGTGCTTTCATGTATGCCGAAGTGGCATATTTCTCTCGACCAGGAATTAGAAATCTTTCAAGAGCAATAACTGTAGCCTCTTCAACTACACACATCATTTTTTCTTGATGTGTAAAATTTTCCCACAAGGATTTTTCACACCAAGCCAGATCGGTCTTATTTGAAAACTTCAGACGCTCATAGAGTGGTCGTTCGAAAAAAGCCACACGTTCATGTAACCAGTCATGATCATATATCTTTTTAACTGCATCGTCAAAAAACTGTTGATTACCCATCATCAAACTAGGGTTTTTCTGCTTGGCTAAGTCCAACGTGATCTTCTCTCGCCGCTTCACCAGCTCCCAATCTTCATGATTGAAATGTTCTTTTAGGTACTTGTGGAAAAACGAAATATGCTTAATCCAATTATGATCAAGAGAAAGATGCGACATTTTAATCGCAGATAAACCACGAAGACTACAAATCGAATAACTTTGCCCACCAATGACAACAAAATTATCCGTCTGAAACTTTGTTACAAATTCGTCAGACAAATATTCATGTGGATGATGAACTTCCACAAGCAAATTCGTGGTTGGTGGATTATCAGTAATAATATCCCAGTCTCGCTTATCATTTAGCAAGATACCAGGACGCCAAAAATCAAAAGCTCTTGAACCAATCAACATAATTACCACACCGTCTCATTGACATCCTCACCGCCCTAAAGGACGGTGATTCCCGGAATCACTTCCGTAATTTTCTGCTTCACAGCCGAATGCGAAATTTTTACGTTTCGTCTAATATTAGCTCCACAGACTACCCCCGCTTGCCCAGCGGTTCTGTTACTACATCTGATCACTTGGTTTTCGTGTACAGATGTTAAGTATTCCAGAAATTATCCCACTTGTCAAGCTCGGTCCATTCCCGGCATTCATGCCGGGGGGGTTTTCGCCTCGCAACTGGATAATTAAATGTTCATGCCGTTCAATCATGAGATTAATATATTTTTCACGATTAAAACCATTACCCATAAAATCCGGTGCATACTTCACCAACACATCCAATTCTGGGAAATTGCCAGAATTACGCCATTCTGAAACCTGTTCAGGAACAACACCAATACTGCGTGCAACAAATTCGCAAACTGGGCGAGTAATCTGGCCGTAATATTCTACGGGGATCCCATAGTGCTCGCAATAATCCAGAACCGCATCACAAATCGGAGTTGTTGCAGACACACGAAACTTGTTCAGTTCTTCAAAAGGGATGTTTAGGATCATGATTTCCTCACAGGTCAATTTCAAGGTTTCCACACTTAGAAATCCAATCGGTCAGAAATTGAATGAGCATCTGTCGCTCAAGCTCTGCCCGATTGATTTCACCAAAAACTTTATATTTGGGAATCACCCAATACTGAAATGTATCCCATGATTTCATCCTGAAACCAAAACGGGAATCCAAAGATTCAGGGTACGTCTTCTTGATGAAGTCATACCACCTTTTTCCAACATGTCGCCGACTATTAAACGAATCATATTCGCAATAGCACAACGAATAATCAATCAACGCAGGAAACACTTCGAACATCTTCATGTCCAGCATGTCTCGCATGTCAACTAAACTAATCTTCATGGCGTAGGCTCCGCTAATGGGTCCATTATGGCACAGTGGCGGGGCCTAAGCAAGCCCCAACCCCTCAGTCCCGCCTGTAAATCATGTACTCCATGTCGGGGAAAACTTGATCGGGGTTATTTTCAAACGCCTCTTGCACCATCTTCCTTCGAACTTCCAACGGCGAGTTTTCAGTGCCAATCATCAACGAGTTGATGTATTTCTTCCAAGTCATAGTTTCAGAAAAAGTCAGCAAACTCGCACCGTTCTGCCCCCAACGGCCAATAGCAGTATTCGCAACCATCCGAGTTTTTTTATTCAGTTTTAGATTTTCAACAATAGTCGAAATCAAGGTCATGCTTGCATCAGTCGGACTCAATACCTCATATCTAACATGCACATCTTTGAACGAGATTTTCAAATTCTTTGCAATGGCACTCTTCGCAACCAAATAACACAAAAAGACCTCGTAAAACGACACATCCACAAGTCGCCGATGGAAATTGTCTTCCACCAACTTATGCAGTTCTCGCATGGTCAGTCCACTGACCACAAGTTCAAACTGTTCAGTAGTTTGACAAAGGAGCTTGTCAATTTTAGTAAATGAGACTTCCATGATTAATCCTCCACCTTTGCAGTAAATTCCAGTTGAACATTGCCGACGTTGGTAATCAGATGCGAAATAAAGTTGACCCGCAACGTACAAAGTTCGTCCAGAAAATTACTACACTCATCGCCGCCCATGAATCTCTCATAGTCCTTCAGTTCAGTTTCCAAAACGGAATCACCACATCCCACATTTCTGTGGAAATCTTCTGGACTCAGACCATACAACACTTCGAAAATGTTGGTTTCAAGGATAAGCACGGTCTCATACGGGATTTCATGTTCAGCCCGAATAATTTCACAAATCGTCGGACAAAGATACGTTTGCATCCGACCATCAGGACGAGGGTTGTTGCTGAACGCATGCAGCAGTTCAGACAGCGTGAAACGGGAAGTGAACATTTGGGGGGTCATGTGTAAAACTCCGTTTGGTTGGTCAGTGAGACTATTGTAGCACAGCGCCGGGGTTTATTGCAAAGACCCCAGCGCCAGCAGGGTTAAACCAGCTTCAGAACTTCATTGATGAAATATTGTGCATTTTCCCGACGAATTTCCGCCAGTCGATCTTCCATAATATACGGAACACCAATCGTATTAAACAGGTGTTTATTTCGTACAACCGAAATTTCACCATCAGCAATAACGTTGAGAGGAAGCATTCGCTTGTAACCGTCAAATAGATCATCATCAGACATCAAAGAAGTTGTTGCAATAATCGGACAAACATGAACATGGGACAGATACGGCTTCATGAAGCTATACATCGTCTGGAGGGCATCCCGTTCTGCAACAATCGACTTAGTATCAAACTTAGAGCCAATCTTTTGCTCAACAACAATCAGATACGCACCTTCTCGGGCATTCACCACCACGAAATAATCGGGACGTGACACCTTCCGACCATCGCCCATACGGAAATCACCAATGCCGACATTGTTGTAGAACCGGGTCTTGGTAAACATGTCCCAAGAGAAATATCCAACATCAAAATCAGTATATCGAATCAGCCCACCACCACGATTATACCCCAGGAATGAATCAATTTCATCAATCGACATCTCATACGGCTTCAGCATTTCATCAATCACCTGCTGAATGTAATGACCCATTGAAACCATGCAACTTTGGGTTCGAGAAACAAGCTGGGCCAGTTCCGGTCCAACCACCATAGCGAAATTCGAGAGTTCATTCGGGACCGCAGTTTCAAGCTTAGTGTTAATTGCCATTTGTGATTTACCTTTTTAAAAATTAATATTCAAGGGTGAACGCCCGGCAAGTCGATTTCTTACCAGAAGCCTTCGGATTTACACAGCTTCACATACCACTCAAATTTCAGCTTGTATAGCGTTATTTCAACCAGTTCATTTTCATTCTGCATGATGTCGGAAACCAACCCGTTCCAAGACACAATCTCAGATTCCGGGTTCATTTTTTCCAGTTGCCTGATAAGGTGTTTAACTTTCATTTCGTGCGGTGTAAGTGAATGTCAGTGTGGGGAAAATGAAATTCGGGTGCTTCTCTTTGATTTTTTTCAAAATCAGTTTACGACATAGTTTTGGAGAATCACGGTGCACTAGAAATTCCAGCATGGCATCATAAAGTGGAGAAATCTCAGTAGATACAACTTCACTCCCGGTAAATCGCAGAAATCGAATCAATGTTGTAATGCCAAAGCTATCAGAACCACTTTGAGGGGCTTCAGAGCCCTTTTTGAAATGGACACCGAAATCCCTCTGCATGACCGCTCTGACACCCGCCATGGCCTTTTTAGACAGTCCTAGACCCATCATCAACGAGTAATTGAAGTTCGCCGAAGACACATTACCATCATTTCCAACAGGAATCAAATTATATGAGGGATGATAATTCAAACTCGTCGTTTCACCTTGACGAAGAGAACCTTCTATCGCATACGCCAAAAAACAACAAAGATACAGTGAAGCATCTTCAGTGGGTTTACCGTAGTTCCGCAATAGCCAGTCAATAGACAAGTCGGAAACTTCTACAGTCTTTGTAGTGAAAAACCCATTGCTCCTAGTTTCAATAAGTTTAAATTGCGGATTCATTTTTAATACCCCTCATTTTCAATGACGAAAAAGCCATCAGGGTTATTCTTAAACAACATGTCAAGCATACCAATTTTCGCCATAGTCCTATGAAAAACGTTCACGTTAATTTCAACAACACTATTATAGGCGTAACTGTCATACGACAAAATTTCAAGCTCTGGCGGAATTGCAATACCATAAATTTCACAGCCACGCTTATAGAACTTAAACATGTCGTCTTGAGAAATACATTCTTCAATACCAAATGAATGCTCTCCAAACTTGAATTTCTTTTTATCCAAAACCTCGTCCGGAAACATTTCCGACAATTGCTTGGAAAAACTTTTCTCATCAAAGAACTCACAACGGTGACGTACCATTGCTTCTGCCACATGGCACAAGTAGCTATAATCAATAGGAAAACAATGTGCCGAGGGCTCGGCGACTTCTTGGCACTTTCCCACAAGGAAATTCATCAGTTCAATCAGGGTGAACTCAACAGTATCGGTCTGGTCCATTTGGTGCCTCCTGCGGCAGTTTGGTTGCTCAATGACTGCATTTTACCTCATCCACCCCGCCATGTCTATCACCATGCTTCCAGTGGGGGTCTTCCCGCCAAAAAAGTAAAAATAAATTTATATAATACCACGCAATCAAACAGACTGTCAAGAAAATTGACGAAAATGGGCCTATTTTTGACCTTACTATGAGTGGGGTCTCTTCCCTGCCACCTTATGCTGTTCTGGTGGTTGTTTCTAAAAGAAAAAGTAAGACCACATCACATTGAAGGTCATCCCGAAATTCGTCATACTAAGGTGGCAGGGAAGGACAGATGATGAAACTTTCATTTCAAGAGTAAAAATAAATTAAGTAGTGTATCATACAGACCGCAAACAGGTCAACCATAACCAGAAATGAAAAAACCCGCCACAAGGACGGGTTTCGGTGAAAAAATATTCAGGTCAGGTAAATTTTCGCTTCGGGGTTTTTATGAATGATTTGTTTCAGCATACCCACCCGCATGAAATTCTTAAGCTTAGTAAACTTCACATCTTTATTTTCAAGCCCAAATACGGTATATGACTTCCCAACATTTTCAATGTAATCGTTGAATTCTGGTTCCGACATCCAGTGTTCAGTCCCTTGGAATTCAGTCATACCAAGCCAAGCAAGTTCAATGTATTTCATCTCCGAAAGGAACGAATGAATCCCAGATGCATTCATTCGGGATTCTTCATATTTGGTGAAAACTCGTTCTTCCCCAAGCCACAAATTGAGCAATTGCATTCCTTGGTCTTCACGACGTTCATAAATGTCAACAAAGTTATCCACAGAATCAATCAAAACCAAACACATGAAATGTGTCGGTCCCATGTTCTTACGAATCGTGTTCAGATATTCATCATAGAAATCCGCAACTCGAACCACCAGACGACCATCTTCGTTACGCAGATACATTTTAATGCCCTTTTAAGCAATTTAAATCGGGTGGAATGTCCAAGGATACCACCGGCCAGTAAAACCCGCTCAAAACGCCTGTATTCGCGTCCTATCGGGGGTCCATGGGTTGTATTCTACCCGGAAAACAGCGCCAGCAGGTAACCCATGTTGGAAATAGGGGTATTAAAATGTGAAAAAACCGCTTACCTACTGTTAAGCGGTTTTTTCATCAAATGAAATTTACTAATTCATTATGTCTACAAATTATTACATTGTTAGACGATTGCGAAAAGAAATGCAAGTGTTTTGGATGTTCCCAGTAATCACCATCACAAATTATCGCCAATCGGCCATTATTACTATTCCAACAAGATGCCATAAGTTCAAGTTCCATTTTAATTCCATCTTGTGCGCCACCTTGACTATTGGTATATTTGTGAGTTATGAAAATACGTTCGCTACCATTTACGCCAACCAAATCTAAACTTTTTAATTTTACCGCACTATTTTGGAATGAAATAGAATTTTTTCCACTTTTCGGCAAAATTGAAAATTGCCAATCCCAATTAATCCCATTTAGGAAGTCGCAAAGAATTTGTTCTGTTTTATTTTGCTTTTTCGCATCTTTAGAAATTTGGGAAGCAACAAACATTCGCAATAAATCATTCCGCCTACACTCAACGAGAAACTGTTCAACTGTGAACATACCAAACCACTGTGGATGGTCAATTTCGATAATCCGCTTCAATCTGGTCATCATCTGGTCAGAAATTTTAGCACTCAGAAGACAATCATTAGCCTCACAATCATTTTGGAATTGTGAAACCTTAATGTTTTGTAGAAAAATATCATTCATTTAGAATCTCCACGGCATAACTAATAATACGTTTCACATTTTTAAAGTCCAGCCTACGCCGAAACTTTCTATCGGTTCGCATTCCCTTGAACGCAGTATAAAAAACATCTTCTGTATCGGTTCTTTCCTTCTGTAAGATAACATTGCATAAATCAATTACATCTTCTGACGAAATTGCCCCCAAGTCAACACTAATTCTTGTAATAGAACGACTTGTATTTTTAATACTACTTGGTTCAATTTCACTCCCACGGACAAACCTTATCGTTGGACCAGTTGTATCATCTATACCAATCAATCCAATTTCCCCGTTCGGATCGTTGAACGTCATTTCTACATTTTTTTCTGGCGTCATGATACATTTTTGTAAATCAGAGAATTTACCAATAAATTTGTCCATCCTAAACACACCGAAAGAACTATGATGGTTCGGCATGAACAGAACTAAGCAGGATGGACACTCAGTATCATTAAACATTTCTGTAGTTAAACTGATGATGGCGTAAATTCTATAATGGAAAATGTTCTGCGTGATAAAACTTTCAGGAACAATACAAGCCCCATAGTCAAAATTCTGTAAAAGCACATCTAAACTGGCTTTATACAAATCATCATACTCCGTTTCTGGAAATTTTATACCTCTACGAGTTGCAGAATTTTTCGCCAACCATGGATTGTTTGTTATAAAAGCCACAGATTCAAAATCAGTGGGAAAGTCGAAAATCATATCTCGTTGGATTGTGTCCGGATCTTGCGGATCAATATCATAGAATTCCCACTCACGATGAAATCCAGCATCGGAAACTAATTTAGGAATGTCTTTTCCACCCGCAAATGGCTCCATAATCTTCCCCCTGGGTACCATGTTCATCCATTCTCTAAAAATACCCAATTCAAAAATGTTTTCACTTGGTTTGGTCATAAATTGACCAAGTTCACGTTTACAATCTAAATTCTGGGACATAAAAACTCCTTAGTGCTGTATTGAAATTGTATCAGGGCGTGAAGGGAACGTCTACTACCCACGTTGTGAGTAGGGTCATAAGAACGCAGGCCCGGAACATTGTCCGGGCCTGCTATACGAATTTAATTCTCAATCGAGCTGTGCCAATTTATTTTCAGTGATTTTCTGAATTTCAAAAATCGGGATATCACTATCAAAAGCATATCCTAGACCAATTACTGCACACATCAACGAGAACCGTCCCACTATAGTTTTATGCTGCCCTTCTTTAGCCATTGCTGCGATAATTCTATCGATGCCCCTTTCAACATCTGAAAAATTACGATACTGCATGTTTGACCTCCAACTTATTCAACAGTGATACCATTGTCCTTCAGGATCTTCCTCCAAGTTGGACTAATGTAATCACGTCCACACATACATCTCACTACTTCCCATGCAACTTCGTCAAATTCAGCGCCAGCACCAAAAATTCCGCTATTGTATCGAGACACCCATGAGATACCTTCGGGATGTTCAGGATCAAAATAGATGATTAGTGAAGATTTAGCTCCAAGATTAAGGTCATAGCCAAGCAAATTCTTCCCATTAACCTTGACAAGCCCAACTTCAACACCTTCATCAAGGACCAATCCAGATACTAGATCATGAATACATTCCTTTACATTCTCACTTTCCCATCCGATCTGAAACCAATATGAACGCATCTTCATGCACGCTCCATCTTCAGCCCATACACTTGTTCACCAGTTTCCACCGAATAACATTCAACCAGCACTTCATTCGTCTTTTTTACTTCAAATAGTCGGTTCACCGTCTGCCGACAAAATTCAGCAGCAGATTTATCATCCGTCGTCTCTGTAGCTAGGTCCATCTGAAGAACACCATCAACATAACCATAAAACTTGTACTGTTTCATTGCTTTTCCTTTTTCGCTTGTTTCCATTCTTCAATTAATGAGTTCGCCATGACTGGAGAAAGAAATCCACCACATGAAATTAGAACACCTCGAATCAATTCTTTTTGGTCCATTTCAGGTGAGTATTTTTCTTCCAGCTCCTTCAGAACTTTTACCGCAACTTCGCAATTTAGTTCCATCAATGGACGACACTCAGGAATTGCATCGACCTCATCCTGATACTTCTGTATCAGTTGTTGAACGTTATTGCTCATTTGTTTTTCGAGCCACTTCAGTTGTAGCAGCCTTTCGATCATTAATTTCTTGAATACTGAAAATACGTTCCAGTTTACGCTGAAGCATACTACCAATATTCTCGGCAACCCACTCACTGAAATTCTTGATGATCTCATTGAAGACCCACCGAATAACCAGAAATGGCGCACAACCAATGTATCCAAAAATGTATGAGGCAAGCTCTGAACGATCAATCTTAATTTCAGCCTTCATGTCTTGATAGTTCACAAAATAAATCCATCGGTAAGAAATACTGGTGGTGTCCCGACCTCGCTCAGATTCTCGAATTCTTTGCACTTGCCGAATATCAAAAATACCAACCTGAAGGATTGATACCACAACACATGCAACCATGTAACCAATTGCAAATACCCAACCATTCAAAAATCCGAAAATTATAACAGTTGTCATCATCAAATACCCAATGAAACTGGCAAAAACGCCAATTTCCTTTGGAGATTCATACTTGATACAAAACATACCAAGAACCAAAATAACCAGGAAAAAAGTAATAAAATTACCAACCGTGGTCGCCATAACCATATTCATGAAAAGTTCTTGCATTTAAACCTCCGTATTAACGTAAATGTATTCACTTCGTGCCATTCGGCAGAACTCACCAGTGAAATCTTCAAACTTAATCAAGTCGCCACCGTCCCCATCTGCCGAACAAAGAAACCGCTCACGTTCACCATTCTCAGAAAGCGTCAGGGTGTCATAAATCTTGCCATCTGAGCCAAGCACACTATATCTGCGACTGATTTGGTCAGGAATGAATCCCTCAAACACATTCATCGTCTTGGGATACTTACATTCCGTAAATGTTCCAAAAGAAAAAATCTCCCCCTGGTTAATCATCCCCAGAGTAATGTCATCCGTGTTTTCATGGTGCTTCGCCCCGAACACACTAAAATTTTCAGACCACTCACCCATCCTGAAACCAGGATTGAAATGTTCAATTTCATATCGCTTTTGCTGTTCATCCCATTCAGCCCAGATAAATGCCTTTAGACCATCAGTCATGACTTCAAGCATTGAAGGGGAATAAAGCCCCTTCATCTTCGCCTTCAGAACTTCCAAATCAATTTCATACCACATAATCGTTTACTCCATTTTTCAAACTAGAAAGAAACCACGCATACCCAACAAACGAGACCCATCATCGAACAGATTAGCAAAAGACAAATTCTTGATCGCCTTGGGTGCGAAGAATCTCAAGTAGCATACCAAGTCGGCTTGCATAACGATGAATTGATGTAACAGTCTTCCCATCACCATCATATAGAAATTTGTACACATCAATCTTCAGATGACTTGGCGTCTCACCAAAAATTTCCGCAAAACCAATATTGGTGAACTTCAGAAGATCCTCAGGAACAATCAGATCGTCGAAACCGAATTCAAGTTCATCAAAATCAATAAACTCAACTTCTACCAGTTCTCTGTTGCAGATTTCAGTCAGCATCCTGAGCAATTCACTCTGGAAAATCACTTTGTCAAAACTGACTTCCGGTTCATCACCATACAACTTGTGATAAACCCGGTTCGCAGTAAAGCAAAGATAGGACACTTGGTAAACATCCGTATTTGTAGTATTTTCCTCCTTATTAGGATCAATGGAAACACTCTTCATTTCGGCAAGTAGGTCAGAGATTCGAATTTTCAGCATGATCGTTTAATCCTCGGTTGGTGGCTTGATGGGTTCATTATAGCCCAGTCTGCGCGCCTGCGTCTATACCCCTACAAAAAATAGGTCTTCGCCGTTAGTATGAATACATTGACAGCGCCAGCGAAAATGAAAAAGCCGGACTGCTCGCCCGGCTAAAATTATTCCCCACCGCATGCAGCTCGCTTAAACCGCCTCATTAACTCCGCATCAATCGAAGCCGCAACTTCCTTTCGTCGTTTTGCCCATTCTAAATTTTTCGGACTTGCCTCAGTAGGTTTCACAACTTGAAGTTTAGGACACTTCTCATTAGAACATTCCGCCCGCATCCTGTCAGCCCCACCACCATCATACTTCGCAGATGAACAACAAACTCGACAAGTCAACCAACCACTCGACATAGATGAACTCATTTTAACTCCTTATCCAAGTTCAATCACCAATTCACGATCGCCATATTTTTCAATCAGTGCCTCCATGAGAATAATGCGCCTTTTTACAATATTTTCACCCTCACACATTTTCAGAGTTATTTCAGGGTCGCAAATCCAATTTTGAATGGATATACCCCAGCATACCTTCCCAAAAACAGTGGGATATGCGTTATGAAACGCTCGATGGACCAATGGGGTGAATTTTCCATATGTGATCTTACTGAAAAATGAAATTTGATACCATTTCTTCTTATCAAGAATCAGATTTATTAATGAAGGACAAATGTATCGAGGTGAATTTCCAGTCCTGTAATAAGATAACACTTCACTAAGTTTGAAAACATAAGTTCCCTTAAATCGGAAAAACAAACCCATTTTAAACTCCAAATTTAGTACAGACGTTGCACCAACTTATGAACTTTCCTACTTACCCCAGGGTTGACATCCTCACCGCCCTGAAGGACGGTGATTCCTGAACTCACGTTCAGGTCTTTCTGTTTCACAGCCGAATGCGAAATTGTTACGTCTCGTCTTATATTAGCTCCGCAGACTATCCCCGCCTGCCCAGCGGTTCTTTTTACTACTTTCTGGACACTTGGTTTTCGTGTCCAGATGTTAAGTATCTCACAACTTGCGTCCCTTGTCAAGCTCGTTTCATCCCCGGCATGAATGCCGGGGCTTTCGCCTCGCAAATAGGGTAAATCCACAAGTATGAAAGAACGAACTAACAAAAAATCCACATCATTTGATTATTACCAGTCTATTAACAAAATCATAAGTTACGAAACCCTTAAATGGGAAAGAAATTTTACTTTCGTGATATACTTCAAAATTAAATTGTTCCAAGTATTTGCACAAATTTTCTAATTCTCGGATGTTGTCGAAAATGGCAGTTGTGGGGAATCTAAACTCGTCCAAAATTTGCATTTCTGTCTCCTATCCTATTGATGGTGTCCTAAGAATACCGGAACTGGCTAGGTCTGTCTAGCCCCGCGTGCCCGAAAATCTTAAATACTCTAAATTCCTATTTAAAAATGAAGATTAAAAGTATTCTGGAAAACATTAGATTTAAAGAAATTAAATCCGGCAAATTTAATTTAGATGTTGCTGCCACTAATTCTTATAATAGAATCCAAACACAAAATGATTTCGACATGTCTGGTGGGACAACAAAAGCTCCAAAGAAACCATCTGGTGCGTTTGGATTTGTATCATCTAAACCAGATTCACAAGAAGTCACGAAGCAGCCACACACCCCAGAAACTGAAGATGAGCTAGGCGATGATGGGTTCCACCATTTCATCACTATCGCAATTCAGCATCAAGACAATCCAGCGTTCCCCAAAATCCATGATGTTGTTGTGAAAAAAGGTGGCGAACACTATCTCCCACATTATAAGATGGAAAAACTTATTCCAACAAATAAAATACCAAAAGAAATTTTAGATTCACTATTTGAAAGATTATTTGGGGCTAAAAAGACGAAGATACAGGCAGCAGCTACGTTAGAACATGCCATACAAAGTAATAAATTTGATGGTATCGTCGATGAACATTTGAAAAATGCCTGTCAAATCTTGGCATCTAATAAAGATAATTTCAATATCGACCTACATTTCAATAATTTTATGTTTAGATTTGCTGGTGGAAGTTATCAATTAGTAATTATAGACCCGTTTTTGTCTAAAATTCACCCAGAAGAATGAAAAAGCCGGCAATTGCCGGCTTTTTTAAAAGTATGAAAGTCCATATCGGAAAACAAAATTTTTCAACTGACGTTCCATATTACGCTTGGACGGAACCTCATGCTGCATTACTGTTGCAACATATGTGATAACATTTTTAATGATGGATTCGTAAAATTCATCAAAATTATGAACTTCTTGCTTTAATAAATTTTTCACTGATTCATTTAATTTTTCACCCCTTACTTCGGAATCTTCAATTTTTTGATGTTCAATGAAAATTTTAGACATACTACTGGAAAAAATAGTATTGATTAAATCGGTAAACATCATAGTAAAATCATCCAACTCATGATATTTGTTTTTGAAAGTTTTAAGTTGCACAGTTTCTACTGGGTGATGCAAAGTTTCAAATGGTAAAACAACATCATTCATAACATGTTTTAGTGATGCTCTTATCACTTTGATTGCTCTATTTGCATCAACATTAGATTTTTGAAGTTTACCCAACACAGCATTAAAATATTCAGCACAGTAGTTAGAAACTGCGGATTCATTACCGCCTGAGATTAGATCGTTAATGCTGTCAGCATAACTCATTAAAACATTCTTTACTGCACGTTTTACATTACTATCATCTTTACCATCTTTAGCGCGATTCCCATCTAATTGGTCTCTTTTTGTAATAAACATATCCACAATTTTTATACTTTTCGGATTGTAAATGACCGCCTGAGTTGGCTCTGTGTTATAGATTACACCAAGTCCATTATCTATTAACCCGTCAATCCCATGACTTAAAAACCATGTTGAAATTTTCGCAGGAACCGAATTGACCCCATGGGTAATTTGCGGCGGTACATACCAACCCTCATCAATCTCACCAATCCCAAGTAGGACATACAGTATTTTTAATAAAATTGTGCCGAATTCTTCCAAACCTAGCTTTTCGAACGCAACATCAAAATTATGAACTTCTTGCTTTAATAAATTTTTCACTGATTCATTTAATTTTTCACCCCTTACTTCGGAATCTTCAATTTTTTGATGTTCAATGAAAATTTTAGACATACTACTGGAAAAAAT
>OGVK01000032.1_pt1 | contig 16996 bp, 20 predicted proteins | sample 1575721 | NCBI WGS metagenome assembly OGVK01 (sample SAMN07581521, study PRJEB24739) | freshwater metagenome | place: Singapore | collected 2015-01 | reverse complement strand
TAACCCTCAAATGTAGGGTTGGGATATGGTAGTCTCTGCGAGTCTATGATTTTGGGAATTGTATTCCTTCTGTTAGGTACGACCAATTCTTGTGGCTTTTAATCGCATCGGTGCAACTCTTACTAACCCCGAATAACACAGATATTTCTTTTGACGTTTTTCCCTTAAGAAACATATCAATTATAATTTTAACATCGGATTCTGTTAGTTTAGCCTTTGGGTGTTTTGACCCCTTGAAGTCAGCATGATTTTCTTTCATTCTCTGCCTTGTTTCGTCTGATGGAGATTTTCCTCTCATTGGACTTACCTTTCCATACATTGGGTTCTTTTCTCCTGCAAACTTTCCTTTAAGTTTTTTCGATATTTTTTCAAGAGTTTCTTTTGTATGCTTCTTCCCGTAGAACCCATTGTTTTTGCCTTGAGTATGCTTACTTCTCCAGTCGCTCATTTTCCTACGAGCTTCCTTAGTATGGTGCCTATTTGTCATGCAACACGATCCAGGCGTGCCTATATTATATCCAAGCTTCCTGTTCATGGTGTCATATGTGTCTACCCAATGTTCTTCAAGTAAGTCTAATGATTCTCTATCGCATATCTCAAGCACTCTAAAGACAAATGATTGTGATCCATACATATTCCACGCGTTTTGCAAATGGTCATTATGGTGACAGTTTTTGTTTAACTCTCGCTTATGTTCTTGCCATCTCTTATAGATATTCACACTTTGGCCAATATATTTCATGTGATTAACCTTGTTTTCTATACAGTATATTCCTGTCAATAACTTAACCTCCATTTATGTTACATAGTTTCTCTCAGGATTGTCCGCTTCCACTCGGAGTTCCCCTGATATAAATCCCTTATTGCCAGCATATTACTATGCTGCGGAGCAGATACGTTTACCCCAAAGTTTCCCAGCTTCTATAATGTTATCCACTGATTCCCCATACTGCGCTGCAATCGTCAGGAACTTCTGTGATTCACTATTGAGCATGTTCTGTTGTTCCGCTTGTTCACTTATGCCTTTACCTGCGGCGTTTGCTGCTGTATTCGTATGATCCATAACTTGGTTCATGCCAGCCATAGCTTTATCCATGCGAACAATAGAATCCAATGCAGTTGCCGGGACCGCAAGAGCAGCACCAATGAGTGTACCAGCCGCTATCCACGATGCATGGGAAGCAACTCTGTCTCTCATGCGATCCAATGCACTCGTATAGGTTCCTATTGACTTACTGAATGCTTCCTGTTCTGCCTTGGCAACTGACATACCCTTAGTATACTTGTCAAGCTCTTTAGTATACTTTGCTAATGCATCAGCAGACTTTGATGGGTCGAGTGAATCCTTTTGGTATATCCTATACTGTTCCTCGATATTTTTCGAGAGTATACTCATCTGCCTTGCGTAAGACATTTGAGAACCAGATGTACCAATTGAGTCCATAAGTGCTTGCTTGGTTGCCTGTTGTTCTTGAATCTTGGCTAACTTTTGGCGTACAGTTGATTCGTAGTCAAGTACCTTTTGTCTCGCTTGCATTTCTTGTTCTGCTGCAGAATTAATCCTAGCAACCTGAGCAGTGTTCATTTGCGCTTCTCTGTTAGCCGCCTGTGTCATCGCACGTTCTCTTCCAGATGCCATCTGTTCTATAAGTCTCTGTTGGTCCGCTAGTTCTCTTGCGGATTGCTGCTCAGCTTGTTGAGAGATTCTTTGACGTATCTTAAGCTCTTCGTTCAGAGCTTTCTCACGAGTGCTAAAGTCACCTTGTGAAATCTCAGTGTTTAACCTTTTGATTTGCAACTGGATATCATTGATTATTCGCTTGAGTTCATCGGCACCTTGAGTTGCTCCCTGGAATAACCCTTGTTCGTTAGTAGACCTTCTAGCCTGCTCATAACCAGCCTTAGCTTCATTCAACAGTTGCTTTAGTGATTGCACTTGTGCTTTTGCTTCGTCAATCCCTTGGACAACTATTCGATTTACTATTTGAGCTTCTTCAGCCATTCTACAGACCACCTCCATTCTTCATAAGGAATCTTATAGCATCACCATCGGAGAACTTGCGATTTCTGTCACCAGTGATTACTTTTGAGTTGTCTTGTTCCTCTCCTGGTTCCTTGTGGTTCCTGTTGAGTGACTCAAGTAATCCCTCTAGTTGACCAATGGTGTATCTTCCGATGGACTCTCTTGTTTCACTTGTGTTTTCAACGCAAGCTGCGATAACGCTGTTGAGATCTCCATCTGAGTTTGATTGGCTATCTTTTTTTTTACCTCAGATATACCACGGTATAAGTCAAGGATTTCTATGATATTACTCATGTTCACCCAACTGTTAAACTCCTGTTCTTCCTCGTGGGTTGCCATGGATACCAGCTGCATCATTGCGTTGTATGCTGTGTAATCCAAAATAGGCTCACCAGTTTTCTTATCAACCTTGAGTTCTCCCTTGTGTTTTCCTCTATCGTGATACATAGGACTTGGCAAGTTCAGCCCAGCGTACATATCAGAGTTTAATTTGGAAAACAAGCGAGATGCCACAGGTATATCATTGATTACCATAGGGAATATCTGGTGTTCCTCTCCATTGGTATCTATGAAGTACGTGGGGTTTTCTACTATGTCTGCCATTGTATCACCTCATCAGAATTTCTTCTGGAATTTTCAAAGTAAAATTGGGGAACCGAAGTCCCCCATAGGTTATGCTGTGTATTCACTTACGGAATACGAAAGAGTACGTTTGTCTGCTCGACCAGCGTCAAGAATTGTGAAGCTTAACTTAGGCGCAAATGCAGCACCTTTCTTTGCTGTGTAATCATAGGAACCCTTAGCTTTTGCTTTGTAAACTCTAATGTTGAGTTCATAGCGTTTCCCATCGTCCATTTCGTCTGTAATGATGCGATGGCGAACCTCACAGTTGCCAGGAACACTGTCTTCTAACGAATGGATCGCAAGTCCAGTAGAGTCCGTATAGTAGTAACTTGAGGTTACTTCTGTACTGTTGAGATCTGTGGATACCTTAACAGCACCAGCATCGGTTACATAGAACTGTCCAACAGTAGGTCCAGATGCACCAGGATCACTTGTAAGTCTTGTGAGTGGAACACCAGACGCATTGGTTACCTTAACAGAATCGACAACAACATTGGCTGTCTTAGCAAGCTGAAATGCTCCAGCAGCTACCGTATGAGCCTCATTAGAAATCAAGCGTTCAGCAGCGGAAGTCACATCATCACCAGTGATAGCCTTGAGATCAGCAAGGGACATCGTAGCATTTGTGATATCAACTGTACCTGTTTTCTTTGTAATGTACTGTAAGAGCGCATAGAAGCCATCGCCGCCCTCAATTTCTGCTGTGGTAGCGTCAACTTTGATCTCAATGTCCTGCGATTTGTCGATAGGTAAAACTGAACCATCCGTGAAGACTAGCTCAGAATATCCTACGCCATGCAGCAAAATTTGTAAAGAATCTTTCATTTACACATCTCTCCCTTATGATTTTGTTAGGTGGCGCACACGAAATACATATCGTATTACACCTGTTATACCAGAGGAACCTTGTCCACTGTAGTAGACCTGTGCATCCTCGTAAGTATTCTGTAGTATTTCATGGATTGTCTTGTAGATTAACTCTACAGAACTCCATGTAGAACTGTAGATATTGAACTCAAGAGTACTTTTGGACACCAAGAAATTACCTGTGCGACCACTCATGGGAACAAAAGTAAAATCAAAGAATGGCATGGTACTCGTGTCATCTTGGGTCATCACTGTTGTATCTGCCATGACTCTTCTGATCTTATTGTTCAGAATGTCTTCATTTGTTTCCCCTGGTATCTCAAGAGCACTCAAAAGGTCACTGTTGACACTGAAGAGTTCATACAGTTCTGTTTGGGTATCGAATTGGTCATTCATAGCGTCACATCCATTGTTATCGAAAGTTCTCTAGCGATTAACTCAGGGACTAACTCAGCAATTCTTGAGCGTAACGTAGGGATTTCCTTTTCGATTTCCTCTTGAATAATGTGCAGTGGAATCTGTGGTTCATACACTGGTTTTGCCTCAAGGTCTTTCCCTGCGTTTCTACCACTGGATACTTGAGTTCCACCATCGAGATCACTGTATTCCCCTGCGTCTCTTCCACGGATTCTCATGTCTCCTTTGCTGCGATACCTATTGAAATTACCACTGGAAACATATGAGTCAAGATATGGATTACTTGTGTCACTTTTGGAACCACTACCGTACTCAAGTATCCATGCTTTCTGCCCTTGTGCCCTAATGTATTCCACAACATTTCCTGCGGAAACATATGGCAAGTCAACGGATACTTCTGCATTACCTTCGACACCAGCCATGTTATCCCAGCGTCGCTCAATGTTCCACGACACTTCTTTGGCCCACTGGTTAGTGAGGAACGACAGTTCCAGGTCAAACACTTTCGATCCACTCGCTTCTTGCGTCACTCATTTAATCACCCTCTTATCCGTTGAAACCTGCACATACATAAACCCTTCGTAACTTGTGGTATCTATTGAATCCACTTGATACTCATTGATTCTGTCACCGAGCTTAATGGAACTCACAGGAATCACAAAAGTATACACAGTTTTATCTAATAGACCACTATCGAATAACTTCATGGCTGCATTGACTGTCTTTTGGTGCGCATTGACATCTGTGGCTACCTGTGTCTTCTTGTAGCCTACCGTAGCGTTACCTGTGACAGCCCACAACGATACTTTTGTGTTAGCCTTTAGTGTTTGTCCAATGGCAGCCATAACGTTGTCCCTACGTGATACCACGAAGTGTACAGAAGTATCTGATCGAATAACTATGTCACCCGTGGTAACTTGAGTACCGTCTTGTAACAAAACAGAACATCTGTTATTCTCATCAGTTCTAGATGTCCCCCTGCCAGCCCTTTTGAACACAAATGTTTCATTGGACTTCCCAAGAACTTTGCATGTTTCTACGCGATCACCAAAGTATTCTTGCATCATACACCTCTGTACTTCATGAGTATGTCTCTTATGTCACTGGAGACAATACTATCGTCTGCCCAAACGAATGTCATGTCATAATCCGTGAGTTGCTTGAGTCCGTCAAGTTTTCTCTTGACGAGTCCGTTGGCAATTACTGATGTAGCCATCTTGATTTCGTCTGGTACCTCTGTGTAACCGTAGGTATAACTCACAAGTAACTGTGAAGGTTTATATCTAAAGATAGCTTGTGATAACCCGCAGGAGCCATAGTAAGTTAAGTAGCCGAACTCAGATATATCAACAGAGTCAATCGACAATTGTTCTTCAGTTATACCGAATGGACTTCTTCCGCGACTCTTAACACTTTCCAGTGACACTAATGGTAACATCTCTCGTACATTCTTAAGTTTCCCAACATTTCTTGAGTTAAGTTTTACAACTTCATCTGTTACACTTTTGGTGCTTATGTCTCCAACTATAGAACCAACAATAGAATTCGCTTGGTTCAAAAGTTGCTGAGTAATACCTACAGTCGGAACATAAGTCCCAAGTTCCTCCATTGTCACAAATGTCATTTCACTAGACCATCCTTACGCAACTTATCAGCATTCGTAGAAGTTACCTCAAGTTTACCTTCGTCAAACAAAAAAATACCGTAGTCTCTATAGACCGTATGGTGCCCAATGAGTTCATTAGGAGATGTTGCGTTAAGCTCTACGATTTCCTTGGCTTCCACCATTGTTTTCTTGGTTGCCGTAATAATCACCCCTTAGAAAATAATAGGGAGTCACTAGGACTCCCGAAAGTTAAGCTGTGTAAGTTGCGATCACATGTGCTACGTCTGGATAGTTAACAACAATATTGTCAGCCATGAAGATAACATAGTCATCCGCAAGAGTCTGAGTGAGTCCCAACTTGAATACAACTGGGTCTGCATAGGAACGCTGTCCGTCCACAAAGTAATGACGAGTGATCTGATTTTCATTCAAAATGAGAATCTTGTGGTCATATTTGGTCGGGTCAGTACCATTAGCAGCCAATGTAATCTCAGGGTCAACAATGACCGGCAACGGACCAACCATGGTCTGAATCATAGGTACAATAGCACCAGGGACAATAGTATTCGTGAAGAGTCTCATATTGGTATCTTTAGCCTGCTCCTGTTTGTTCATGAGGTCAGCCGTAAGAGGATTCATATAGATAGCTGTTGGTACCGCTTTAGCTACCCCAAATTTCTTATTGATCATCTTGGCAATCTGAGAACCAATCTGTTCCGCAAGTGTTTCCGTTGTGTTAAACGTAGCAGTGTTCGTGATAGCTGTCATGATACCAAAGTACTGATTGGTCGTAGGAGTACCATAAGATGTATCTGTGCCGTTGTAGATAGCAGCATTAGAGGTACCTAAGCAGTCGGCAACAGCGTCTCTCATGTCCTGCTCAAGTACATAACTGAATGTACCATTGCGAGTCAATGCCTGGTCAAAGAAACCATAAGTAATTCTTGACGTAATACATTTGAGTTTTGCAAGTTTTTCTACACGAGTCGGCGAGTTGGTTGCCGTAGGTGCAATATTTCTAGGATCAGAGAACGCAGCGTTTCTTGCCATCCCCGTCTGTTCTACCCAACGGAAGGTTTCAAGTCCTTCTGGTTTCGTCTGGATACGCGAACGCATCTGAGTATCTCTAGAGATAATGTCCTTGATTACCGGGTCAATCTCAGGGAATACCAGTGAATGACCATTGTTAATATCCATTACATTTGCAAATGTTGCTTTTGTGATTCTATCGCTCATTTATACATCACTCCTTAAATTTTGTCTTTGATTAATGCTTGGAATTTCTGAGAAGCTGACAGGTTAGGATTACTCAAGATAGCTTTAGCATCATCTGTACCAAAACGGCTCTGGAAAGCTCCTGTTTCAAGACTCTTACGTTTAGCTTCTGTTTCTGCTTCTTTAGCCGCAAGTTCTGCTTTAGCTTTTTCTTCGGCTTCCAAACGTTCCTTTTCAGCTAACTCAGCAGCTTCCTTCTGTGCAGCAAGTTCTGCCTGAGCTTTTTCTTCGGCTTCTTTACGAGCTGCACGGTCTTCTGCGAAGGCTAATACAACGTTTTCCAATTGTTTCGTAAGGTCCTCAATTGATTTGTTCTGAGATGCGAAAGATGCATCAAGTAATTCCTTAACTTCTTCTTTTGTCATATCTTTATCTCCCCCTCGTTTTGCTGCAATGTAAGTATCCTTGAATGCCGCGAGATCACTAAAGAGTATTGCAACTCCCGTGAATTCTATATCGGTAGCATCATAGTAATCCCCTTGGTCCATTATGTTAAAATAGACCTCTACAGAGAACCCTAGTGATGCCTTAGCACTCCTATACATACTGCATATGTCTCTAAAGTCATTACTCCAGAGTCCACCAGAGATAACCATTTCGTTATCCTTGCGAACTGAAGTTTTTACTACGCCAATCTTAAAGCGATCATCATGACCACTAAAGGCTTCCTCGGCACCATCCCAAAAGTCATCTGGCCACTCACAGTCAACTCCCATGTCAACCATGGATGCCAACGCTTTGTCAACTTCTTCCGCTGGGAATCTTACGGGCTTGTCAAGTCCACCACTAGGAATTCCATCAGAAGGCTGGTCAGTGAATAAACAGGTACCAGTGAAAGGCAACCAATTGAGTCTCTCTTGATTCGCCGCGAACATAAGATTGTGTAGTTCGAACATAGTTTTTCTCTTCATTTATTCACCTCCTTCCACTGGGGTTACATTAGGCAACCCGTTGATACCATAGTCTCTGTTTACCATTGCTTTGTACAATGTAATTGTTAGGTTTCCATATGGTTCTCCCAGTGGGATGTCCCCAAGCAATCCCCGCATTTCATCTAATGTGATCTCATCGGAGTTCCAGCGGTTCAGCACCATTTGTTGTTTAGTCTGTTGGTCAGCCAATGTATCTCCAAAGACCGGTTCATAAGTAATCCTATCGGAGAACCCAACTATTTCCACAACTCGGTTCACAGCGTCTACTAAGCAATCCAAGTATGGTTTTACACAGTCAGACAAAAGGTTTTCATTGATTTCTGCAATGGAACTCCTATCATTACTCTTAGCAATCGCAAGTTTTTCTGGTGGCACACCAAAGCATAGCGCTATGATTGCAATGATGAACTGTTGGTATTGCATAAAGGTTGCCTCTTCAGATATCGGAGCAATCTGATGAGAGTCCACAGACTCAGATGATACAATAGGTAAGTTAGGTTGTCCCATGCACTCCATCATGAAATACTCACGGTATGCCTGTAGGATCTTGTCATCAATCCCCTTGATGTTCATAACGTACTTAGGAATTGCATTGGACGCTACATCAGAGGAATAACTGAAGGTCTGCGTGAGAGCCTTAATGTACTCAAATGCAGTCTCAATAGGTGATAGTCCATAAGGATTATTTGTGAACACTTGTTTGTTAATGTACACAATTTCATCCGGTAGGAAAAACTGATAATTCTCAGGTAGCTCTACAGCATCTAATGAAACTCTTTGGGCATACCCATAGGTCTTGTCAGACATTACTATATTCATTGTGAGGCCATCTGTAGGGTATAGGTACACTGGTCTACTTGGGTTACTACTTACGGCAACCTCAAAGCACCCACAGTCACCCACAACGAGGTCCTCAGATACCGCAGAAAGAAACGTGCGCCTTGTGTCTTTCCCATTAGGCTTCTCAAGCATTCTTGTGAATATGTCAAGGATTGCTGTGTAGTCCGTTGTGTCCTCTGAGTTTTTCTTAACGAACCTACCTTCGTGTCTCACAAGCCTATCCTTTATTAAGTTAACACACCTTCGGATAACTGGGTTAAACTTAGACCAGTTACGCAACTGTTGTGCATCTGGTTTTGTTGGAGTTACCTTACGACCACCTATGTTAAGAAATGGTACAAATGAACCGTATGAGCTTATCTGAGTGTCTCCTGCGGACTTCTGTGGAGGTACATTAGGTTTTCTCCCAAGTTGTTTCTTGCGTCTACTCATGTTTCGCTATCACCTCCTTCGGTTAAATAATGAGAATCCTTGGTGTTCACGAGTTGTTGTTAAGGAACCAAAGGCGAACTGTTGAGATGACTCTTGTGATATCCCAAGTATTGCCTCAAGTGCCATCTGTAGGCAGTCTGGTCCATCGTCATGACCAGCCTTTGGGTAGTTCCTAAGTTGACTTATGAGTCTCTTTTGGTCTTCTCTAAACTTAATCATGTCATTTCTGATGTAAGGTATCATGGATTTGATACGTCTATCTTTAGGATTCCCTTGAGGATGCTTAACTTCCATCCATTTTACATATAGCCCACAATCGAGGAACTTTTGTTTCACTGTGTTTGCGAAGAACTGCTGCATCGCATTGGTTTCCACAACGAATCCGTCAAGTCTGTCATAGTAAACGCTTATGATTCTGTACATATCATCAATGACATCTTCAGCTCTACGCTTCTTCACGTCAGCCTCAAGGACATATATAAGGTTATCTTCACCTTTACCGAGGATTACTATAGCAGACGTATCAGATTGCTTACTGTCAACAATGGTAGGGTCAACAGCTCCGAAGATTTGCTTAAGTGGCGGCAGTACTTCATACATATTCCTTTGTATCCATTCGTCCTTAAAGATACGTGTGGATTCAGTCTGAGGTGTATTCTGTTGTTCACTGTTGAAACTATCCTCATCCATAACCTTTTCTAACATGAGGTCATAATAGTAATCATCAGATTTCTGAGGCCACAAGCACTCAACATCGGATAACATTTCTTCCCTGTGCGATCTATAGAACTCAAATGCTTTCCTTTCGGTTGTCCCATCGCCCTCATCGGTTGTTGACTCAACAATCATACGTTCCCATTCGTCCCACAATTGGTTACTTGAGAACTTATAGATTGCTTTGTATATCTTGCGGTTCCACATGGAAAACTGTGGTTCCGTAAGTACCTTATTAAGTAAGCTATCGTAACTTAAGATTGTACCGATGTATACGAATGTTGTGATTGGAGACCCGCACTTCATCAGTGCCTTCATGAACCATGAGAATAACTTTTGTCTTTGCTCAGGTGTTGCTACGTTCTCGTCGTTTTCCAGATCGTCAATAATTGCTACGTCCGGTCTTGTGTTGTTGTACTTAATACCACGAAGTTTCTGATTGGCTCCTTTGCCGACTATATGGACACCAGTGGATGTAACTACACGACCAGAGTTCCACACACGATCACCAACAAGATTCCCGAAGTCAGCTATAAGGTCTTCGTTGTCCTCAAACTCTGTACGGATATCTGAGATAAACTGTTCAGCCTGTGCGTTTGTGTCAGAAACAATGAGGATATTCCTGCGGTACCCATAGACAGCGCACCACAGAGGGAAGCCCATGGAAATTATCTGACTTTTCCCACTACCTCTCGGCGCCGCACGGACCATATGGTTTCTTCTAGTTTTATACTCAGGGTCTAAGATGTATTTCTCAAGACTCTTAAAGACATCCCTGTGAAACTCACAAAAGTCACTCAAGAATACATCGGGGAAGTAATGTTTACAAAAGAGCTCTAGGTCATACCTACACTTTTCTTTCCATGAGGCTTCCTTTTGAATACCTTTGTCCTTAAGTATTTCAACTGATTCTTCCTCAAGTGTCTCATTGTATAACTCGTCAAGTACATTAGGCACTAATAACACCTTCCTTAGTATTCAACAGGTATCTGCTTTGATGTTGTTGTATTCTCCAGTACCTTTCATCAGAATACGTAGGCTGTTTTTTGAACCATGTGGGCATAAACGATGTCCCTTTGCTTTGGTTGCAAATTTTGCACACGGGAACAATATTGAACACAGAGTCACACAACTCGGGATGTTCACGAGCCATGACAGACTGAGGTACCACATGTTCAGCCATAAGTGGTTCGTGTGATTCTCCGCAGTAAGCACATTTGTGGTCAAATTCCTTAAGTGTTCTGTCCCACTCAACAGAATTACCAAAGCAGCCATTTAGTGACACAGGGTATCCATCTGTACTCCTTGTCATCGTGTGTGTCTCAAAGCCAACCACAAGTTCCTGCACATGCTCCAATGATAAATTGACAACAATCCAGTCTCTCACAGGTATTCTTATGGAATTAGCATAAGGAACCTTAACGCCACACCATTTACCTATGTCGTCATAAAATGTCCTCACACGGTCAATTCCTGTGGCTTGCTTATAACGTGTCAACAGGTTCTCCATCGTATACCTCGGGGCCACAAATGGTCTCAAGATACCAGCAGCAGACAATTGTTCCTCAATATGCGTGATTCTCTTAAGTACTTCTGGTTGAGTACCAATCATTAGTGACCGTTCCATACGTTCGAATGCGTCAATATACTTTAATTTCCATTGTAACGCCTGCTTACCAGTAAACCCCATTGCAACCAAAGAGAAACCAGACTTATCCATGAGAAACTCTGTATACATTTTTCCACGCGACTCATAAGTTGTTTCATGAAAAAATTTGGCGGCTTGATTTTCAGCCGCGAGAATTTCCCTTATGGATGCTATTACATTCTTATGAGTCTTGCCGAAGTTATCTGCTACCTGTCTACTTGATACCACTTGCTGTCCATCTGTGCTTGTTACAATTTCAATTGAGTGTTCCATCAGTGTCTCCTTAGTTATATTTTATGTTCCAACTGTAGCCAAATCAGTCACAGTTGTATAACAAAAGAGCACTCAAGATTTCTCTCAAGTGCTCACGGTATTTCTTATGGTTGCGGAAGGTGGAGTCGAACCACCAGAGTTGAGCTTATGAGGCTCAATCGAATCCCATTCTTTCCGCATGTTATTCAATGGGCTTTATCGAATGGGCGTATAAAAACTCTTTTACTTTGTCATATGAAAATCCACAGTTAAGTAATGAACTAACTAATGTCTCCATAGTTTCTATGTCTCTAAGATCATCTGCTGTTAGATAGTCTCGAACAGACTCTTTATTTTTTACACCTAACGACTCTTGGAGTTCTTTTAGTGACTTATTGAATAGTACCTTATATATAAGTTTAGTATAATTCGGATATGCAAACTTCTTATGTGGTGAATCCATAACTTTCATTTTTATGGTATCCGTAAGCATATGTCTAATGACAGTCCCTTTAGCTCGTTCTATTTCCCATTGTTTTCTTTCTTCGTATAGACGTTTTAACTCTATTTCCATTTTGTTAAATGCATCAATATACTTGAGTTTCCATTCTAGTGCCTTTGTTCCTGTAAAACCCATAGCTAGCAATGAAAATCCATCACGATTCATAAGGTACATTTTTTGTGATCTACCGTAAGAATCTTTGTATTCTGACTCATAAAACATCGCCCCAAAATTGGATACATCTTTTTTCATGCCTTCTATATCTCTTATAACATGATAATGCTGCTTTTCAAAACTAGCCGATACTTCTCTACTACTTGTAACTAATTGTTCTTCATTTTTTTTACCTTTGATCTCTACTAACATAACCAATCACTCCTATTGTTTATTTTGTTAGCTATCGTACAGTATCGGTTGGTTATCCAAGGGAGCCACGTGGAGGCTCTGTACGTTATCCCTCATGTGAACACGACGCTACTCGACTATCTGCCGAAGGACTTACACGTGTTCTTTTGCGCTGTTTCTCGGGAGTCGCGCTGTACTCCAGTTGTGTCATCACATGCCCCACCTTATTCTTCGCATGTGATAGTCCCGTACCATCCCAGTGCGTCCACTGGTTTACCTCTGTGTACTTTAGAGGTCTGTAGGGTCCATGTGTTTGGTACCGCACCTACCTCGCGATAACCTGTGATAACCTCCGCAAACGTCCTAAGTGTCCATAAGACTACTTCGTTATCTCCTCATTACTTATGATACATCAGCTACTTCTGTTTGTCAACAGGTTTCCCATATATTTTGTCCTCAAGTTCCTCATATCTACTCAAGTCTTTCTCTTGTCTTGCTATGAGCTTCTGTTGGGTTTCCACTAGTGTTGCCATATAGTAGTCCAACATGTTACTTAGGTTCTCTATGCTTTGTACCAGTTGTTCAACATTTGTTTCGTCCACAATACCCTCCGCTTATCTCAATGAGATCCTCACGTTTCTTATGGTATTCCTTAAGTTCTTTCTTAACGTTCTTATGTTTATCCTTAGGTCTCTTATGTCTCTCGCGTTCCATTAGACTCACTTCTGTTCCTCCCGTGGCATACTTTCGGCTCTCTTGGACATCTTCCCTCTGTAGTCTACCTTAAGTTCTACTTTTGTACCCCAATCTGGTTCACTCATGTATTCACCAAAGCGTTCAAATGATATGTCTTGTTTTTTGTTGTCAATCTGCTTAGAATCACCAATATAAATACATTTGCAGTCATCATGTAATCTCGTAAGTACTAACTTTATGTCATCATAGGAACCGTTCTGAGCTTCATCAATGATAACTCCACAGTTCTCTAGATTAACCCCACGCATCCCAATGTCTGTCGTAAGGTATAACTGATTGTTAGCCCTCATGATATCTATGGCGTCTGGCTGGAACCCAAGGGTAATCATAGCATCATACACTGGTGTCCACATGATTCTGCACTTGTCCTCAAGAGTACCAGGGAGAAACCCTTGTTTCCTCTCACGGTCACTTGGGAATCTCACATAGATAATCTTCTGTATTTTCTCTTCTGATAACATGTTGATTAACGCATGAAAACCAACAAGCGTCTTACCAGTCCCACAGATTGCATTACAGTACACAAATGACTTGTCAAGAATACTTTGGTAGTACACACGTTGGTACTGGTCGTACCTTGCAAATACCCTATCGCGTTCTTTTGTTTCTTTTAGGTAAGTACTTGAGTCAAACTCACGTTTTGACATGTGGACCCTCCTAGATTCTTATTGTTACTACTCACTAGCCTTCATCTTTCGCAAACACTCCTCGAATACAGGATTTCTTTTCAATTCTTGCCGGATTTCGTATGCTAAAACTTTATCTTTTTCACTAATAACATCAAATACCGCTTGTACCAACTGAGAGACACTTATCCACGAAAAAATTTTCTCTTGAATTCTTGCGATACTTGCGAGTGTCGCAGCTTTCTTTGTAGTCATCTCTCGATAACTCTTGGACAACTCTATGAGTAGCTTAGGGTCATACTTAGGGTCATCTTGGTCAACCTCTGTACAAGCCTCAATGTTGTTGAAGATTGCCTCTTCGATATACTCAAGTTTAGCAAGGGTATCACATTCGGACCTATAGACATTTATGGCTTCCTTAGAATCCTCCTGTTTACTATCACTGAACCCTTTAGCCTTGAGATACCTGTTTAGCGAAGGTACACTTACGACCACATCAGGTTCTAAGTGGTACTTCTCAGGATTACTATTGATTGTCTTGGCAATCTTAATAGCTCCCCAGCCCTTCTTGATTCGTAACTCTTGTACCACAGCTTCTAACCCTAGAGCTATTATGGAATTCTGAACAGAACCACCTTTGTAGCTGTCAGGTTTCCTTTGTTTCTTACCTTTGATTGTAACGCCACCAACGCCCAACTTTACCCCTCCTAAGTTTTCTATAGATATCTATAAGTACCTCTTGGTCAGCCAAAGGAACCACACAGGAACATATGCTAACTTATCTAAGGTACCCATAGGTATCTACAGAATGTGTCATAGGAGTGTTGTGAAGCGTTAGCTGAACAACTGGTGCGTAAGCACCAAGACATACGTGCCCCCTACCCCCACAGAAGTACCTTAAGTATACTTAAGAGACCTTATGTGTCTGCTAACGCAGATATTGTTTCGCTTCGCTCACAATAGAACCAGTCATACAATGTTAAGTTTACCTTAAGCACTCTAGATTCTCTTGTGATACTTCGTTATACCTAGTTCCACTTGTGAATTCTTAAGTAATACTCATGTACTCTTAAGTATACCATAGTGTAACTTATTCACCCCTACACAATATTACCAAAAACTGAGGCAAACCTATCATACTTTTTGAAACTTTTTTAGAAATATTTTCAGAACACCCCACGAACCCAGTGAAATCAAGGGTTTACCTTTGAAAATTCTTTTGACATCCATTGCAGTCCCTTCTGAGTTACACGGGTTACTTTGGTAATTCCTACCATCCCATTGTACTCATATGGTTTCTCAATGACTTCGAAGTGACCACTGTTGAGAAAACGCTGGTATGGCACATTGGATTCGTCAAGAACTCCTCGTGATCTCAACTGTTCGAACAACTTGTTTCTGCCGAGTCCCTTGATACCCAAAAGTTTTGCTGCATCGTTCATAGACAAGGTGTGCTCAGATTCTCTCACTTGATCATAGAATTGTACTTTTGGTTTTGCAGCGGTTAACTCAAGTTTCTGTTGTTCAATCATGAGTGCTTGGTCAGCGGCTAATCTAAGAGCTTCAGCGTATGTCTGTGGGATACCATATGAACCAGTCTTGCGAATACTTGGGAGAACTTCGTGGGTGATCCAGCGTTTGAACTCACGAGCAATCGGAAGGGTACTACCGAATATCATAGAGTATATGCCAGACTCATTTATGAACCAATTGTCTTGTCTGCCGAATACCTCTTGTATTTCCTTTAGTGAACTAAAGAGTTTTAGCATTTCGCTACCCCTTGTTGATCGCATAAATTTGTCCTCATCATCGACATGGTCTATCACGGCTTCGTTGGGGTTCTTGTACCCTAGTGTTTCTGCAATGTCCTTCCCAACGAACCAAGGTCCATCACTTAACACTGCTACCCTCACGTTACCAAATCTTTCACTACTGAACACCTTTGCAATTTCGTTTGTCATTCTAATCTTCTCCTTTTGTTCCCCATAAGTGGGGAAAGTTTTATCTTAGTTTATCTTACCTGCCCATTGATTAGCCATAGCCTTGGCTATGCCTGGGAATGTTTTACTTCTAACCTTAGCCCTATCTTGCGAGTTTTTTGTTTTGCTTAGTGCCTCAAAAAACCATAATGGTTGTCTTTTAGTTTTTCCGGTTTTTTTATCCACCCATTCTTTAAACTCACCTTTTGATACTATACATGTTGGCTTTAATGGACTTAATCCTTTTATCCATAAACATGTTGATTTTTCAAACGAGTCACCGTATTCCCACGGATGTATAATTTGTGTTGGTTTTATTGGGAAACAATATTTGTTTTGTAAGTCCGGAAACCATTTAGATATATATGATCCGCTAATTATACCAACTGGGTTCTCTATAACTATCTTGTTACAATTAGCATTCATGATACGCATAAAAAACTCTATGCCTTCTCTTTGCCTTCCATCTTCTCTCTTTTTTTTAAACCATGCTGCACCGCTAACAGCCAAATGGGTACACGGGGGAAACGCAATAATCATGTCCCACTTAGTGTCCAACTGGTGTACGACCCCATCTCCTGTGGTAAAATCACATGGTTCACCAGTAATTAATGGTAACACATCTTGTCTTATGTGCCACTCAGGATGACCACCAGACTCCTCAATGATGTCACAAGAGTATGCTTCATGTCCTAACTTACGCAATTCAATTGTCACCGCCTGGCTTTCTTCACATGCCACTAAAATTTTCATATGTTTATCTCTCCTTTTCGTTTGTACCACATATTATCTCCATAGAATCATCGTACGCTTCCCGTGAGGACTTATGAGCGTACTTTACATATGTTCCCTTATAAGTACATTAGTAAGCACATAAGTATTCTCAAAACTAATCGCATGAAGTCACAAGTAATATCTCATGTTTCTTCACATGACTCATAAGTTCTCCCATGTTATCACTTGTGACGAACATCAGTTTACCATTGTTCTTCCATGTGCTACCATTAGCAGACTCATCAGTCTTCATATTTAACACCATTGAATCACCAATGTACTCACAATTGGTACCATTGATTGAACTTGGGGTGATTTCTAGGACTTTCATGGCATTTCCATAGTATTTCTTAGTTTTTAACTCGTATACCATTAGAAAACACC
>OGVK01000031.1_pt1 | contig 17165 bp, 23 predicted proteins | sample 1575721 | NCBI WGS metagenome assembly OGVK01 (sample SAMN07581521, study PRJEB24739) | freshwater metagenome | place: Singapore | collected 2015-01 | reverse complement strand
CGTTCAACCCTGAACAATTGCAGATCTTACAGAAAATCGCTGCATTAGATAGCTTCATGCTCGATGACCAGCGCGATTGGTTTTACTTTTCCGAAGTAGCCATTGATAACGCCTATAAAGACATGAACTCTTCCAATTCAGGGATATTTTGATAATTTTCTTCAGCCAAGTTTTCCAAGGTCAAAAGGGCATTATCCACATGTGATTTGAACATGTGGGCAAGGAAGAAAGCTAAACGGTGCTCATGAGGTGCTCGAATGAAGAAATACTCACTATGCTCGTCATCGTTAGAATCCTGGCGTGACGCTTTAACCAAAAACAAAGGTAAATTGTCAGTACTGCCGTAAACTTCGTTAAAATCGATCGGGCAAAAATTACGGTTTAAATTCATGAGCTTTCTCCAAGTTTTAAGCTATTTGCTTGATTAGGTTTCATTATATTAAGAATATGAACGGATAAAGTTTTTTTAAAAAATACTTATTTAAGCATCCAGAAAGAATTAATAATGACGAGCGCCATTGCAGCGCTAAAAATTCAAAACCTTTTTTAATCAATTAAAAAAACATCGTTTACGTTTTTAAGCGCAACTTTAAGAGATTTCTCTCTTAAAGGCTTGGTTTATTCAAAAGTGTTGGTGTATAAGTCGGTCTTAATAAGATTAAACACATACTCGCATTCAACAACGAGACTTGCATATTCATCATCAAAACATTGTTCATCTTCAAGCATAATTTCAAGATTTAAAGGCTCAATCACTGAATAAGGGTTTTTGACGCCAGTTTCTTTGTAATTTGAAATAATGACCTGAATAGCTCCAGATGCGAAGTCACCCTCAAGCGTATGGCTAAAGTAGGAACGATTTCTTGTATCGCTGTGAGTGCTGTCGATAGGTTCTAAAGCTGTACCAAACTTGTAGGTAGTCAGCAACTCTATAACGTCTTGAGCAAATGTCGAGTTTAAAGGGGCATCACTTTTTAGGTTGAATGCAATGTCTTTAAACTGCTTCAAGATTTCTTGCTCTTTAGACTCGTTAAAGTTTTTGAAATATTCGTCAAAATTATGCTCACCATGATTCGACAAAAGTTTATGGTGGTAGTTGTATTCGTCTACCACGGTCAACAGGTCAAGTTTTTGCAATAATTCAAACTCGTCTTTTGTAATTTCTTTAAAACCCAAAACGTAAAAAGAATCACCGCTGATTTCCCAAGAGTCATAGCGAGTTTTAAAATCATGTTCTTCTAATAAGGTTTTAATGTCTTCAAGTTCTTCACTCTCATAGCTTGAATACTTAAACAGGGTGTAATTAACCAATGCCATTAAAGCTGGCACTTCTGAAATTTTCTTAGAGGCATATAAGCCGATATTAAAATCACAAATACGGATACCAATTGGTAGTGCTGATGTTTCGTTAATCGCAAGATTCATCATGAGATACTTGTGCATATTAATTTACCTAACAGGTTGAATGTATTTTTAGATTAATGGATTTAAAGTGGGAATAACTTATGCTTAAAAATTAGAATAGCCATGGAATAAGTTGAATATTTTAATCAATTAAAACTACCGTATGCGGTTGTAAACAAAACGCACTGGTGTATATTTGATATATCCAAATTTTCGAGATTAGTTATGGAAGTTGAAAACCTAAGTAAAGACCAGTTAGAAGACCTAATTAAAAAGGCACAAAACCAAATTGTTGTAGTAGAGAATAAGAAACTTGATGACGGTTATCTCAAAATGTTTGAGATCGCAAAAGAATTAGGCTTAACTATTCTTGAATTAAATGAGCACGGCGAAAATCGTAAATTAAATAAAAAGCCAGTGGTTAAAGCAGATCCTAAATATCGCAACCCGAATAACCACAAAGAAGTGTGGGCCGGTCGTGGTAAACGTCCATCCTGGTTAAATCGTGAGATTGAATCTGGAAAAACATTAGAAAGTTTTCTTATCGTATAAATATTAAAAGGGCTTAATTGATTTAAGCCCTTTTTTTAAATGCCATTGTCAGTGTTGTTTAGAGCAGGTGCGCGACTACTTAACAAAGTTCAGCTTTGATGTGTTCTAACACATCATCTTCAACACCCTCATTAGAAAATGCTTCAATGAATTCATTCAGGTTTTCATTGCTTAATGGCAAACTTCCGTATTGATCTACTGCAATCATTTGTGAGTTATGCACCAGATATTCAATACTGCAGTCAACAGAACAAAAGGTTTCTTGAATTACATCATTCACCTGATGGCCAGACTTTTTATCGTTAGTATCAATATCACTATTACAGTGAGGGCAACTAAATAATCCCATTACGCAACTCCTTTCTCAATTAAGCTAATTACACCGTGTTCTAATTGATCATCAAACCAGTGCCAGATAATGAAGCGGTCTGTACCTTTGCCCCATAGATGAAAGTCTTCTTCGATTTCATCATCATTGTTTATCGGGGTGTTGCCAAACTCTTCCCATAATGTTGTATAGGTTTTGCCTTGCAAGCTTAATACGCCATTTTCAGAATTTGCTTCAAACCAATCTAGGATCTGATAGCGATATGCACCTTTATTCCAGATATGGAATTCGCATGGTAGGGAATTAGATTCATCAAATTGAATCTGCTGTAATTCACCCCATAACTGGTCTATTGATTTGGCCATGCTTTATAACTCCTTGCTTAATAATTTAATTTTAATAAATAAAAGCGCTCAAAAACTTTTCTTAAAAAATATATAAAATCTGCTAATAATTTCTTTTGGAAAAATACTATCTAAGCAAAACTATTGTTATTATCGAGTGAGCTTATTAAGAGGTTTAAGCATGAATCTAGATAAATACGTTAAAACAGATATAGACGATGGCAATGGTCACATTTGGCTTAAATTTACGAATGATTCAGGTAATGATACTTTTGCTTGTAGTCAATGTGGCTATTTGAGACGGGTAGATAGTAATAATCGCCCACTAAACAAAAAGTGTGTTGGTAAAGTGAAAATCACGCTGCGTTAAAATTGAGATTTACAAAAACAAAATAAGAGCCAACATAGGGCTCTTTCTTATTTCATGTGGCTTTTACTGGCTTTACGGAATCAGTGTTGGAATCCAATACTTTTGCATTTCTACTTGACATATATGCTTATATTTACCAGTGGTAAGAAATTTAAATTTCTATAACTTATTCCTTAGAGCCCTTTATCTTTAGGCACACCGCCAACAATCTGAAATGGTATCCAATGGTTAACCCATTTTTCTTTGGTACCACGTTTGCCCAACCAGTAAAAGTTCCAGTGAGGAATCCGTGGATGTGGTTTTTTGGTACCTTTGTAGTTGCCAGACTTTAGATCTTCATCGCGCTTTAGGATCGCTTCATTGATCTTTTTATTTGTTTCGGTACCAACAATAGTCGGCTTGTACTTATTGGCCTCAAATAAACGCAATTCACGCTTAATCAGCTCTAATTTAGGCCTGGCTTGTGTTGTTTCTGGTGTTAATGGTCTGAGATCTGGTTCTTTTTGGCTGAACCATAGAATCAAATTGATTAGCTTCTTCTGCAGTTCCATGAACGTGTTAATTTCTTGTTCATCAGGCAAGTTCTTTTCATCAAAAAACGTATCAATGAAATCGGTCATGCAGTCCTCAACAGTTGATTCAAAATCATCATCATCAGGGAAGTGCATGGTAATGGTTTTTGCTAAGCCAGTATCGGTATATACCGTGGTAAATAGCACCTTGCGATCGTTCAACGTGTTTTTCGCAAAAATAACACCGACCACTTGTTCATTTTGCACGTAGAGATTGGCATTGTCGGTTTGAACGTAGATCGCAATATCAGGTAGGTTTAATAGGAAACCGGGGATACTGCGGTTGTATTCGGTCTTTACAAGCATTTGAATGACTTGATCTTCAAACCGATAAATATTTTTGGTTAGGCTCCATGAGCCAAGGGTAATGATTTCACCAATGTTGCAAGGTAGCTGATTGATAAATGAGAGTGGGATTTCTTGGCCAGTGGCTTGAACACCCATAATGGTACTGGTGCGTTTCATTCGTTCACGCCAGATAGGATCTCGACAATCTAGTGCAGCATATGTCCATTCATCACCACTGATTAGGCATTCGTGCGGATCTTTACTGTTTTGTCGTGCGATCGCATAAGCTTCTACACGTTTCATTAAGCCATTGAGGTTAAACTTCACATGTTCTAATCGCGCTGTGATGACTTTAAGTGGTATTCCTATCTTTGGATCTAAATCTTTATTTCTCATGTTGAGCAACCAGGATCTACATCAGATCAATATCTGAAAAATTTCGTTTAAAAAAGGACTTTAAAAGTCCTTTCGATTAGGCGTGAGCACTATTATTACAAGGCGGTGTAAACAAAGTACCATCTAAGCGGATCATTCCAAAGCCGTAGGTTTTATCACGACCAATACCATTGAGCCATGCTGTTTTAAATAGCTCTAAATCCCCAACAGTCGCACTAAATGAAATATCTATGGTCTGGACTGGAATATTCAAAATGCTGAGCTGTGGTCCACATTGTTGCTCAATTATAGTGACATCCAATAGACCTTTGCTACTAAGAGCGTTTTTGGTGAATTCGGCTGCTTCATCTCCAGTTAGATTTTTACGCTTCTTACCTGAATTGCCTTTGGGTTTTTCGCCGTGGACCGAAATGTATTCTTCAATTTCTTGGCGGTTAAAGCTACATTCACGGTTAAGAGGAACCATGATTTTTCCAGTGATTTGCTGACCGTGCGAAATTTCAATGTATTCTTTGGCCATTGGGATTTTGACGTCCGATACGCACGTTCTTAAATAGATGTGCTTGCCATCTGTAAAAAATATGACTTTTGCGGAACAGAATGTCTCGACCTTATTTCGTTTAAACATTTCTCTAAAAATGTACTTGAACAAGTTCTTTTCATTTTCAGGATGTGTAAGGGCAAAACAATTGGCTGTTAGTTTTATGTTATTCAGACTCATTTCGATATCCAGTTTTCTATAAACAGCATTATTAAGAACCATTGCCTTTAAATAGCGCCTTATTGACAATAAGGGTATTATTCAGCATTTATAAACGCTAAAAGTAACTTCTATGTGCATTTAACAAAAGTGGCTTATAATATACTTAAAACCCTCAAAATTGATATAGGAACACCAGTTTTGTGTGGAAGTAAAGCGTAACACTCATATTATGAAAACCAACCACAATTTATTAAACCTACACTTTAATGATACTTATTTTTTGTGTTGTAATTTTTTATTAAAAAAATACATGCTTTGCTGATTATTTTAAACTATTGACTGTATTTTAAGCTGTGCGTAAACTTTAAACGTTGTTTTGTACAATCCACACCTAGTTTGATCCTGTTTGGACGACTGAAAAATGAACATAAAGAATAGAACTACGTTGCAGTTTTATGAAGAACTGCAGTTGGTGTATGACCGTTTCAATGAAAGGCTATTCAAAAATGAATTACCAGATTGTTTGATTACGCTTCAACGTATCAACAAAAATACCGGTTATTGGTCTGAGAATAGATTTGCTTCGACAGAAGATGATACGGCGTATACGCACGAACTGGCCCTTAACCCTGATTACTTTGGCACCCAACCATTGCTTAACATTTTTAAATGCTATGCACATGAGATGTGTCATATGAAACAAAGCATTTTTGGTGAGCCATCTAAACGCTCATATCACAATGCTGAGTTTGCGACATTTATGCTTGAGATCGGTTTGATTATGACTGATGACGGCACAAAAGAAGGTCGCACGACAGGCGAGAAGATGACCGAAATCGTTGTACCTGATGGCTTGTTTATTCAAGTGTGCAATGAGCTTGTCGATGAAGGGCGTATCATCAAATGGTATGACAAGTACGCACCCAAAACGATTTCCAGTCTTGAAATGATTCAAGAGCAAGTGCAGTTGTTGGAGTCCATTCCGACTGCTTCTCCAAAGCTATTTCATATTGCCTTACTTGGCAATGAAATCAATTCAGCTTTGAAATCACCTAAAAAAGAGAAGCCAGTTGCCGAACCGTCAAAAGCACCAGATACCCTCACTGGATATGCCACCCCAACAAGTGATGAAGAAGAGGAAACGACTCCCACTACAATGAATCCCTTTGATGTAGCGATCGGACTAATCGACATATCAAATACCGCTGCAAACCTTGGCGGTTATTATCCAACGGCTTTTGATGAAGGTCCGCTAGATGATGACGACCAACCAATACCAGAACCTAAGATTGTTAAACTTTATAAGGGTGAACAACCAAACGGCGATGATAACGAGTTTATTGTACTCAAAGAAACTATGATCGGTGAAACACTCTATCAAGAGCTTGGTTTAGCCAATTTTGAAGAGCCTGAGCCTAAGCCTAAGAAACAGACTAGGGCATCTTTTGCGTGTCCTGAGTGTGGCCGTGGTGCAACGTGTAGTCCTACTTTTAGATTGTCGTGTACTGAATGTGAAGTTGAACTGGTACCGTCAAAATCCATTGATAAAAGCCAGGTGAAGAAAAACAAAAAGGCTGCTAAAGCTGACCAAGGGGATGCAGAATGAAAACGATTGAAGAGCTTGGAATTCTGTTTTCTTCACACAAATACCGTTTTTATAACGAAAAAGACTTACAACTCGCGATTGAGCAAATGTTTATTGCCAATGAGATTCCGTATGAACGTGAGGTTCGTCTATCAAATAAAGACATCATTGATTTTACTGTTGAGCTAGATGTCGGCAAGGTGGGTGTTGAATTAAAAATAGATGGTGCACGTAACGCATTATTGCGTCAGATCAATCGTTATTTAAGCCATGACAGCATAAAAGCGCTCTATGTGGTTGGTACACCGTATTGGGTGAATAACATTCCAATCCAACTGAACAATAAATTTATTTACCGCCATCGTATTTTAGTGGGGGTCTTCTAATGTCTAAATCTTACGGCACCATTTCTCGTCAAGAAAAAAACTGGCACATTGAATGTGAACCACATGTTAAAACACGACTTAAGCGTGTATTCCCACAAGTCAGCCAACATGCATCAAAATTTATTGAGTTAAGCGATACGCCGTCTAATTGTCACGACCTACTTTGGTTTATTGAACGTTATCCAATGCGTGTTGATGATCTTAAATACATGAAAGCGCAATCTAAGGCTTATGTGTCGCTAAAAGAAGATATTTTGGATGTGATGGACTATAAACGTCCGATCAAAACATTTGATCTTGCTGTGCCTCCATATGAGTATCAAAGAGCAGCTGCAGATCTACTACTTAATGTTAAAGGTTTGCTCTTGGGGGATGATTTGGGCCTTGGCAAAACAGCGAGTGGAATATGTCCGATGATTCTACCTGAATCGCTCCCGGCGCTTTTTGTGACAATGACACATCTTCCAATGCAAATTAAGAATGAAATTGAACGCTTTGCTCCGCACCTAAAATGTCACATCCTAAAGAAAGCATCGCCTTATCCATTGCACAAAGAAGGTGAAGCAGCACCCGATGTCATTATCACCAGTTATTCAAAGTTGAACGGTTGGGCTGAATATCTTGCCGGAAAGATTAAGTACGTAGTGTTTGACGAGATCCAAGAGTTACGGACTGGCTATACATCGCAAAAGTATTCCGCTGCTAAACTCATTAGTGACCAAGCTGAATTACGCCTCGGTCTATCAGCTACACCGATTTATAACTACGGTGATGAATTCTACAACATCATTGAAATATTGCGTCCAGATAGCTTAGGTACCGCTACTGAATTCGCTCGTGAGTGGTGTTCACAAGAAAAACGTATTAATGATCCTAAAGCGTTTGGGATGTTTTTACGTGATGAAGGTCTAATGTTGCGCCGTACTCGAGCAGATGTAAATCGAGAGTTACCGCCAGTACAAATCATCCCTCAATATGTCGAAAGCGATCCTAAAGTACTGGATCAAATTAAGGGAAAGGCAATGGAACTGGCAAAAGTAATTTTAAGCTCTACTCAGGAATTCCAAGGGCAAAAGCTTCGTGCGACAGAAGAATTCAATATTATGATGCGCCAAGCAACAGGTATCGCCAAAGCGCCGTATGTCGCTGAGTTCGTGCGTATGCTTGTTGAGTCTGGTGAATCAGTCATGCTTTATGGTTGGCATCGAGATGTGTACAACATTTGGTTAGAACGCTTGGCTGAATTCAATCCTGTTATGTATACAGGTACGGAAGGACCTGCAGCTAAGGAACGTTCTAAACAAGCATTCTTGAATGATGAAAGCAAAGTCTTCATTAGTTCATTACGTTCATCTGCCGGGCTTGATGGCTTGCAGTACCACTCAAAATGCAAAACATTTGTGTTTGGTGAGTTGGATTGGTCGCCTGGTGTTCATGATCAATGTATTGGTCGCTTAGACCGTGACGGTCAAATCAAACAGATCTCGGCATATTACTTGTTGGCTGATTCGGGTTCAGATCCAATTATTTCTGATGTCTTAGGCATCAAAAAAGGCCAGTTGGAAGGAGTTAAAAACCCGAATGGCGAATTATTTGAACATTTAATTACGGACGGTGGCGGTATCAAGCGCTTAGCCGAACACATACTGAATAAGAAAGTAGCTTAAGAGAAACTTTATGACTGAACTTTACCTAGCTTGTTTTAGAGATAATGTCGGCTCAAATATTGGGTGGCCTGGTTTTAGTTGATCAAGCGCACGTATATACTTTAGAGCAAGCTCAGGTAGTATGGGATAACGCACGGTCCATAGATCAACCGATCGCCGTGCACCACGTTCGCAAACATATAGTATGAAAGGTGGACTATCAATATATCCCCTCGATCTCACAAATAGATGATCCTTATATCAAGTATGTGGCGCTTGAAAAGGATAATTTAGGTTTATTGTGCGATGGAAATTACGTCTTTTGGTTGGGCTTTGCCACGGGCAAAACCAGTACAGATCTTCCTTCTGCTACAAAACTTCGGTATGGCCAGGCCCTTTCGTTAAAAGATCGTTATATTCTTCTTCCTTTTGATATAGCCGATGCACATAAACGACCATGGTGCTATTTATGAATATTGAAATGCTTTTGTGTATGTCCAACTTAAATTGACCAACAAATTAGGTTCTTTATCCATAGCGAATAGATCTGAATAAACATTAAAGTTTTTACCCAAAAATGCATTGTGTAAGAAGTGAATAAGGTCTAGATCCACGTAGTTAACCGTAGACACAATCTTTAAGTATTCAGACAAAGCTTTAAACATCGGTGTTAGCTCTGCGATGGCACGGCTAAACCGCTGTTCTGATTTATGCTCTCTATATTTTTCAAAGCCATTTTTCAAAATCCTTTTGAGCTCTGCATCATCAAATGGAATATTTGAATAAAACTCACCAGTACTAAGATCTCCAAAATTAGACATAAAGTTATCAATCACGGGTAATTTACGTTCTAGAGATAAGCGCTGCGTTGATCTGATTAATTTAATGAATGAATAGAAAAACGGTAAGAAGCGTCTGTAGTAATCATAAATGACCTCTGCAAGCTTACGATCGCGAACATCAGCATTGATGGCTACACATTTAGGATATTGCGTAACAAAATTGGGTTTCTGCAGATAAATGGTTAGGTCCTTAAACACCTCAGCACCATTTAGGCGATTAGATTTAAGAAATGACCAATCTACCAAGTCATAATCAACTGCACGAATCTCTCTTAGATTTAATTCATCAAACTTAAAGTTGAGTAGGCGTAGGTAATCTACAAAATTAGCCAAGTACCATGGCTGAGTTTTATTGATGTTGTATTCAGGATGACTATCAATGTCCAAGTGATTTAATAAATTGGTCCACGACTTGTCAATTCCAGCCAAATTAACTTGTTTGTCTATTCGATCAGGGGTAAGCATAGTAATCCCAATTGTATATACTAATTCGTAAGAAATTAGATACATTGTATCAATAATTCCTAGAATAAATATTCTTTTAAATTTTTTATCAATTCTAATTCGCCACACAACAAAAATGCTTATTTACTGAGCTAAAAACTTATATCCAATTAATTAAAACCCTATATAATTATTTTAATACTCTAATTCGAGTGAGTTGTTATGATTAGTGATCCAATCGAAATCGCAAAATTAAAACAAAGCATCTTAGATTTAAGAAACAATATTTTTCCTCCACAAAACCTTTTAACGGTTGATGGATTACCAATTTATTATGGTGAGAAAAAGTTTGTTGATGAATATCTTGCACAATGGATGGACTTTTATCAAAAAGCATTAGAACTTTCTAATCCTTTTGGTGATCCTATTGATTTGTCCGAAATAAATGAAATTCATTTGCCTGTGCATTTTAATTTGCCCGTGTTTGCTCGTAATGTCACTCGCATGATTTTAAATAAAACACTGGCCAAGGAATCTATTACTTTTCGTTCAAGTGCAGATCTGTTTGAGAAGTGTGGATACTTCAATCGTGAATATACGGATTTAATTTATGAGTACTTTGATCGTGATGAAGATAACGTATTGGTCGGGCATCGACCGTATAACGATATTCGTGCGTACTTGTTTTATGCCGGCGATGAAGAGCGTCATCGCACGAGATTTTATAACTCAGGCCTGGTGCTCGGTTATCCCGAAGGTTGGAATAGCATTGAGATCTTAGATAATCGTAACAACACCCGAAAACAGCGTAGTGATGCTTATACAAACCCTTTAGCGAAAAATAACACATGGTTCATCTACAAGAAGCTGTAATTAGCCAAAGCGCCGTGCGAGATCGCAATAGAGCCTTGGATCTATTGAAGTGGATCGCGATTGTGACCATGGTTATTGACCACGCATCAATATTATTTCCTCAATATAATCTGTTGTTGAGGACGATTGGCCGTTGGGCTTTTCCTATTTTTTGTATCATGCTTGCATTCAATTTGAACCAAGCTATTTCTAAAAAGAAAACCCATACATTAAAAAACTATTTTAAAAATTTGGCGTTGTTTTGTGTGCTATCAGAAGTACCGTATCAACTATTCAACCAAGAGCCATTTACAACACTGAACGTCATGCCTACGTTGCTTTTAGGATTTTTGCTTGTTGTATTGGGGGAATCTAAACATAAATATGCAACGCTGCAGTTTGTCTCTCTGTTAGTCGTGACCACATTGCTATCTAATTTTATTATGTATAGCGTGTGGGGCGTTTTATTAATTGTATTCCTGTATTTATTCTTTAAAACAACCAACGTTCGTTCTAAGAAATACTTTTTAATGATCAGCGTCTTGCTCACTTCATTGGCCAACATTTTCAACTGGTTGATTGGTGGCTACTATACGGATATGACTACATATTCTTTGGCATTCTCATTTGCTGTCAGTAGCGCCATTGCAACGTATATTGGTGCACAATTCCTACTGAAAGGACAGCACATGAATATACCTTTTGAATTACCGCCAGTGGGGAAGTGGGCGTACTGGTTCTATCCAGTACATCTCGTAATCATTTGGATTCTTTTTAAATTTGCATAATAAATTTAGGCACAAAAAAAGCACCAAAGTATTTACGACTAAGGTGCTTTTTTATTGCTTAATCAGCGTTATTCGCTAGATCCAGCATCTAAACCGAATGAGCTAATTTCTTGCTGTCTTTCTTGCTCAGCTGCTTGTTCTGGTGAAGCTTGTGGAGTAGGTGCACCAGCTTGGTTATTTTGTTGATCATATTGATTCAGCAATTGCTTTAATGCTTCAGGATCTTGAGCAATTTGATTCGCAATTTCTAATGTTGGGTCCTGTTGTTTTTTACCAGCAACATAACCAAAAATAGCCAAACCAATGAAAGCAGCGAAGAAAGTGGCAAGTACGATCAGTACAAACTTACCAATAACGCTACCTTTGAAGCGTTCAAACCAAGTTTCATCTTCATAGTGGTAAGGTTGGTTAATGTTTTGGCAACCATCACTAAATGCATCCATCCACGCATTACGAACCAATTGTTTAATTTGTTCTGTTTGCGGTAAATGACCTTTTTTAGCCACGTTTACCTTGATTTTTGGCTCTGCTAATACAAAACGTTTTTCTTCACCATTACCTAGTGTATTAACGAGCTCTACGGTACCAGAACAAGTGAAATAACGACCAACATCATTGTTTTCTAAAGTATCAAAACCACTGATTTGTATTGTTAACTCTTTAAGATCGGCATTCGGGATTTTTATATTTTTAGGTTGACGATTCAAATCTTCAGAATCCGTATCAACTGAGATTGTTAAAAGGTCATTGTTACTAAAAATTGAAACAAGAGGGTCGTGAGATAGAATGTCTTTTTGCTTCTTAATTAAACTCACAATGTATCACCAGTTAAAATAGAAATTAAAAGTATTATATTTTAAAAAAGGGTTTTAGTGATAGTTTATTTTATGTTTAACGTAAAAAAGCCACTTTTAAGAAAGTGGCTTTTAGGTTTAAGGGTGATAGTTATTATTTATAAAATATTCCTTTTTAATTCTCTTAATCTCCATGCCTTTGTCTAAAAGCAATTTAAACTCATTAAAATCATCACGCATAAGCTTATGAACCTTTAATGATTTTTGACTCTTAGCTTTGATAGCACTGTTGTATTGTACTGCAGCAACCAGATCGTAATGCTTATTAAGATCCAAACCATAAAGTGATGTTAATTTTTCAGAAATATAATCAAATATAACGGTCAAACAGATGACCTTATTGTTAGTGTTAGTCAGTATCTCTTCTGGAAATTCATTATTTCCCGAAGCTGCACTGGCTAAACGTGCCCATTCTGTCATGGGTAGGGAACCATCTTCACCAATCACGTTGATTAAGTTGTTTAAAAAGATAAAGCGGTGATTAAAAAACTTCACTTTGCTTTTTTGCAAAATTCTAAATGTATAAACGTTTGCCCAATACACAACATAGTTTTTAATCTTTAGACCATTGATTGAGTCTTGCGTTAATAAATCTTCATTGGTGATGCCATGATATTGAGTTGCTTCTTCAGTGACTTGTTTTTTTGGCTTCCAGTAGCTCTCTTCAGCATTATAAAGATACTGAGCCTGTTCTATTGATGATGTGCGGCACTTTTTAATACGCGTCAAAATAGACGACTTAATAATGTCAGGCACATCAACTGGATTCTTGACTTTGGCGGTAAATTCCAGTGTGAGGAAACATAATGGTGCTGGCATAGCTTGGCCTTTCTAATATCCCTTAATTTATAACTTAAAACGTTCTATTTTCTGAATTGATATTCGCGAAATAAGGAACTAATTGCTTTTCTCGGTCATGAATGTATGCAGTTGATGACATATCCAATACCGCACCTGGTACATAAGTTAGGTTTAGATTGATATTTTCACCGTTACCATCGATCAAGACGCCATTAAACCGCGCTTTGTCTGGATCTCCTTTTACAAATAGCTGTTGGCCAACATAACCGGACAAGCTATTGATATAGAGGTTTTTCATTTTTTCCGAAGATTGCAAAGCATTTATATAGAGAAGATCCATAATTTTTTCTTCTCCATTTTGATTTCTAATTTTTACTGTTTTTGGACCAACAACATCCACAATTGTAGCAATCCATAAGTCATGATGTTCAACTTCCCAACCATTGTAGCGACTTTCAATCCAATCGGGGCTTAAGAGTCTTGGCTTAAAGGGGTAGGAGTAGATTTTGAATATTAAGATCGAAACCACAATTATGATTGGCAAGCCAAAACATATTTTTATTTTATGTTTCTTAAAAGCACTGTTAAACATAACCGTATATACCAAAAAATTTAAAATCATTTTAACTTAAAATAATAAGTTTGTATTGGTTAAAACCATTGATATATCAATTATTCATCACTGTTATAGGTATAACCATCATCACTACTGCGATCTTTACCTACTAATAATTCTTCAATACGCTTAGCTTCAGCTATTGTTCTGAGTGCATTTTCCTTTTTTTCTTGTCGTTCTGTATTTTCACGAATCGCTTCAAGAATCTCAGGAGATAAGGCCTTTTCAGGTTGTTGTTCTTGGGCTTCAGGCTCGGAAGCACTTGCTTCTTCAGCCTTTATAGGTTGGTCTTTTTTCTTAGGATCTACCAAGTCATAAAACACAAGTTCTTTTGATTCACTCGTTGCGGATTCGTCTAAAAACTTCTTTTCTTGACCTTTTAATGGATCTTGTTCATTTGGAGTATTAGAGTTATTACAGGCACTTAAAAGGGTGGAAATTAAAATAACCGTTGCGAAGTTAAAAAGGGTTTTAGACACGTTGAAAATCCTTTAATATAATAACGTATTCTACATAATAAAAGTCCGTAGGTAAAAGTATGTCTTCAGATAAAAATAGTTCTGATAGTGCTACACAAAAGGTAAATATTACCAATGAGGTTTTAGATGAAGCTGCCATTAAACAGGCAATTGAAGCTAATCAACCCCGTAAATCAGGTATTTTAAAGCGAGTCTTTTTTGATTTCGGGCGTAAAAGCCACTGGAGTTCAGCTAGAAAAGGGTTTTTACCGCATTTATCTAATATTAGATCAATGCTGTCGCCAACATGCCCCGAATGCGGTAAATCGATTTTAATGCATGACAACAGGATTCCACGTTCTTATAAAGGCAACGTGAATTGGGTATGTGCACACCCTTTATGTGAATATGAAATTGTCGCACCTAACAATTTTAAACAACTGAAAAAACTCATTGCTAATACTCACTACCCAAGAGGGCAAGAACGTTTAGCTTCAATGAGTAATGATGAAATAGACAAGCTTATTAAAAACCATCAGTTTTCTTCTTATTTGTATTTAGCATTATCTATGTTTACAGGCTTGTACGTAGTTTATATGTTCTTTAAAGCGCTATATCCAATGCTTGTTGTACCAGGTGTATTATTGGTGTTTTATCTATACATGGTTAGCATCAATTCAGCTTATCGTGCATGGCAAGTCCGTACTGGTCTTTTATTCTTACCGAATTCGCCATTCTTGGCATGGTTCCGCTATGCGCCAAAAAAATATAGCTTATCGTGGTATGACGGCAAAAACCCATTGCCAGTTGAAACACTGAATAAGTTAGCTGACCGTAAACAGCACCTAATCGACAATTTCAACAACAACGATAAAGGTGCTGATTAATATGCTGTTAAAACCAACGCTATTTGCGACTCTATTAGGATCAAGCGTTGCTTATGCTCAATTGCCTCAAAGTTCTGAGGCTCTAGGTTCATATGCAAACCATGTCAATTCTAATGGATCAAGTACACCGTATCGACCATTTCAGGTCATGACCAACACTCAGCAAGAAACGGCGCCAGCAAAGCAAAGAGGCTTTACGAGTCGTTACTTGGGCGTGAAGTACACACCGAAAAAAACTGAAGAAACTTCGACTAGCACTGAGCGCACGGCAGTTGCACAAAATGGACCACAACCTAGTGGCCAGCAAGCACCAGCACCACAACAACAACCCGTTCGCCAGAATATCCGTCCTGTTACTTATACCTATCCAACTACGCAATACAATCAAGCGAGTGCATCTTACGATCAAACCGTACCGGGTAGAGTCGCTACTTTGAGTTGTGTTATTCATGCTGCGCGGTCAGAAGGTGTTCCGCTGTATGTTTTATTGGGTATACATAGCAAAGAGCGTGGTACCAATGGACAAACAGTGCAAAACAAAAACCCTTCATTGGATATGGGGCAATTCCAAATCAATACCATACACTTTAAACGTGGCGGTATGTTTGAAAGTTATAACAGCCATTATGTGCGTACTGATGGATGTCTGAATGCGCGACTTGCAGCCAAGATCTTGCGAAATCGATTAGCCACAAAACCGTCAACCGATTTTTGGGTTAGAGCAGCTGCTTACCATTCATGGACGCCATCTTTTAATGCGATATATCGCAATGGCACGGCGAAACAACCTGGTTTAGTTGCGTATGCACTTCAATGGAAAAACTGGCTTGAGAGAAAGGGGATAAATCCTAACTAATCAGCTAAATATATTTTTTAAGAAAAAAATTCCAGTTATGTAATGCGATATAATTTACCTATTCTTTACCCACTAAGGATTCAAAATGAACCTTAATACAACTTTAAAAAGTTTAGCTTTAACCTTATCCATGTCTGTTGTTGCTACTGCAGCTCAAGCCGATTTTGTTGGCAAAGTTGTACGTATTTCTGACGGCGACACTATCACCGTTTTAAACAACAACAATGAGCAGATCCGTGTTCGCTTCAACCAGATTGATGCACCAGAAAAAAGTCAAGCTTTTGGTCAGAAATCGCGTCAGAACATCAGTTTCTTGCATGAAACGATTGTGTATGTGCAAGAAAATAGTAAGGACCGCTACGGTCGTACTCTTGGTACCATTTTTCAGATGCGTACAAACCAAGTGCCCAACTTAAACATCGTGAATAGTGTTAACTATAAGCAAGTTAAAGATGGCTATGCATGGGCTTATCGTGAATATCTCAAAGATAAAATTATTTTGAGTGCTGAAAGCAACGCACGTTCTCAACGCCTTGGTTTATGGGCTGATCCAAACCCTGTTTATCCAAGCCAGTACCGTCACAATAAGTAATATTGATGAACGGTGAATTAAATACCGCTAAAGCCGTAGCGGTATTAAATAAATATCTACTGCAACAACAATGTGGTAATCGTATGGAACTGCAGTTTTTCAGTGAAGAACTGCAAGCTCAGATTGAAGCTCTCAGCTTGGCTTCTGTACGAAATGAGTTGGTTACTCAGTTGGCAAATTTGGGAAAATGTCTTTGTGATGAAAAGTTGGTGAATTGTTCAGCCAACGCAAATTACTCAGAAGTGGCAATAGATTTCCTTGAAATGCACTTAGAGTCGCTGGAAGGGCGACAGTTCAAAGAAGGTTTTATATGACATCTATTGTCATATCCACGGAATCCAATTAATCACCAGATCAGAACGAACCACTAAGCAATTAGTGGTTTTTTTCCTAAGGGAACTAGATCAATTGTAGATTTTTAAAAGGTAATGTTATGCCGAACAAAGATGATGAACATGCAACTAAATAAAGCTTTCTACCTTTACCTTACTTTTGTAGCGATTCTTTGGGCTATTATCTGGTGGTGTTTACTGATTAATATGCACCAGTACTTTAGTGCGGTTTTTTATGTTTTGACGGGGCATTATCGTGACTGGGAAAC
>OGVK01000030.1_pt1 | contig 17221 bp, 20 predicted proteins | sample 1575721 | NCBI WGS metagenome assembly OGVK01 (sample SAMN07581521, study PRJEB24739) | freshwater metagenome | place: Singapore | collected 2015-01 | reverse complement strand
GTTTCCCAGTCACGATAAAATTCCGATACAGACGGCAATACTGCTGACCAGTTTAATCTCGCGGCTACAACGCGGTGAATACCAAAAGTCCAGCATCAGTGTTGATCTTGCTTATGCTGATTCAGCAGTGATAAGGGTGAAAACAGGCAAATGGCTAAAGTCATAAAGCCAATGCCTTGTGCACCTGGGATCAGGATGTCCCCAGACTGGAGATGCATAAAGATTAAGGCCAAGAGCAGTGCCAGCGGAATCCAAGTCAGCACGCGATAGAACAGTCCTGTAGGATTTTTCGCTGCAAAATGGATTTTACAGTAACGGCAAATCAGAAACACAATTCCTGTTCCCATGAACATTAGAATCGCATCAGGTTGTAACGGTTGCATCCAATACAGTGCTGCTGTCACTGCGCCAAGCAGTACCAACAGTGCCAGTTTTTTGAACACTGCGATTTTGGGATCAAACCAGAATTCGAGCATAATTTTCAGGAGAGGGTCAGTATAAGAGTTTAAACTTTAGCATATGCCAGAGCACGACGCACGGATCGTGCTCTAGAGAGAGTAATGGAGGGGATTAAGTGTTTTTGATTGGACCCCAATCGTAGACTTTCTTCTGATAGGCATACCACATCATCCAGATACCAATCAGAATCATTGGAATGGTCAGGAATTGTCCTTTACTCATCCATGCAATGAACAGTTGTCCATTGTCGGGTTCGCGGAAAAACTCGACCACGAAACGTGCAATCCCATAACCAATCAGGAACAGGGCGGATACTGCCATACGCGGACGCGGTTTAGAACTGAACCACCAGAGTACGATAAACAGAATAAGACCTTCACACAGCGCTTGATAGAGCTGTGACGGGTGGCGGACCAATTGCAGCGGATCGGTCGGGAAAATCATGCCGAGTGCAAAGTTAGGATCAGATACAGGGCGACCATACAGTTCACCACCAATAAAGTTGCCGATACGACCAAACATCAAGCCTGTCGGGACACACGGTGCAATAAAGTCTAAGGTCTGGAACCATGTCATCTGATATTTTTTACACCAGAGCAACATTGCAATCATGACCCCAAGGAAACCGCCATGGAAGCTCATGCCACCAGTCCAGACTTGGAATAACCACAATGGATTGGCAAGGAATTGTTCAAAGCCATAAAAGAAGACATAACCGACACGACCGCCAATGACGACACCGAGTGCACCATAGAAAATCAGATCTGAGACCATGTCTGAGGTCCAGCCTGTTCTGAGTTTGGCACGATACGTGGCGAGGCCCCATGCAAAGAGAAAGGCCAGTAAATACATCAGTCCATACCAATGCACTTGTAAAGGACCCAATGAAATCGCAATTGGGTCGATATTTGGATAGGTGAGCATGCCTGTTCCTAGTCATTCTGTTTTGCACAGATTTTAGCGGAATACAATGAAAAATGTTGTACATTCAATGTGTAAAGATATAGAGCAAATTTTATGTGTATTGTGGCAATCGCATGGCATATTTTAGAACACACGCCGTTATGTCTCATTTCTAATCGGGATGAGTTTTATCATCGTCCTACACAAGCCTTATCCTCATGGTCAGACAGTCCTGTCATTGCAGGCAAGGATTTACAGTCTGGTGGTACGTGGATGGGGGTGACTGCGACAGGGCGTTGGGCAATTGTGACCAATTTTCGTGATGGACGCGATCAGCAGAGCTATGCAACGTCGCGTGGACATCTGGTACAGGCCTTTTTAGAGTCGGATTTGGCACCCATTCGTTTTGCCAAACTGCTGGAACAGCAGCAACGAGACTATGCAGGGTTTAACTTGTTCTTGGGGGATCGGGAGCAGGCAATTTATATGAGTAATCGCGGAGAAGCACCGCAAGTATTGGCCAAAGGGGTATATGTGGTATCCAATGGTTTGATGACCGAGCATTGGGAGAAAACCCGACATTTACGTAAACGCTTTACCCAAGAATTATTACCGATGCTGCAACGTGAACAAAGTTCAGAAGCCGAGCTGCAATATGCAGTGTGGGATATTTTGGAAGATGAACGCAAAATTATTCCAGAACTGTTACCTGATACGGGCATTAGTGCTGAGATGGAAGCACTGTTGTCGTCGACCTTTATTCAAAGTCCTGTCTATGGAACCCGTTGTTCCAACTTTTTAAGAATGGGGCATGAGCGCTGGGATTGGCAGGAGAAGTCACAGCAAGGTGAAACACAAGGGCAAAGCGTAGAGCTGAAAATTCCCTTAATGGATCAATCGTCAAGATAAAAAATGCCGACGCTAGGTCGGCATTTTGAGCACTTCAAGCTGATGATTATGCTTTTTTCTCAATTGAAGGTGCAATTGGATCAGCCGTAATATAACCGACACATGCACTATAGCCATCATTGTAATTTTCTAGAACAGTTGCTTTTAATTCATCTGTAAGTTTTGAACTGTCACCAGGATGCTGGAAGTTACTCATAATGTAAGTCCAACCATTGACTGAATCAACCGCATGTAAACCCGTAGACTCGGCGCCTGCTGGAGTCGATAAGATACGGTCTAGCGTTTTGGTGTCGACGTTATATGCCCACAAGAAGTTGTTGGTATGGTTACCACTGTCTTCACCAATGAACAGAGTACGTAAAGTTTCAGAGAACTTCAGGTCATCCGCGCTGGCAATATTATTTGGATCAGCCGTATTACCTAAGCTATCAGCAGTAATATCTTGACCCATCATCAGCATATGGCTTTGATAAGGAATCCATTCACTATTCATCAGGCTATTGGTATCATCAACCAGACTACCTTTCAAATCATGCGCAACAATTCCGCCAGCTTTGATGGTTTTTGGGAATTTCACATTGTGTTCAGCAACCCAAGCAGCATTGCCTGAAATCATAGAGGTTTGAATATTTGCTAATGCTGAATAAGCCACTTTATCTTTAATGTTGACAGTTGTGCCTTCCATTTTGGTGAAAGCCATACTACCGCCTTTAAGTGCAGCATAACGGTGAGTTTCGAGGAATGCAGCCGCAAGTTCAATCTCTGCTTGAGAAAAACCGCTATTGGCTTCTTTCAGTTTGATCCATAACTTTTTAGCATCAAGTGTGATTTGCTTATAGCCAGTCAGATCTGCTGGTGCTTCGGTCAAGCTTTCCATGATATTTTCAGCTTTGATGCCACGCACATTCACCAAGTCTTCAATGGTTTTACTATCGGTATGACCAAGCTTAATCCACTTAATTGATGCAGTAGAGGTTTCGTTGAGTTCTGAAGTGTACTGAGCTACATACAATGTTCCTACTGATAGATCTTTTTCTTTATCAGCAATAAACATAAAGAAGCCACCATTGGTATAGTCATCACCCATAATTACGGTACGATTGTCTGGCATGACCTGAATCAGTTCATGCGAGATACGACCAAAGCAATAATGTTTAACTGCTGTTCCGCGACCTTGACCATCTAAAATAATTTCTGGTAAATGACCATAGTTGTAGACATTTGCTTTGGTTGCATCGCCATAGAGATTTTTACTGTAGGCTTGTAGCATGGTTAGGCTTGAACCGATTTGGTTAAATGCATCTGGTTCATATTCTTCACTTGAAAGATGGGTATTCCAAGGTGAAAGACTGGCACCGCAAGTAATCCATAAACCATGGACTTTAGACATATCGACGTTAAAGTATTTCTTTAATGTCAGATGCCCCGTTTTTTGATCTTGGTCTAAGGTTAAAACAGCGATAGGTGATGGAAGCTGTCCATACATGTCTTCTTGAGCCAAGTTTTTAGAGGTGTATTCAAATTGCACCACATGGAATACTGGATTGGTGACGCCAGCAACTTGTGCACCCTCAATATGAATCAGTGAAGAACCATCTGGACAGTCTGAGAAGAATTGGCGTTCTTGACCTGCAACAGAGGTATCGGTAATCGGTTGATTGTTAATGTCGTAGTAGCTACCTGCAATAATTTTACCACCATCAATATCATCCACTTCTGTACCTGTACGGAAGAACTCTTGATAGCCTAATTGGTATTCTGTCGTGGTATTGTCATCCCAAGTGATACTTAACCCAGATTTTACCGAGGTGGTTGCCATCTCTGCGACGCTAGATGGCGCAGCCATTGGGGTAAATTTAGCATTTTTAAACTGAGCAAGTTTTACAACAGGTGCTGTACTGTCGTTGTCATCATTACAGCCCGTTAAAGCTGCTGCAGTTCCCATTGCCCCAAGTGGTAAAAAAGGTATACCGGCAAACCATTTTAAAAGATCACGACGACTTGGCTGAGTTGTATTGGTGGTCATAATAAATCCGTTCTTTATTGAATGTTAAAATAAATCCTGATTGATTCTATGAACTTGCGATGACATTTTTTTTACACTTTCAAGGCACTTTAAAGACAATTTAATTTTCAAGCCTTTAAAAAATATAAAAAATCCCTGCGCTAAAGGGATTTCTTATTTCAAATTAGTTTTATGAATTTGCTTTTTTCTTTTCGAGCAGTTTACCGAAGAATAAACCCAGCTCAAACAGCATCCACATCGGGACTGCCAGCATGATCATGGAAAGTGCATCGGGTGGTGTGACAAACATAGAGACAAAGAAACAACCGACAACAATAAAACGTCGTTTCTCTACTAAGCTTTGAGTGCTGACGACACCGATTAAGATAAGCACCAAAGTAATGATCGGAATTTCAAAGGTAAAGCCAAAGACTAAAAAGAGTTTTAAGCAGAATCCTAAATAACTATTGATATCCGTCATTGGGGCAACGGTTTCAGGCGAGACGCTGATAAAGAAATGTAAAATTGCAGGTAAGGTAATGAAGTAGGCAAATGCCACGCCCAAATAGAACAACACAATACTGCCGAGTAATAACGGAACAGCGAGGTGACGTTCCTTTTCATATAAAGCAGGTTTAATAAACGACCACACTTGATAAATGATATAAGGCATTGCCAACATAAAGGCGACAAATAAATTCAGCTTAAAAGGTGCCATAAATGTCGCGGTGACGTCTGTGGCAATCATGGTTGAAGATGTTGGCAATTGTTGTCGTAAAGGTTCTGAAAGCCATTGATACGTTTGATTTCTAAATGGCAATAAGCAGAAAAAAAGGAAGATGGTTACACCAACAATTTTAAATAAATATTGGCGTAAAATAATCAAATGCTGCATCACAGGCATTTGCTGCAATGTTTCTTCCGTTGTACTTACGGATGTAGAGGGTAATTGGCTCATACGGCAATCTTTAATTCTGGATCAATTTTTTTTACGATGAGTTTTGATTCAGTCTCTAGCGCAATGTGTTGTTGATATTGAGTACTGAAAGGCACGATAGTCTGCTGTTTAGAAAGAAGATATTGTGTTTGAACTTTGATTTCACTGTCGACCTGCGTAGGTTCTTCCACAGAAGCATGCGAGTTTTTTAACTCATCCAATTGCTTTTGTACTCTACGCTCAAGCTCAGTGATTTTCTCAATCTCTTTCTGCATTTCTTCTCGGAATTCAGAAAGGCGTAGTTCACGATCAATTTCATTCTGAATATTGTTGATCAACTTTTTGATTTTACCGTACCATTTCGCTACAAAGCGTGCCGCTTCGGGCAATTTATCGGGTCCAAGTACCAGCAATCCAATCACGGCAAAGCAAAAAATCTCAGTCATTCCCAAATTCAGCATAATGGTGCTCGCTTAGCTTTTTACTGAGCTTTCAGGTGTTTTAACTTGTGCATCAATGGTGCGTGGTTCATTCAGTGCTGAAGTCGCTTCATCGTCTTTTACTGATTTTTTAAAATCTTTAATGGCACCACCCACATCTTTACCTAAGTTTTTTAGTTTCGATGTGCCAAACAGTAAGATCACCACAATTGCAAAAATCAGCACATGCCAAATTGATAAGCCAGCCATCATCATTTCCTCATTTTTATTTATGCCTTATCTCAACAGTTCAAGATGACAGGGATGTGACGATAGGGTTGCAATTTCAAGACAGCGGATTAGGCGCATCGTCGGAGCAATGGGTGTTATGATGATTAGGTGAAATTTCAAGGAATATAGATGTGGCTTTGCTGTTGCCATTATTGGCATTTTTAACAGGTTTAATGCTTGCCACGACACCAGTTGTTTCGCAATTAAAAACAGTACTATCTAGCCTGTTAGCCCGTTGTTTTATTCCCATCGTGATTATTTACAATATGGTGTTTTACCAAGCTGGAAGCTTGAGCTTGATGCTATTTAGCTTTGTGGTCGCCATTCTGCTGTTCTATTTTTTTCTTTATTTTTCGAAAAACAAGCTGAGTGCCTTGTGCTTTAGTTATGTCAATATGGCATGGTTGGGCTTTCCCTTTGCCATCGCTTTGTTTGGTGCAGAAATCAGCCCTGCCATGGTGGCGTTATATATTGGGGGTTCTATTTTTGGCAACCTCTGGGCGGTGACTGCAGTCAGTGATACGCCGCAGCCCATGGCTGCTATTTTGAAAAAAGTAGCATTTTCGCCCCCAATTGTTGCTTTAAGTTTGGCAGCATTATTCTGGTTGTTTGGTGTACAGCACTGGCTACAACAGCATGGGGTAAATTGGATTTATACCGCAGCGAAGTTGGGTATGAGCTTTTCAGGCATGTGTGTTTTGGGGATGTGGCTGCGGCACACCAAAGTCCAAGCCGCTGATTTGTGGCAAAGTAGCCAAACGGCTGCACTAAAATTATTGTGCGGTGTACTGCTTTGTGGTCTGACCTATCGTTTTGTTCCGATTCCACAGATTGAACACTACATTGGAGTCATGTTCTTGTTGTTCTGTTTGCCGCCAGCAGCCAATATTGTGGCGTTGGAAACGCATTATGAGGGCACGGGAACCTCAGCCAAATATATTGCTCCTGGAACAATGGTGAGCTGCATGGTGGTAAGTCTCTACGGGGTTTTATTACATCTGTATTCTTGAGGAGAAACTCTCTCCTGAACGGAGAGAGGACTTGATACATTAGTGAGTCGGCAAATTATTTTTCCAGACTGTGTTTGAATAACTGCATGGCTTGACCACGATGGCTGATTTTATTCTTTTCTTCTTTACTCATTTCAGCACTCGAAATGCCCAGTTCAGGTAACCAGAATAATGGGTCGTAGCCAAAACCATTTTCACCACGTGCTGCTTCTAACACTTCACCTTTCCAGATGCCTTGGAAAATTTGTGGGAGTGGATCATCGGCATGTTGTACCAATGCCAAGACACACACAAACATGCCTTCAATCGCTTCTCCATCTTTGCGTAGCGGTTTTAATTGCTCTAATAGCTTTTCATTGTTGGCAGCATCATCACCGTGTTCACCTGCAAAACGTGCAGAATAAATACCTGGTGCACCACCTAAAACTGGGATACAAATACCCGAGTCATCTGCAATCGCTGGCTTGCCTGAAATACGGCTGGCATGACGGGCTTTGATGATGGCATTTTCAACAAAACTGAGTCCATCTTCTACGGCATCTTCAATATTGAGTTGACCTTGTGGTACTACGTTTACTGGCAGTTGCAGTTCAGCAAAAAGTTTCTCAAATTCAGCAATTTTACCTTTGTTGTTACTGGCAAGCACTAATGTGCCTTGAGATAACCACGCATTTGCAGACATTGTATTTGTGCTCATGAATTGAAAATAAAGGTCTATATTTTAACTGAATTAGATTGTATAAAAGCAGCAAAATCCATGAAGATTAAAACCAACAGCTAATTTTGAATAATAAAACAGAGATAAATGAATATGATTCGCCCAGCCACTCATACAGATTTAGAACAAATTGAAAGATTGATTCAACCTTATATTGCTGACTTTGCCATAAGTCGTGAAGGTGAAGAAAAATTTTCTTCAGCCGCTATTTTAAAATTATTAAACACAGAACAGGTTCATTATTATGTGTGTGAACAGAATGAAGTAATTTTAGGCATTATTGCTTATAAAGAACCCGCTCATCTCGTACATTTTTTCGTAGATATTGCTGTACAGAAGCAGGGAATTGGTCGAAAGCTGTGGAATTATGTTATCGCTGAACTACAGGAAAATATCACTACGATAAGCGTAAATTCAAGTTGTTATGCGCAGCCTATTTATCAAAAATTTGGTTTTGAGACTGTATCGGAGGTGATTGAAGCACATGGTTTAAGATTTGTGATGATGCAAAAGAGCAGAACTGCCGAAAATAAAAAAGCACCCGAAGGTGCTGTTTAGGGTCAGTGCAATATTATTGCGCCTGAATCCATTTGTCGGCACGGTCACGTGCCAAACGAATCTGGTCTTGAGTCAAGTTAGCAGCCAAAGCGGTTTTCTTGCCTTCTGACATGCTAATCACTTTATTGTCGAGCATGCCATCACGCGTTGAAAGTTCATACCACTGGTAAGCACCAATGTAGTTTTTCTTTTGCTCTTCCATCATGGCAAGGTTGAAGCTGGCACGGTTGTCACCATGGCTAGCCGCCTTTTCAAAGTATTGGCGAGCCAAAGTTTCATTCTTGGCAACACCGACACCATCAGCATACATACGACCGACATTTAACTGGGCAGGAGATAAACCCTGATCAGCAGCAGCTTTAAACCAAGCAAACGCCTGACGGTCATCCTGCTTGATGTCTTTACCTGTTTGGTATTTGGTACCTAAGTAAAACTGTGCAGCAGGTTGACCCGCTTTAGCAGCTTTGACTAAGTTATCAATATCCATGGTTGAATATTGGGCAGCTTGACTAGAAATTGAAGCAGATGGCGAAACGTACTCAGCATGAGACTGAATGCTAAAAAGTCCAAAAACTAGTGTGCTTAATAATAATTTTTTCATAGCGCGCTCACTCGATAAATTGCGACTTCACCAAACAGATTCGGGATATGTTTACTAAGTAAACTACCTTGCTGATCCCCATTAACGGCGAGTCGATTAATTATTCGGATGTTGTTTTCTGCACAAAGTGCTTCAAAATCTCGAAAAGTACATAAGTGGATGTTTGGAGTATTATACCACATATACGGTAATGCTTCTGAAACAGGCATCATTCCTTTTAAAGCCAAGAAAGAACGGGTCTTCCAATGCGCAAAGTTTGGAAAGGTAATAATAGCCTGTTTCCCCACGCGCACCATATCACGTAACAATACGTCTGGCGCATCTACAGCTTGCAAAGCTTGTGCCATCACCACATAGTCAAAAGACTGGTCGGCAAAGCGACTTAAACCCAAATTTAAGTCCTGCTGAATAATATTTAACCCGCGACTGATCGCAATTGCAATCTTTTCCTGATCAATTTCTAAGCCATATGCACGAATATTGTGCTGTTTGCTCATGTGAGCCAGTAATTCGCCATCACCACAGCCCAAATCGAGCACTTTGGAGTCGGGTTTAATCCATGCTTCAGCCAGTTGATGATCGATACGCATTACACAGCCTCCTTAGGGGTAGATTTAAGGTGTTCTTCACCACCTAAAAATGCACGTAATGATTTTACATAGAGCGGAATTGGGAACAAGAACGAGTCATGACCTTGTTCTGCTTCAATATCGAGATAGCTGACAGGCTTATGGTTGCTAATCAATGCATCCACAATTTCTTGTGAACGTTCAGGCGTAAAGCGCCAGTCCGTGGTAAATGACACCACCAAGAATTTACATTGGGTATTCGACATGGCTTGCGTCAATGAATGTTCATATTCACGTGACGGATCAAAATAATCCAGTGCCTTGGTCATAATCAGATAGGTATTGGCATCAAAGTTACGACTGAACTGTTCACCTTGATAACGTAAATAACTTTCGACTTGGAATTCGACATCAAAACCATACATAAATTTGCCTGACTTCAAGTCACGACCAAATTTTTGTTTCATGGCTTCTTCAGACAGGTAGGTAATGTGACCGACCATACGTGCCAAAATTAGGCCGCGTTTTGGATAGCTGTCATGTTCTAAATAACGGCCTTGATGGAAATCTGGATCCGACAAAATGGACTGACGCGCCACTTCGTTAAAGGCAATATTCTGTGCAGAGAGTTTTGGTGCGCTGGCGATGATCACGCATTTCTGTAAGCGCTCAGGATAATCCACAGACCATTGCAAAGCCTGCATGCCCCCCAAAGAGCCGCCTATAATTGCATACCAAGTCTGAATGCCTAAGCGATCTGACATCATGGCTTGCGTTTTGACCCAGTCACGCACCGTCACTAAAGGGAAATCTGGACCATAAGGACGATTATCATTTTCCACGTCAGTCCAGGACCCAAACCGCCCTGGATAAAAAAGCAAGAGAGGAGAAGCTCGAGCAAAAAAAGACCAACCAACAGTCTAGAGGAAATCAAATTTAAACTATGAAAGAATTACAACACAGACAAGTATCAGCCAAGCCAAAAGGCTCAATTTTAAGCAACTTAATCAAATGGATTTTGATTGTTATTTTAGGTTCAAATGCACTAGGAATCTATTTTTTAATAGGCAATTTTATCCTAAAGCACAGCACGTTTATAGGCATTTTATTCAACGCTTTTCCTTTCGTTTTCGGAGGATATTTAATTTACAAAAAATGGTTTAGCACTAGCAAAAGCAAGACTATTGCACCCACCGCCAAAGGCATTCAACTCAATAAAACGCTGAACATCGAAAACCCTTTTTCGGGAGTTTTCATAAGCGGAGGAGCAGGAAGCGGAAAATCAAAATCGCTAGTAGAACCTATCATCTACGATTCGGGTTCTAAAGGCTACACAGGTGTAGTGTATGATTTTAAATATCCCGAACTCGCTAGGCACGTGGCCACCGCTTACGCTAATAGCCACGTTCAAACCTATTACATCAATTTTGGCGATATGAATTACACCGATAGGATTAATCCAATTGCGCCCGAACTGATGAAGAATGATAGTTTTGCGAGGGAGTTCGCTTATTCGGTTCTTGCGAACCTTAACCCCTCGATGATACAAAAGCCTGATTTTTGGAGCGATAACAGTATAGCTTTGCTTACTTCAGTTTTTTGGTTTTTGAAAGCAGAACACCCCCAATATTGCACACTACCGCACGCCATAAGTTTAATTCTTAACCCCGATTTTGAGAGCCTTATGGAAATGCTATCCACCAATGAAAAATCAGCTGATATGATAGCAACCATATTAACCGCTTACAAACGTGGCGCAGATAACCAACTTTCGGGAGTTGTTTCCTCGCTTCAAGTGGCACTATCAAAAATCAATACTTCAGAAATCTATTTTATCACAAGTGAAAGCGATTTTTCATTGAATGTAAACGACCCCAACGCACCAAGTATATTGACTATCGGGAACGACCCGACACTAGCGGAAACTTTTGCGCCTATCATCGGATTAATTTTAACATCGTTAAGCAAGCAACTCAACCAACCGAACAAGGAGCAAAGTTTATTCCTGATAGACGAGTTCCCGACTGTATTCATTCCAAAAGTGGAACAACTACCAGCAACAGGACGAAGCAATAAAATAGCAACCGTTTTGGCTTGTCAAGACATCGCCCAAATGGTTGACCGCTACGGCAAAGACAAAGCCGACACTATTTTATCAAATTTAGGAAATCAGTTCTACGGCAGAACCACCAACCCCGACACCGCCAAACGTGTTAGCAGTTTATTTGGCAAGGCAGACAAACTAATGCAGACCGTAAACGATAGCCGTTCACGCAAGGATTTTGAGTTTAAAAGCAGTAACTCACAAGGCTCGAGTTACTCGTATCAAGAACGAGAGCTTGTAAAAGTTCAAGACGTTGCCACGCTTGAAACAGGTAGTTTTTACGCTATTCTAAGCGAGGGAGCAACAAGGCAAGGCAAAACCTCTATTCCTTTAAATCCTAAAGCCTTTCAATCGGATTTACCCCAAAAGCGTAGCTTTTCGGAGGAACAAATCGAAAGTATATTTAGCAGAATCAAAGCAGAATCACGAGAATTACTAATGCAGTATTCAAAACAAAAGGCTAGTGAAAACTAGCCTTTTATTCTCCTTCTTCAAGGAATCGTTTATTTGTTATCGCAAGCAAAAGCATTTCCATTTGTCGCTCTTTACTAGTCATTGATTTTCTATGATATTCTATTTCCTTTAATAAACTTTCAGTGCGTTCTTTTAACAACGGATATTCCGTTAGTCGCTTCTGAAATTCCAAATAATCTTCCTTTGTAAATTCCTCGACAATATTGTCGGACTCGTCCTCTAGGTACTCCGATTTTAGTACTTCAAGCATCTTTTCAGATACTTGGTAACCCCTATTTTCTAAAGAAAAATAGCTTTTTAAGTATCGCTCGACAGTCCTGTCGGATACTTTCAAAATTTCGGCAACTTCTTTGAGATTATACATAGCCTTTCTTTTTAAAAACCCCTACCAAGTAAGCGGGAAAATCCTTTATTTCCTTACCGCCTTGAATAGCCTTAAGCATCTCATTTTTTTCGTGTACAAATTCTTTCCAATACTTAACCGCCCATATTTCAGCATCTTTCTCCGCTACCCCTCTAGCTGTAATCTCTTTAATTTTTCTTTGAGTTTCTATATCAAAATGAATTTTTGGAACATCACTTGCAAACAGCTTTAATTGTTCTGGAGGTAAAGCGTCAATGTATAAATGAATCGTATTGAAAGAGCGTGAACGCACTTTAGTTAACTTGTAATCAAAACGAACATCGGTATTTTCATTGATTTGTTTTTTAGCTATATCTAAAACCTTTTTTTTCAAATTACTAGCATTTTCATAGGTGTCATTTCCTTTCTTATCAATCAATCCAAGCATCTTTTTAAAATCATCCAAAGGCATCGGATTAAACTTCATATTTCTAAATTGACAAGCAATACCATACAAGCGCTTAGCATATTTAGAATTACAATTCAAAACAGATTTTAATTGTAAAGAGGTAAAATTATCTTTTAACTCGAAAAAATATTGCCTTGCTTCGGGATTGATTTTAATTCCGAAAGTTCCTGTATTGTGGTAGTATTCCACTTTTGACCAAAGCCAAAGTTGTTTTAAACTTGTTTCAGTTTCTATTTCAAACATTCTACTACCAAAGTCCTGAGTAGATTCCCTCAATTGCTTATAGTTCCATTTCTTTTTAGTCAAGAACTCTATATCTAAAGCACTAATAACATATTCCTTGTTTGCATCATCGTTCTTTTCAAGCATACTCAACAGCATAAAAAGAATATCCAATTGACAAGCTGATACATCAAAACGACCCGAAGTGATAGAGTTGTGCAACATAATTTGTTTGTCATTACTAACTTCTACAAGTTCCATAATTTGGTTTTTTAGGTTATATTTGACAATAATACAAAAAGAACTTTAAAAAACATCGGTTTTTTTTAAAAGTTGCTTTTCGCTTATAAAAAGTTGCTTTTCGCTTATAAAAAGTTGCTTTTCGCTTATAAAAAGTTGCTTTTCGCTTATAAAAAGTTGCTTTTCAAATTGTAAGTATCTGATTTATAATAGATTACAGAGGTCTAAAATAAAGAAATAAAGAAATAAAGAAAACAGTATATAGGGTTGTTGTTTTCGGTCTTTTATTTGGGTTGTACCGCTGAAAAAAATTTGCTGAAGAAATTTTTTAAAGGGAAGTGAAGAAAACAAAAAAACAAAAAAAAAGAAAAGATTGATAAGCAAACTGGGCGGCGGCGCGCCCCATTTTTGCCCCATTTTTCTATCCTGTATTGAATTAAAATACTTTTTTAGGAGTTTGTGCCTTTTAAAAAAAATCGTTCTTTAAATCGCTTTATTTTGCGTGAAGCATTGTTTACCTCATAAATTTTCACGAAATCCTCGTTTAGATCGTTCCTCCGGAACGTCTAACCTCACATCTTCGTTCAATTTCTTTCGTTAAAAATGCCATAGCAACTAGAAAAGATTTTTTTGCTCTTGTTCAGTTTCTTTGGCTTTTTTGGCAAGCATTTCATCTTCGAGATTTTCTCTATCGACTTCTTTTTGTAATTCTGAAACGTGAATTACATAGTCGCCTTTCATTTCTCTAGCTTTGGCATCTTCGCTCCAAATCTTCGCAATCAAATCGCCCCTATCGGAGCTCCAAATAGGCTTTTCCATATTTTCACATTTTTATATTTTGACATTATTTTTCGCCCCTCAAAGATAAATTATCTTAACCAATTTTTTCTTATTTTTTTTTCCTTTAAGAAAACTACATTCAACGGATTAGATTTTTTTTTGTAGCTTCGCTAAAAATAACGACAAAGTTAAGAAGCAAGGTGCTAGACTGTCATGACAAATTTCGCTTCGCTACATTGTCAGACACTCTAGAACCTTGCCCTACGGGGTTGAAAATTTTTAACGCTTCGCTAAATTTTCTAGCTTATCATATTAAAATAAATCATTCATTCAATGAAAGAAAACAAACGAATCCGAGAATCAAAAAAGGAGAAAATTGAATTTCGAGTTACGGAAGAAGAAAAAGCTATAATTACAAAAAATGCTCAAAAATTAGGTCTAAAGGTTTCGGATTATCTTCGAGATTTAGGCATAAAAGGCTATGCGCTAGCTAAAGCCGAAAAACCAAAAGCCGACCCAAGCGAAGCGGTTAGAATCAGCGATACAAAATTGATTTTGGCAATCGGTGTCAATTTAAATCAAATCGCCAAATACATAAATTCAACGCACCAATTACACCCAGAGTTAGAGAAAGCAATCCAAGCGGTAAATGCAGTATTTAAAAAATGATTTTAAATGTAAAAACAGGCACAGGCTTCAAAGGTGTTCTTTCTTATGTTGAGAAAGAACAAGCCAAAAACTTACGACCCGAGCAAAAACCCGAAATTTTGCACGAGCAAAATATCTACGGAACAGCCAAAGAGAAAGCGCAACAAATGCGCTATGTTGCCGATACCAACCAACTAGCAAGCCGACCCGTTTTACACGTGTCCGTTGGTTTTGGAGAAAACGAAAAACTTACACCACAGAAAAGAGATGAAGTATTAAACGACGTCATTAAGGAATTGGGTGCAACACCCGAAAACAATCAATTCCAAATCGTAAAACACAATGATACCGACTTGGAACACTATCACATCGTTATCAATAAAGTAGGTTTTGACGGTTCGAATATCAATACTTCATATATTCAAAACAAGTGCCACGTTATCGCAGATAAACTAGAACAAAAGCACGAATTGGAACGAGTTAATGGAAGAAAAATAGTCTATGACCCAAGCAATGAAAAAGGCTATCGCTATACCACCCAAGCGGAACGCAAACCCCATGAACAAAAGAAACGAGCATCTAAATGTCGAGATAAAGCACAGAGTGTTGAGGACAAAAAAAATTACATCAAATCAAATCTTAAGCAAGCATTGGAAGATAAATCTATTACCAACGTTGATGATTTACAAAAAGCCTTAAAAGAGAAAAACATCGAATCCAATTGCAATTTCAATAAAAACGGTCTAAGTGGAATATCATTTAGATATAAAGAAATTGCAGTAAAAGGAAGCGAAATCCAACACAAAGCCAACTACATAGCAACTAAATTAGAACAAAATAAAGCTATTGAAATACAGTCCACCACCCAAGCACCAAAGTTTGGTAATCCAAGCTAAAAAACGAATTGAGGAAATTGCAGGTAAAGAAGGATTAAGTGGAATTCCAACAGGTTTTCACGATTTGGATAAATTGACATCGGGTTGGCAACCTTCAGATTTGATTATTGTAGCGGCACGTCCAGGTATGGGTAAAACCGCGTTTACGCTTTCAATGGCACGAAATATGGCTATTGATTACGGAGCTCCTGTTGCTTTTTTCTCATTAGAGATGTCATCCGTTCAGTTGATTACGCGTTTGATTTCGTCTGAAACTGGATTATCATCAGAGAAATTAAGAACTGGAAAATTAGAAAAACACGAGTGGGAGCAATTATCCATTAAAGTAAAAGACTTAGAGAAAGCTCCTTTATACATAGACGATACGCCATCGTTATCGATTTTCGATTTACGTGCAAAAGCAAGACGTCTTTCTTCTCAATATGGCATTAAAATGATTGTGATTGATTACCTTCAGTTAATGACAGCAGGTGGAAATGGAAAAGGTGGTGGAAATCGTGAGCAAGAAATTTCAACCATCTCCCGAAATTTAAAAGCTTTAGCCAAAGAGTTAAACGTTCCTGTTATTGCGCTTTCACAGTTATCGCGTGCGGTAGAAACTCGAGGTTCAAGTAAGCGTCCGTTACTTTCTGATTTGAGGGAATCTGGAGCTATTGAGCAAGATGCCGATATTGTATCGTTTATTTACCGACCAGAATATTATAAAATTGACGAATGGGACGACGAAGAACGTTCGCCAACTCAAGGTCAAGCGGAATTTATCGTAGCAAAACACCGTAATGGAGGACTCGATAACATTCGTTTGAAATTCATTGGAAGTTTAGGTAAATTTGATAACTTAGATGATTTTGGTTCGTCTTTTGATGCGCTTCCATCTAAGATGAATTTAGATGACTCAAACCCGTTTATTACCCCTAACTTGCCTACCCCAAATGAAGCTTTTGGTAGTACAATGAATTCATATGACGATGATTCTGATGTTCCGTTTTAATTAAATTATTGAAGATGAAAAGTGCTTTTTTGGTTTTATTTTTCTTAGTGACGTCCTTGGCGAATGCCTCTTTTGTGCTTATTCCTATGGAGGCTGAAGGGCAACAAAACCATTTAAAAGCCTACGGCATTACCTATTGGGCTTTAGACAAAAGTTATAAAGTAAGTTGGTTGTTAAACTATAGAGGCGGTTCCTTTTTATTACCCGATGCACCTGAAATTCGTAAAGAATGCCAAATTAGAGGGGTAACTTTTGAAGTGTTATCAGATGCTACTGCGAATTCTATTTTAGAAGATATTAGTTCGCCTTCACAAAATATGGAAACGGTTGTGTTGGAAAAAGCACCTAAAATTGCAGTTTATACTCCAAAAGGGAAACAACCTTGGGATGATGCAGTGACCATGGTGCTAACTTATGCTGAAATTCCGTATACCGAAGTTTATGATGAGGAAGTTTTATCAGATCAATTATTATTGTATGATTGGTTGCATTTACATCACGAAGATTTCACAGGACAATACGGTAAATTTTTTGGAGCTTATAGAACGGCGCCTTGGTACATCCAACAAAAAGCAGAAGCTGAAGCGCTAGCAAAAAAACTTGGTTACAACAAAGTATCAGAAGAAAAAGTAGCAGTAGCAAAGAGAATTAGAGCATTGTATCGTGACTGGGAAA
>OGVK01000029.1_pt1 | contig 17393 bp, 15 predicted proteins | sample 1575721 | NCBI WGS metagenome assembly OGVK01 (sample SAMN07581521, study PRJEB24739) | freshwater metagenome | place: Singapore | collected 2015-01 | reverse complement strand
GTTTCCCAGTCACGATAAGTAACATACAATACGGACTGATCTAAATGTGCTAAGGATTCAGCGGTAATTCCACGGTGCGGAATATTAATGGCATTGGGTATGTGCTCATGCGCGTATGCCGTTGTACTTCGACCATCGACTACCACAATATTCTGTCCCTGATTTATTGCTTCGAATAAATCCCAAGAGTCCATTTCATAGTTCAGTTTGGCTTGATAAAACTCTAATTGTGACATGCGCATTTTTATATTTCCTTCTACTAGAAAGTTACTACGTCTAGCTTTCACCCTAATAAAACTTTCTAAACATTTCGACGATTTTTAAATCGATTAGTCTAATGACTGATTATGAACCAAGAGAAACACAATCTATTATCATTTTGCATGATATTTTAAAGATTGCATTAGGCACACATGACAGTACCAAATAAATTACATTATTATTCAACTAAATAAAATGGGTCGATAGCAAACATCTATAAACCAATATACTGAGAACCCCTGTTTAAACGAAATTTTTTAATCTATAGCTGATATTAAATAGATTATTCAACTGTTCAATGATGTGTTCGTGAAAGCATCTAAAACTTACACTCACTTTTGAATGCAACAATATATTGAAAAGACTAAGTCTTAAACGTTGACAACAAAATACTGGTTTCGCTGTTATATATTCCTGAAATACAGCGAATTCTCTCTAAAACCTTATCAAAGTTTTCCAGTGAATCTGCTTGAATCTCCACCAAAATATCCCATTTGCCATTGGTTTTATGCAAACGCTCAACTGCGGAATCTAGGCGTAATTCACTAATCACAGAACGGGCTTTTGTGCCTTCCACCATAATGCTCATCCATGCACGGATAATATTTCGATCGACATCTGGACGATAGCGTACGGTATATCCCGTGATAATTCCCGCCGACTCCATATAATCAATTCGACTTTTAATGGTTGGTCGAGATACTCCAGCTTTTTCTGCCAAATCCGTGACAGACATTCGAGCATTTTCTTTAAGCAAACCTAGAATGATTTGATCAATTTCACTCATTTTGCATCCTGCAATTGTCAATTTGGAAAAAAATAATTCATTTTAAAAAAAAGTACAAATTTTTTTACTCATTTTGATTTTGAATAATATAGAAATGCGCTAGGCCTGCGGAAGACTCAGTTTATTTCAAAACTAAAAAACGCATGGGATTCATTCAAGATGAAGTTGATGATCATCTTTCTTCGAAGATTCCTAGCGCCATGGAAGCTCAAATTGTTAAGGGAAAAATCGATGACCTCAGCTTATAACCATCATGCACAAACGATGATTAAACATCATTTTTCCCTATCTTGGATTTTATTCGGTCTCGCAGGATCCGAAACAAATTCTAGTTTTCTATAACAATTCAGCTTCACAGAATTTAGGTGCATTGCACAAAGATATTAGGACTTTTCTTTGGCGATTTTGACAACGCGTTAAAGATAAACAAATTTGGAAATATTGAAGAGGAAGCAAAATGAATAACTTCGCAGTAACTCGTGCAAACTTTAATGATTGGATGATTCCAGTTTTTGCACCAGCAAATTTCATCTTGGTTCGTGGTCAAGGCTCTCAAGTTTGGGATCAAAATGAAAAGCAATACATCGATTTCGCAGGTGGTATTGCAGTAAATGCACTTGGTCACGCACATCCAGCACCTGTTCAAGCAATGACGGAACAAGCGACTAAGCTATGGCACATTGGCAATGGTTATACCAATGAACCCGTTCTACGTTTAGCAAAACAGTTGGTTGAAAATACTTTTGCAGACAAAGTGTTCTTTTGTAACTCAGGTGCAGAAGCCAATGAAGCGGCATTAAAACTTGCACGCAAAGTCGGTTTACTCAGTGGCAATCCGCAGAAAAACCAAATTGTTGCGTTTAAAAATGCCTTTCACGGTCGTACCTTATTCACCGTAACAGCGGGTGGTCAGCCAAAGTACTCTCAAGATTTCGCGCCATTACCAGAAGGTATTCAGCATACGGCGTTTAATGACTTAGAGCAGGCAAAAGCAGTCATCAATGAAAATACTTGCGCGGTGATTGTTGAGCCGATTCAAGGTGAAGGTGGTGTATTACCCGCTGATTTAGAGTTTTTAAAAGGCTTACGCCAACTCTGTGATGAACATGGCGCAGTGCTAATTTTTGATGAAGTACAAACGGGTGTGGGTCGTACAGGTTCACTCTATGCCAACATGAATACAGGTGTTACTCCTGACATTTTAACCACGGCTAAAGCATTGGGCGGTGGTTTCCCGATCGGTGCAATGATTACCACAGACAAATACGCAAACATGTATGCCGTAGGTGATCATGGGACAACATATGGCGGCAACCCATTGGCGTGTGCGGTAGCAAATGCGGTGTTTGAATTCATCAATACAGCAGAAGTTCTAGAAGGCGTTAAGCAACGTTTTGATCATTTTGTCAGTGGTCTAAACAAAATCAATGCCAAATTTAATGTATTTGAGCAAATCCGTGGTCAAGGCTTACTGATTGGCTGTGTGCTTAAAGCTGAGCATGCGGGTCAAGCCAAAACCATTGTGAACTTGGCTGGTGAAGAAGGCTTACTGGCACTGGTTGCAGGTCCAAATGTCGTTCGTTTCACACCGTCACTGATTATTCCATTTGAAGATATCGATGAAGGGCTGCGCCGTTTTGAACAAGCCCTAGAAAAATTTGCTCAAGAATTGAAGGAGTGTGCATAAATGATGATTATCCGTTATATCCGCGAAGACGATATCAATGATATTTACCAACTTGCTGAAAAAGCAGGCTATGGACTGACATCATTACAGCCGAACTTGGAAATTTTGGCGGCAAAATTGAAACGTGCTTGCGATACCGTGCGCGGTAAATTAAGCAAAGCAGATCAAGGTTATTTCTTTGTTCTGGAAGATACCAGTATTAACAAGGTGGTGGGACTTTGCGGTATTGAAGTTGCGTTAGGTTTAAGTGAGCCTTGGTACAACTTCCATGTGGGCACTCAGGTTCATTCTTCAAAAAATTTAAATGTGTATAAAGCGCATCAAACTTTGTTTTTGAGTAATGACCATACCACGTGCAGTGAATTGTGTACCTTGTTCCTTGACCCAGATTATCGTAAAGATATGAACGGAAAATTCCTGTCAAAAATCCGCTTCTTGTTCATCGCGGCGTTTAGACATCTTTTTGAAAAGCGCATTGTCGCAGAAATGCGTGGCTATTCAGATGATGTTGGTAATTCACCATTCTGGGATGCTGTCGGACATAAATTCTTCGATATGGAATTTAGAAAGGCTGATTATCTGAGTGGTACAGGGCAGAAGTCATTTATTGCTGAATTGATGCCACGTTATCCGATTTACGTCGATATGTTGCCTGCGGCAGCAAAAGAAGTGATTGGTAAAGTGCATCCAAATACCTTACCAGCCTATAAATTATTGTTGGGTGAAGGTTTACGTTTCCAAGGTTATGTCGACATTTTCGATGGCGGTGCAACCTTAGAAGCAGATGTTGAAAACTTACGTTCAATAAAAGAAAGCTTGGTTCTTCAAGTTGCGATTGTTGAGACAGCAACCTTGAATGAAGCAGAACCTTATCTCATTTCAAACGATCATTACCAAGAGTTCCGTGGCATTTTGGTTCAGCATGATCCAAAACAAAAAACCATTCAGTTGACTCAAGCACAGGCTGAACAGCTTAAAGTGGCGCAAGGTGATGTTGTACGTGTTTTGTCTCTCAATCCAAAAGAGCACAAAGCATGATTCAGGGTAAGCAATTCATCAACGGGCAGTGGCGTGATGGGCAGGGTACAGACTGGATCAAAACCGATCCAGTCAGCAACCAAGCTCTTTGGACGGCACATGAAGCCAATTCAGTCGATGTAGAAGAAGCTACGCTTGCAGCACGTGGAGCTTTTCCTGCATGGGCGAAGCGTCCAATCGAACAGCGCATCGAGACAATTGAACGTTTTGCAGCTTTACTCGAGCAAAATAAAAAGCATCTGGCAGAAGTCATTAGCCAAGAAACCAGCAAACCACTTTGGGAAACACTCACGGAAGTACAGTCCATGATTGCCAAGGTGGCAATTTCTGTGCGTGCTTATTATCAAAGAACGGGTGCTAGCGAAACCGTGATGGCTGATGGCGTGGCATCTTTGCGCCATCGTCCACATGGCGTTTTGGCAGTCTTTGGTCCGTACAATTTTCCAGGTCATTTACCCAATGGACATATCGTTCCTGCCTTAATTGCTGGAAATACCATTGTATTTAAACCAAGTGAACTCACGCCGTGGACCGCTGAAGAAACGGTAAAACTATGGCAACAAGCGGGTTTACCTGAGGGTGTACTGAATCTGGTTCAAGGTGGACGTCAAACAGGTGAAGCACTGGCGGCTTCAGCTCAGATTGATGGTTTGCTTTTCACAGGCAGTGCCAATACAGGCTATCACTTGCATAAACAAATGGCAGGTAGTCCAGAGAAAATTCTCGCTTTAGAAATGGGTGGTAATAACGCACTCATTATTGATGAAGTGACTGACCTTGATGCCGTAGTACATTTAGCGATTCAATCTGCCTTTGTTTCAGCAGGACAACGTTGTACCTGTGCACGACGCATTTTGGTGAAAGAAGGTGCCAATGGCGATGCCTTTGTTCAACGTTTCGTTGAAGCAGCGAGCAAGCTGGTGGTTGGTACTTGGAATGCTGAACCTCAACCGTTTATGGGTGGAGTGATTTCTTCTCAGGCAGCAAATCAGATTCTTAAGGCACAAGCTAATCTTGTTTCTTTAGGTGCAAAACCACTGTTAGCAATGACACGTCCACAGAAGGAAAGTTCCTTACTGACGGCTGGAATTTTGGATGTCACTGACGTGAATGTTCCTGATGAAGAATACTTCGGACCATTAACGACTATCTGCCGTTATAAAGATTTCGATGCAGCATTAAACATCGCAAACAATACCCGCTTTGGCTTGTCCGTAGGCTTGGTTTCACCAGATCGAGCATTGTTTGAGCGTCTGTTGATTGAGGCACGTGCAGGAATCGTGAACTGGAACAAGCCTTTGACAGGTGCATCGAGTGCCGCCCCATTTGGTGGTGTAGGGGCTTCTGGCAATCATCGTGCAAGTGCATTTTACGCAGCTGATTATTGTGCTTGGCCAATGGCTTCACTGGAAACTGACAAGGTGGTTTTGCCTGAGAAACTTTCACCAGGTATTTGTTTATAAATATTTGAGCATTTGAATGCTCAAATATCTTCAGAATTGGATTGATGGCGATTATTTTAAAGCCATCAATTCTTAAAATAAAACACACTAGACTAATGGATAATTGCAACCATTTTCTGCATATTTTTTAGCTAAACGTTTATTTTAAGCTAAACAAGTGTTCTTAAATTAAGCAAAAATAAAATGCAATTAAACCTAAAAGTTTTAAGTGTGCTGTATGATCCACGCTTTTATTATTTCGGCTAAATATAGTACTGAAAAGCGACTGTTTGGATTAAATCTTTGGCATTCATTTCACCTTCTTATTGGAGTGATTATTGAGTTTTAAATAAAACTTATTTGAGCAATCCCTTTAATAAAGTAGTCAGGCAAGACTTAAAACAAACAATATAAATGGATTTTCTTCAGACATATTTAAATTAACGAGGGTTATTAATTTAAATCATTGAGATTATTCATTATATAAGTTGAGTCGGCATTAAAGGGCTTGTAACAAGTGTTTAAATTGGAGTAGACAACTACATGAGTACGGAAAAGGGAAAGCCATTTCTAGAGGGAGATCTTCTTGGTAGTCAGCATATGACTGAACAAGAAGAAGAAAAATTGCAACGCTCATTAACCAATCGTCATATTCAGATGATTGCTATTGGCGGTGCAATTGGCACAGGTTTATTTATGGGGTCTGGTAAAACACTGAGTGTTTCAGGGACTTCAATTATCCTCACATATTTAATTATTGGTTTTTTCTTCTTCTTCGTCATGCGTGCGATGGGGGAATTGCTTCTTGCAAATACCAACTTTAAAACCTTTGCCGATTTTGCAACGGCTTATTTAGGTCCTTGGGCGGGATTCTTTCTAGGCTGGTCCTATTGGTGTAACTGGATTATTACGGCAATTGCTGACGTCATTGTTATTGGTGGATACATGCAATTCTGGTATCCAGACATGCCTGTATGGATTCCTGCATTTGCATCGCTCGCCATTCTCACCATCTTGAACTTTGTCGCCGTCAGGATATTCGGTGAACTCGAGTTCTGGTTCTCCTTAATTAAAATTACCGCCATTATTCTATTTATTGTTGCGGGTCTTTATTTAATTAGTACCAGCTTTGTCTCGCCAAATGGTGTGACTGCATCTTTCTCACATGTTTTTGAAAGCGGTTCAATGTTCCCATATGGTTTAACTGGCTTCTTGGCAGGTTTCCAAATCGCAATTTTTGCCTTTGTTGGTATTGAATTGGTGGGCACAACTGCGGCAGAAACTAAAGATCCTCATAAATCACTACCGAAAGCCATCAACTCAATTCCATTACGTATTTTGTTGTTCTATGTAGGCTCTCTGATCTGTATTATTGCAGTGACTTCTTGGGCACAGGTTTCTCCAGAAAAGAGTCCATATGTAGAAATGTTTACCCATGTGGGATTACCAATTGCTGCGGGCTTAATTAACTTTGTTGTCGCCACTTCAGCATTATCCTCTGCGAACAGTGGTATTTTCGCGACCAGTCGTATGTTATACGGTTTGTCTTTAGAAAATGATGCACCGAAAAGCTTTAGTAAGTTGTCAAAAAGTAAAGTTCCAATCCGTGGTTTAGTGTTTTCTATGGTGTGTGTAACACTTGGAACCTCAATTTTATTTATTGTTCCAAATGTCATGACAGCATTTACCATTATCTCTGCACTGACTTCAATTTTATGTATTTTTACCTTTATGTTAATTGTGCTTTCCTACATTGCATATCGTAAAAAGGATCCTAAATTACATCAGCAATCTAACTATAAAATGCCGGGCGGATTATTTATGGCATGGTTCACCCTGTTATTCTTGGCATTCACTATTGTTATTTTAGCATTTGATCACGATACATTAGTGGCGCTGGTGCTTTCTCCTATTTGGTTTATTGGTCTATTTATTGGTTATCGTTATAAAAAGAAAAAATTATTACAACTTAACCTATTAGATCAGAGTAAAGCAGATTACGTTTAATCCCTGTATTAAACTTGATTTTAAATAGCTAGGATGCATTCATCCTGGCTATTTTATTTTTATGTATTAGAAATATATTAAATAGTTGAAAAGTAAACATTCACACAAAAATAAGGATAAATATCAATAAGATTTGTTTTATTTAAAATTATTTCAGCGCTTTTTTTTTCGGAAAAAAAAGCTTAGAGTATCTCTATAACAAAAATCTTCTCACGGATTAAGGGGAGTCATAAAATGAAAAATATGTATAAAACAATCAGTGCTTTATGCTTCTTTAGTCTTACCTCAGCTCTGACACAAGCTGCGACGCCATCCGAACTTGCAGAACTGAATAATATTTCGATAAATGCCAAGGACAGTGCATCAGAAAATTCAAAAGAACAATATCCGACCAATACCTCCATGCTGTCTAGCGCAGCTTTGTCTATAGCTTCAATTTCTGCATTAGCCCAATACGCAGATAGCTCGAATAAAAAGAATGAAAGCCTACAAATTCCACCAGAAATAAAAAATCTGGAAGAAACTAAAGCAAACTCTGCAACATCTGTATTCAAGCGTTATAACTATCAATTAACGGGGCGTTCTGCTGACTATAGTTCTAAAACCAACTATTGGTGGAATTCAAGCAATTCGAGTTGTATTGCAACGGTCACTTACAATGGTCGTATCAACACCATTAATAAAGTGAGTTCATCTGATTGTAAGTAATTTCATACCATTATAAAAGGATGTACCGAATGAATAAAAAGTTGAGTCGTACATGTCTGATCCTTTTGGCACTGTGTAGTTTCAATACGGCACATGCTATCGATGCTAAATACAGAACCAAGTTAGAGCAGTCGGGTTGTACCCAAATGTCTGAAATGATGGGCTGTGATATTAATAAAACCAAAGCTGAGAATGAAAAAGCTGGTTTTGGTGCAGACTCTTATCCTATGTATCATCATGCTTATGCAGGGCAATGGGTGGCAAAAAATGCCAGTACAGGACAAACCGTTGCCACCATACGGGTAGATAACGATGAAAATGTCTGGGTGAATGGCAAAAAAGTTACTGCCAGAAGAAGTGATGGTGGCTTAGTCTTTAAGCAAGGGTTTATTCAATATCGGCTAGAAGGCAACTCAATGCATGGAAATTCAGGCTCTTGGTATGATTCTGATGCTCAAACCACAGGTCCGATTAAGTTGGAATAAAGACAGTATGTATTCATTTTTATTCAAAAAAAGAAAGCCAGATTCTTGAATCTGGCTTTCTTTATATCACTCGACTTACTTTAATACTTAATATTTCCAGAACATGTCCTGAATTTGCTTGGCATCATTAGTTTTAGTCAGTGCCAATGCCGTTAAAATTCGGGCTTTTTGTGGATTTAAATCGTGTGCTGCAATCCAGCCATATTTGTCATCTGGTTGTTCCGCATTACGAATTACAAAACCTTGTGCCACGCGTGACGAACGTACAATCTGAATGCCTTGCTCATCATGCAGTTTTCTTACTTCAGGTACTAGGTAATTCGCCATAGAACCATTGCCTGTACCCGCATGAATAATCGCTTTTACACCAGCTTTGGCAAATGCTTGGTAAGCATCTGGCATCATATTGTCAGAACCATAAACAATCTGCACACTTGGTAACGCATCACCCTGAATTTTCTCAATATTAAATTCAGAGTTGTTGGTATTTTTCTTCACAGAACTTCTGAACCAATAAGGTTTTCCTTCAACTAAAGTCCCCAAAGCACCCCATTGGCTAACAAAAGCACTGGTATGAATATTAATCCCTTTGGTCACATCACGTGCCGCAAAAATAGAATCATTCATCAAGACCATAACGCCTCTATTTTTTGCCTCATCTGAAGAAGCAAGTGCAACCGCGCTATACAGGTTTAATGGACCATCCGCAGATAGGGCTGTTGAAGGGCGCATAGAGCCAACCAATACAATTGGCTTCTTTGTATGTACCACTAAATTCAGGAAAAATGCTGTCTCTTCCATGGTATCTGTGCCGTGGGTAATGACAACACCATTTACAGAAGGTTTCTTCACTAAATCATTGACTTGACGCGCCAAAGACAACAACTCTTTGTCGGTAATACTTTCAGATGCAACTTGAAGTGCCTGAATACCCGTCACATTTGCCAACTCATTAACTTGTGGTACAGCCTTAATCAGTGCATCCACTGGAACTTTAGCTGCGCTATAGGTTGCACTGTTGGTCGAGCTTGCACCCGCGCCAGCAATCGTTCCACCTGTAGCAACCACAACCACATTATTTTTTGCATATAGCGCCATAGAAGATGCAAGGAGAGTAAGTGCCAAGCCGCATGTTTGGAGAGTTTTATTTATCATTAACCAGATCCTAGTTCTTTAAATTCCATAAACAACAATGTTTGATTCCTACAAACATTGGCAATATTTAAGAATCTTTGCAGCTGAGCGTCATTGGCATTTTGTATTAATTCTTAATAATCCCTATGCATTTTTTGCATGAGAAAATACTTTTTTGCATTATTAATTTTTATAAATATTGGTTAGATTCTGCCAACACCCCTAGGTCAAATGGATATTTGGCGTAGAAGGAAGAAAATCATAACATCTTATAAAATAATAAGATGTTTTTATGGATTTTAGGGTATTAAAAGGAAATTTTATATGGATCAGAAAAAACTATTAAAATTTATTCTCGTCGCCATGGTGTCTGGAATATTAATTGGTTGGCTTTTTCATAGTAATTTGAGTCCTACTCAAGCTGAAAATATCGCTTCATATTTCAAGATTCTTACAGATATATTCTTAAGATTAATTAAAATGATTATTGCACCATTGGTATTCGCGACCATCGTTTCTGGTCTGATTTCCATGGGCAAATCATCATCTTTAGGTTCAATCACACTCAAGGCTATGAGTTGGTTTATTGGTGCTTCTCTCATCTCATTATTATTGGGAATGGGTATGGCCAATTTCTTCCAGCCAGGCGTAGGGATGAATCTCCCAATCCCAACAGCACCTGTAGATGTAGGCGTAAGTGCGGCTAATCTCAGCATACAAACCTTTATTACGCATATCTTCCCAAAAAGCTTTGCTGAAGCGATGGCGAATAATGAAATCTTACAGATTCTTATTTTCTCGATCTTCTTTGGTTCTGCATTAGCATATGTGCATCATCAGCAAGATGAAGGCACTGTTATTGCAAAAATTATTGATGAATTGTGTCGTATCATGTTCCGTATTACGGACTATGTCATGACGTTTTCACCAATTGCTGTATTTGCTGCAATTGCATCGGCAATTACCGTAAAAGGCCCGCAAATCATTCTCGACTATAGTGTTTTTATTGGCGAGTTTTATGCAAGCTTGATCATTCTTTGGGTCATTATTATCAGTGTCGGTTATATCTTTCTTAAAAAGGATGTCTTCCGTTTACTTAAAACTGTACGTGAACCTGTCGCTCTAGGCTTTGCCACTGCAAGTAGTGAGTCTGCGTATCCAAAGTTAATGGCAGCTTTGGAAAAGTTTGGTGTACCTAAACGCATTACCAGTTTTGTGTTACCTCTCGGTTATTCATTTAACTTAGACGGTTCAATGATTTACATGTCATTTGCAGTGTTGTTCATTGCTCAGGCCTATAACATTGAACTGAGCGTTTCCCAACAAATCTTGATGTTATTGACCTTGATGATTACCAGTAAAGGTATTGCAGGAGTATCACGTGCATCATTGGTAGTGATTGCTGCAACATTGGCAATGTTCAAATTACCAGAAGCAGGTATTCTGTTGATTCTTGCAGTTGACCATTTCTTGGATATGGGACGTACAGCAACCAATATTATTGGTAACAGTATCGCAACGGCTGTCGTTGCTAAAACTGAAGGTCATAAAGTTGAGGCTGAAGAAGCTGAATCCGCTTTGGTTCAACCATTAATTCCAAATGACCAGACCACGTATCGTAATTGATCTGAGCTGAACCTAAATTGAGAAAACACCGTGAAAGCGGTGTTTTTTTATTTTTACTTTCTTGAATAAAACGCAACAAGGCTCATTATTTCTTCTTGTTATAAAAAAACACCAGTAACACCAGAATGATCAGCAAGATCACAGTAATTATTATTGTTTCCATGGCATGACCTATCTAAAGTAGATTTACTCTAATTTTAACATAGGCTTATAACTTTGAAATGACTCTAGCTATCGGCTGGCGGTTTATTTATATGACTGCTGGATGCTGTTCCAGATGTAATTCGAATAAAAAATATAATCTATTGAATTATATTAAATTATAGATAAAAATAGCACACCCATCATTTTGAAGGCTCAATCGCAAAAATTGCTATTATTCATACAATATAGGCTTCTTTTTTGCATGTAGAATTGGTAAATTGGGATAGTTAAGTTGATCACATAATGCTCACAGAGTGAGAGTTATCTTGATAAATATCACAAGGAATGGTGATGTCATGTTCAGTCAACTTAGTGTCTAATGTAATTTCAACCGAACAGTAAAATTTTAGTCCATGACTTAGGATATTCCTTATGTCACAATTTCTCATCATAGCCAAAAAGTCTGGCGTAGATGTGTACTATGGCACACGTCATGGTAAGCGGACGATATTGGGTTCTCTACCAGAATGGTTAGAGCAGCTCAGTGCAGGGGATTGTTATTACACGGAACAACGGGCGAAAGAGCTGGTGGTATTACTCGAAGCACACTACAAAGACTCAGCGCTGATTACAGATATTTCAATTCAAGCGATTGAATTAGTTCTATAGCGAAAAACCCTTCTATTCTTCTTTTCAGTTTCTAATTCTCAGCTGATTTACTCTGGGGTTATCTTTTATATTTTTTAAATATTTTTCTCAAAAGTATTCTTTATGAGTCAGCTTAAACACAAAGAATGTCCAAGATCCGATCAATATTTCAGCACTAAAGATCTAAAATGCAATCGACTGGATTACATTTTAGATTGATCAAACTAAACTATTAGACTGTATATCGTTTACTTAAGCCCCAATCTGCCAAAATTCGACGATACATGGTAGAAGAACGGTCTGCTTCAAAATGGGCTTCCATGGTTAAATCCAATGGCAGCTCTTCAGGCTTTTGGGATTCCACCATATCCTGATCTTCTGCAAAAATTTGTGCATTAAAATCATAGACCTCTTGTAAATCGCCTGTGGTATCGAAGTTACGCGTTAATGGCACAAACAGTCGGGTTTTATTATGGGATACGGGACAGCAGGCATTTAAAATTTTCAATAGACCTTGGTTTGGAAACTCAATGCTCAAAATAGCTGAGAATGGTGGATAGATATCAAAAACACGTTTCCATAAAAATCCTTCTGGCGCCAAATGTTGTAGCCCATGCGGATAATTACTAACATCGCTGATATATTCAGTTTGTAAACCATAATCGGTTTTTACTGTGCTGTATTTTGGCACGACAGGGTTTTCACGACTGGCAAATGCCTCATGATGTACCCATGCAAAATGTGCAACATCAATGAAGCCTTCCAGTTGACGACCACTAGAACCATTAATGTCAACATAAGGTGGCAAAATAGATTGATGTTCTGCGGTATCCCACGTATCCAGTACCGGAAAGTTGGCTGTATTCGGGTCGCGGTTTTGAATGCTGGTCCAGATTAAGCCATATTTTTCCACCACGGGGAATTTGGTCAGACTAAAGCGATCAGAAATTCTGGTTAATTCGGGTTGCGCAGGAATCTTGCTACATTTACCTTCCGCGTTATAGCGCAAGCCATGATAAGGACAAATAATCTCTTCACCCTCAACCCAACCTTTGGTTAATGGCACACCACGATGCGGGCAAATATCACGAACCAAATGAATTTGACCAGATTCGGTTTTGTACAATGCCATTTTAATGTCAAGTAAGGTCACTTGCTGTGGTTGCTGCGAGACGTCTTGAATCCGTGCAATCGGATACCAATGCTGTGAAAGAATGTCCCAATCCTGATCTTCAAACTGACTGAAACATGGTTTATTAACTAAATTGATCACGGGGATGGCATTCATGCTGATTTTTCCTAAAAGTTCTTAAATTTGAATTTCAATGTAATTACAATGCAATTTCTAAAACGGCAGATTTGGCTCGCGAACAACACAAAGCGACATATTGCTCGGCGGCATTTTTTTCATTTTCGGTTTGTACAGTGTCCTGATGATCAACTTCCCCTTGATAAACACGTGTTAAGCAAGCGCCACACATGCCCATTTCACAGGAAACGGGTACAGCAATATTTTGCTCTATCAAAGTTTGTGCAATGCTCTTGTTCGCGGGGACCTCAAAACTTTGTCCGGTCGATCGAAGAATAACCTTAAACTCTGCCGATGCTGGATTTGTCTCTAGAGATTTATTTTGGCTAGAGGCAAAAGCTTCCAGTTGTATCTGATCTGCTGACCAGCCCAATTGCATGGCTTGCAGCTGACAAAGGTGCATGAAGGCTTCTGGACCACATAAATACAGTTGTGTATGTGCATTCGCTTGGTGGCATATTTCAGGTAGACCATGACGAGCACTTTGTCCATGATTACTGAATAAAAGATGGCATCGTCCATGTTTGAAACCTCTCTGCCAACGTTTTTTAAAAGCGACATCTTCTAAATCTTTTACATAGTAAAAAAGCTCGAAAGGCGTTTGCTGCGCGTCTAACTGTTCTGCAAAAGCCAACAAAGGCGTAATACCAATGCCAGCAGCCAAAAGGATATAACGCTGTGCGGCAACCAAGGGAAAGGCATTCCGTGGCAATGAAATATTCAGGGTTTGCCCAACTCTTAATTGTTCATGTACATAACGTGAACCACCTCTGGACTGTTGTTCCTTCTTTACACAAATGAGATATTCATTTTGCTCATTGGGGCAACCCGTTAAAGAATATTGACGGATCAACTGATTTGGTAAGAACAGATCAATATGATCACCTGCTTGCCAAGCGGGAAGAATTTCTTGATCCGCAGGAACAAGGGTCACGGCAAGATTGTTTTTTCCTTGGCGTGAAAGGCGATCGACGACCACAGAAAGTTGTTTCATATCATTATTCCGTATATTTCAATTATTCTAGATTCACATTTACTGGCTGAAAAACAGATGGGTTTTAAACCAAGAAAAACTCACCAAAACCTGCTTTTTTCAAACTACGACGCAGCATGATGGAACTCCGATCGGCTGGAATATGCGCTTCAATCGTCAAATCTAGGGGCAGTCGTTCAGGCTTTTGTGTTTCGACCATCAAACGGTCTTCTTCAAAAATTTTTAAGTTGTATTCAATAATGTCTTCGACCTTGTCATTCAAATCGAAGTTTTTCACAATCGGTGCAAACAGACGGGTTTCTTTGGCTGAAACAGGTGAAGCCGCATTCATAATCACTATTTTTGCACCATTACGCAGGTGAATACTTAAGGTTGCAGTAAAGGGCACATGCACTTCAAAGTGACGTAGAATTTTAAAATCTGGCTCCTTTTTAAAGTCATCACTGGCTGGGTAGTCACCAACCGTGCTCCAATAATCTGCTGTAAATCCATTATCGGTTTCTTGCGTTGCATAGTCTGGAACCAGTTGATTGTTCGGGTCTGCAAAAGTTCCTGTATGTACCCATGCAAAATGCGCGACATCAATAAATCCTTCCACCTGACGACCTGCAAAAGCGTGAATATCGACGGGTGGACATACGACTTGCTGTACATCTGTTTCATCCCAAAGCGGCATGTGTGGAATCGTTTCATGTTCTGGTGCTAAACACGTCCAGACCAAGCCATAACGAACTTCTGAAGCATAAGTAAAAAGATTTAACTTGGCTGGAATTGCCTGATTTGGACTGGAAGGAATGCGATTGCAGTGACCATGAGCACCAAAACGTAAGCCGTGATATGGACACACGACACCTTCACCATCATGCCGCCCTAGAGAAAGTGGCACCCCACGATGTGGGCAAACATCTTTCGCAACCACAATCTGGTTATCTACCTGATAAATCACCAAAGGCTCATCCAACAATGTAGCTTTGACAGGCGCAGCCTGAATATCCTCTACACGTGCAACGGGATACCAATACTTTGCCAGTAACATCCAGTCTTGTGCTGTAAAAGAACAATGTTCAGGGAGATGTAAATTCAAGGTTGAAATAGGAGCATTCATGTTGTTTCAAGTCATAATCTATCTTTGTCTTTACTTTGATTTGCTTTTTGTGTTCTGTCTATTACAATGATTTGAAGACATCATTCTTTTTTTTAGAACACAAATGAGCGTACCATTTTCAAGATTCAGTGAATATTTCCTTGTCGTGGCCAAATCAGGCAATCTGAGAAAAGCTGCCGACCAACTGTTTATTTCAGCTTCAGCAGTACATCGACAAATTGCACTGGCAGAAGAAGAACTTGGCGTCTTGCTATTTGAGCGTTTACCGAACGGACTGAAATTGACGCTTGCTGGGGAATTGCTTTATGCAGATTTACTGCGTTGGCAGAAAGAATTTAAACTGACCTGTGTACGTTTTGATGAAATACAGGGACTGAAACGAGGTTCGATAGAGTTTGGACTGATTGCAGCGTTAAGCGAAGGCTTTGTGATTGATGCTTTGACCTCATTACAAACCGAATATCCTTGGCTGACTTTTAATATTCATACCAATGGCAGTGATGAGATTGTCGAAAAAATTATCAATACTGAAATTGATTTTGGACTGATTCTTGATCCGATTTTAAATGCTCAACTGGAAGTCTTATCCTTTATCGAAATTCCACTCGGTTTTGTGATGAGTCCAGAACATCCTCTCGCTAAAAATAAAAAACTCAACCTGTCAGACACCATCGAATACCGACATATCATTGCGGATCGACCACTCGTCATCCATGAACGGGTCATGGCGATTTATAAGAAGCAGAGTTTTACCCCAACTTTTGAGACATCAACCAACGATATCCATTTAATGATCTCGATGCTTAAACGCAACATGGGCATTTCAATCATGAGTTATCTTGATGTTTATTCTGCTGTGAAAAATCAAGATCTGGTTTTCATTCCAATTGTAGATCGAGCGGTACAGCCGCTAACCTTGGCACTTTGTGCAGGTTCACGTCGCCAACTTTCTAGAATATCCAAGCTGCTGATTCAGAGCTTGATGCAAAACATGGAAAGTATAAAAGCAGATTTTTAATCATTTGTTCTGTAAAAGGGGATTACTCTAGTACTGAACTAAGCAAGCGCTAAAAAAGTGCAGTAACGCTGTATGACAAAAACAATTGCTTCATTTTAAATGAATTGATTGGTGTAAACAGGAGCAAAATAATGCAACAAGGTGAGTCTTAAGTCTTCAATTTTAAAAATTCAGTATGGCATCAATATTGCTTTAATCATAAAACATAGCGGTGGTATTACCAGTAATACCTCAAACATGATAAGTAATTTTACAAGCGTAATATCAGCATGCATGTCGTGTATCGAGATTCGTTTCTAAAAGATTGAGCCATATATGACACAGCCTAGCCATAACCAAATGTTATCCTTTTTAAGACTTTCAAATGAAGTCGCCAAAAGAGCTATGTCCTTAGGACATCATCCTTTCGGTGCTGTACTGGTTGCACCAGATCATGAGACTGTTTTACTGACCCAGTGTAATATTGATACGGTAAATCATGCCGAATCGACTTTGGCACGTATTGCAGCAAGCAATTACACGCCTGAATATCTTGCGGACTGTACGTTATATACTGCGGTAGAACCGTGTTGTATGTGCTCAGGGACCATTTATTGGGCAAACATTGGTCGGGTGGTTTATGCCATGTCTGAAGAAAGATTATTGGCGTGTACTGGCAATCATGGTGAGAACCCGACCATGAGTGTCTCCGCAGAATATGTATTTTCCCATGGTCAGAAAAATATTGAATTAATCGGCCCAGTGGTAGAATTGGAAGCAGAAACCGTAAAACTCCAACAAGATTTTTGGCACTCTAGATAATGAGTGCTTCGCTTATATTTTCGATTTTTATATTAGACTTCCTTCATAAATCATTTTTCAACCAATTTAATTGTTTATCTTTCACCCAATCTAAATTGTATATGCCAGCAAGTAAATTAAACCGCAGGTTTAATCGTTTACGACGATTTCTATATACACAAGATAAAATCTTAAAACATTTCATCCTTCCAAATACATG
>OGVK01000028.1_pt1 | contig 17431 bp, 31 predicted proteins | sample 1575721 | NCBI WGS metagenome assembly OGVK01 (sample SAMN07581521, study PRJEB24739) | freshwater metagenome | place: Singapore | collected 2015-01 | reverse complement strand
ATCCCTTCCGGAATGGTTATTGATCACGATGATCGTAATGGTTTGAATAATAGATTAGAAAATCTTAATCTTAAAACAATTCAAAGTAATGCCAAAAATAGCAGACTTTCTAAACGAAATACTACCGGCTTTAATGGTGTATATCTAGATAGGCGTGTTAATAAGTATTACGCTCAAGGGGTTATTAATGGGAAATCCAAAACCCTTGCATCTGGATTTAATACACCAGAAGAGGCTTATGAAATCCTATTAGCTTGGATGAGAGCTAATGGATATAGTGAAAATCATGGCAAGAAGGAGATTTAAAATGCGTCGTTATCACGTAATTGGTATTGCTGTGCTGACTGGTTTCATTATCGGCTGTGCTGTTCCGGCACATGCTATCAGCCACGATTATCATGCTCAACTTGAGCGTGATTATAAGACCCAAGTAGATGACACTAATGGGTCATACAAACCACGTAGTGCTATCGACGATGCTAATGCCGTCCTGAATGATGATATTGGCCATGCTGTTGACTACCTGTTATCACAGGGATGGAAACCTAATAACGGTAGCTGGCATAAAGGCGATTATGTTATTCGACTGGCTGTTAAAAACAGTAAAGTTATTAACGCTCAAGTCATGTAATACAAAGGGCATTCTTTATGAGTGCCCTTGATATTATCTGCCATGATAATAGCCTGTGGCGAAAGCCACCTTATTGGACAATTGTTGTTCAAGCCCTCTCCTCACAAGAGGGTTTTTTAGAGCAATTGACTTCATAAAAGGTAATATAATGAGTGATGTGGTTTATATTAAAGAGTTGCGGGCTGGTGAAAGATTTATCCACATCGGCAACCAGAAACCTTACATTAAAACTGATCACATTATTACTTGTGGTGATCTTTCCACTCTTCATACTGGTGTTGGTTTGTATGATGGTTCGTTAACTGTGTTTCGTGACAGTGAAGAACTTGAACGCAGTGAAATAACCGTTCATAAGATGAAAAAATAGCGAATAACTCAAGCTCACTCATGAATCCAATAACCATGTTGTTATTGAGTTGGATTGAGTGGGCTTTATGGTGTTCGCTGACACCGACCATTGTTGTTATTAATCATAGGTAATTGGAGCGCAAACTGATTGCCTATTCTAATGACTATAAGGAGAACTCTTAATGTTGAATGTGTACTTTACAATACAGCAATTGAGACGTGGTATTCCCATCGACTCTCAAGTGATGTTAGTTAAACACCGTAAGTTGGCAGACCGAGCAAACGCTTTCTGTGATGTTCTGGTAGACTTTGCTGACCGGGTTAGCAGAGACACTAATTCAGCGTTTGCACCTTATCACAGCGAGTTTGCTACCCTTCTTGGAACATCCTCTGCTAAAGGTTTAAATGGTGCATCAGCTATGGCTGGAGATAAGGTTCTTATTGTCTCCTTTATCGAAGGTGAAGAGTGCGAGGTAGCCCGTCGTGCCTATTGATCGTAACCAATATGTTCATCATTTGTACCAACAGAATGTTCAGATTCTGATTGACCGCTTCCCAATAGTGTTCAATCGGGATAATCCGTTGCCTCTGGAAGTAGGGGCGTTTGAAAGTATCATTGCCGTACCCGACCTCGGTATGGGTGATGAGGAATTAGAGTGTGTCCTCCTCTGCTGGACTGCTCGACGTGAATATTGTCGTTCCATTGTAATGATGAGACAACGATTCGATCTGGAAGGTAATCCGGTGGAACGAATCGATCAAGAAACATTAGCAGCTCAACAAGAGCGCTATGATCGTTTTGTGAGGCGTGGCATGCTCTGAAAGGAGGCCAAATGCCTGTTAGTACAGATACTCTCTACACTGCTGTCACTGACTTTGAGGGATTGTACAGTGTCAATGAACAAGGTGACGTGTTTAGCCACAGGGCAGGGAGAAATCTCACCCCTGTCTACCATACAAATGGGCGTCCCTATGTAGCTCTGTGCAAGGATGGGGCTATTACTGTTAAGGCGATGTATCGAATTGTCGCTGAGACTTTTATCCCTAATCCAGAGAATAAACCACATGTCAACCATTTAGATGGTAATGTGGCTAATTCTGCTAAAACAAACCTTGAGTGGGCAACTGAATCTGAAAATGCACAACATGCAATAGCTATTGGACTTCGAGCAATCGGTGTTGATAGTCATAATGCTAAATTGTCTGCTGATCAGGTTATTTTCTGTCGATCTCATTATAAATCACGAGATCGTGAGTTTAGCTTTAATGGCTTAGCTCGTCGATTTGGTGTTCATCCATCAACAATTCAACGTGTTGTACAGGGTGAACGTTACAAGGAGGTGTAAGATGGTTAGTATAGACACCTTATACACCGCAGTAACGGTATATAAAGAGGCTCGTAGTGAGCCACGTCAGTGTCAGGTGCTGGTTGCTGAGGTTGTCCGAAACAGAATGGACGATAGAAGTAAAACAGCAAAACAGGTCGTTAAAGAGAGAGGTCAGTTTAGCTGGGTTCCGTTGCTCAATGGAAGAACAATAGAATCTGAGTATAAACGACTAAAGTTGAAAGCAAAGAATGACGATGCCAAAGCATTATCAAATGCTGTACTCATTGCTCAGAAAGTGCTTAAACCTAATTACGATACAGGAAATAATTTATTTTATTTTCACTCCCGTAAAGGTAAGTCATATGATGTAAAGTGTGGAAAATTATACTTTTCTCATCGACATAAGTAGTAAATTGTAAATTTTTACTCTTATGGTACTAAAACCCTCCTCCTTGTAATATATAAAGCCTATAGCTTGAAGCTTTAGGATATGCTTCTGCTAATGGCTTTAAGATTTAACCTATTTTTTATAGGGAGGATGGGTTTATATGGCAAAGTACCGTATCAAACCAAAAACTCCAGCACTCAGTGGCATGATGCCTGCTGATATGGATGTAGATGGTGTCAAGAAAGCACTTGCAAGCATGGTTCTTATGTATCAAGCAATTAAGAAACAGCGTGGTAAGAAAGGTGCTCTTGGCAAATAAAGGATTATAAGAGGCTCTTGATGAGCCAAAACTAAAGGATTAGATATATGAGCATGGTTCATTTGGGGTCAACCTCAAAACAAAGACTCAGCACTATCAAACCTGAGTTACAGAAAGTTTGTTTAAAAGCTTTCGAAACCGTTCCTTTTGACGTTACGATTCTTGAAGGAATTCGTACTAAAGAACGGCAGAAGCAGCTGGTAGCAGAAGGTCGCTCACAGACTATGAATTCACGACACCTAACAGGTGATGCTGTGGATATTGTTCCCTATCCTATCGATTGGAAGGATCTTGCTCGGTTTAAAACTTTGTCTGAGCATATGAAAGCTGCTTCTAAAGAATTAAACATCCCTATTGAATGGGGTGGTGATTGGAAGACATTGGTCGACTGCCCTCATTATCAGTTAAAGTGGTAATGGAGGTATGAATGTTATGGATCACGTTCGCGAATTGTGGTGGATATGCGTTGCCGGATTCTCTGGTGCATTAACGAGTATTAGTATACATCGTGACAAACGCAGTCCTTTAGAGGTGGTGATATTCATCGTCTCTGGTATGCTTACAGCAACATTTGTAGCACCTCTTCTTGCCAAATGGATGAATCTTACTGGTAATGAAGCTATATCTGCTGTAGGCTTCTTAACTGGTGCTTGCTGGAACTCTGTCATTAGTAGGGCAATGACATGGTTTAATAGTGTTCGTGTTCCGGGCGAGACAAAGGCTTCTAATGGAGGTCAATAATGTCTGAGTGGCTCATGGATCTCGTGACAATTACGAGCGGCAGTAGTGATGCTTTATTTTGGGAAAGTCCTGTAGGATTTGCCACAGTCTTTTTAATCACTGCCACCGCCTTAATTACTATTTTCAGTAAAAGAATGAACGCTGATTGCATTACGATTTTCTACAATTGGGTGCTAATCATTATATCTGCTATTGCAATGATGAATGTCGCAGAGAATACAAATCCAAAACATCAGTTACAAATTATATTAGTAGCCCTTGCTATTAAGAAAGCATGGGACGTCTATCAGGTATTCAGACATAAGTTAGATTATCGTAGACGTGCTTAAAGAATTATGCTCCGGTAGCTCAGCGGTTAGAGCGCAGGAAAGTTTCGAAAGAACGAGGTGCCTGAGGTCAGTGGTTCAAATCCACTCTGGAGCGTATTTTAACGAACCCTTTGATAAACGCACAACTCCAAACGTCGTTATTTCAAATATTAGAGGGTTCTTTAAAATAACTGTTTTAGTCAACACCTCTGGTTGAATGTGAGTAGGGTGTTGTAGGCGTACAACATGTGGATTCCGATACTGGAGTAACGCTTATGTGTTGACTAAATTCTATATTGGAAGGTTTTGATAATACTGAGTTAGATTTACTGGTTGTTTATGTAACACCTTTAGATTTAATCTTAGTACACGACGCTAAACGTATTACTCAAAAGACGGCGATGCGTCTAGATATTTAGGTGGGTTGGCAGAGTCTGGTTTATTGCACTAGTCTTGAAAACTAGCAGGTTGCAGTGATGTAGCCTCGTCCGTTCAAATCGGACACTCACCTCCACGTTATTGGGAGTGCTTCTGGGAAGAAAGATGTCTCCAAAGCAACTTAGCTAAGTTCGATTCTTAGCACTCCCGCCATATTACCTGATGTAGAGATCATCAAATGCGCTATTATAGACGTACTGGATTGTTTAAACATCCTGATGCACCTAAGCTTCTCACTCAGTGGTTTATCGATTGGGTTGCTACTACACACCACAATCAACTATCTGCTAAAGATTTTGAAGGGTTTGATTTAAACTCTGTGAGTGAAGTGAATTCTGCGGAAGGTAAGGAAAGAGTACGATTCTGCCCTAAAACTGAATATTCAGATGCAGTGATTTCTTTCCGTAAGGAATATGAAGAATCTGTTTGGAGTACATTCCTGAGAGTTCAAACTGATGACTCTAATGTAGAAGGCACTTATTTCTACATCGAAGGATGTGTTACACCTTTCGAGAAAGTAGCAGTGGCTGTTGATCCCGGTCTGATGAAATATCTTCGTCGGGAAATCAATAAGTTCACAAAATAGCAACCATATTTGAACAATTACACTCAGATGGGAGAGGGTTGGCCGAAGTAGAATAGTATAAGTCTCCGTTGAGTGATTACTATTTGAAAACGTCGACGGTCGATGGTTCGAATCCATCATTGTTCAAGTCTTATTTGCTGTTATGTCGGAATTGGTATACGAGCTGGACGAGGGTTGTTTGAATCCCTAGTAACTCACAGCTAGGTTAGTAAGCCCAGATCTGGTGCCGAGAGTGTAGGTTTGCAGGTTCGACTCCTGCTAACAGCGAATGTTAATGTAATTTCTTTCAACCACGTATTGTCGGAAAGTTTCTTTCTGGCCTACAAACCGTAGAAATACATTTAGATCTTTGTAGTTTAGGGATTAAAGCAGGTTCGTCCCCTGCTCCCTATTTAATTCTTTGAGGTAGTTATGAATAACTTTGTAAGTCACGCTCTAATTTGGGTTGGAGGTTTCTTAATGGGTGTTGGTTTAACTCTCTCATTATTTAATGGAAATTTTTAAGAATTCTGGAAGATTGGACCGAGTTGGTAAGGCAGCTCCCTGCTAAGGAGTACATCCGAAAGGGTGCGAGAGTTCGAATCTCTCATCTTCCGCCATATTATAGGTGAGACTCACAGCCGGTGTGAGCGTATATGAAGTGACACGTGATAGCCTTCATATATGGGTGGTTCGATCCCACTCTCATCCGCCATATTATGGAAGCAGAGCAAACGCGGTGTTTGTTCGTCAGTGTCTCTTCGGTTTGAAGGGAACGCTTCCACCACATAACTCAATCAATTGGAGGTTGATATTTCTATATTAGATAACCAGCAGTTGTGGGATGATCGTGTTCTAGGGGCTTCTGAGGAACATGCTCAGATTGTCAGTGATGAGGTTATGCAGCAATTTGAATTATTACTTGCTGAGTGTTCAAACCCAACCCCCGAATTAAAAGCTTTAATGTCCCGTCGTAAAAACTCAATAGGGTAAAACTAAGTCTCCGCGTAGCTCAGTCTGGTTTAGAGCGGGCCGTTTGGGAGCGTTAATGAACTGCGATTACTGTCGAAAGGATTTCGATATAATAGTCAAAGGATCTGGCGGTAATAATCGCAGATTTTGTTATGACTGCTTTCCATCAGGTATGGGGAGAAGAGACAGGCAACAAACACGACAGTCTTTGTTAACTAAAATGGCCCATCGCCATAAGGTTGAATTAGGTTGTTCTGTTTGTGGGTATAATAGATTTGGTGGTGCTTTAGAGTGGCATCATAGTGAAGATGATAAGAAGAATGATCCAGCAACTGCATTAAACAGTAGTTGGGAATCTTACATCGAAGAAACGAATAAGTGTGTATTGCTTTGTGCTAATTGTCACAGAGAAGTACACGCAGAGATTATCGGGGTGTAACTCAGTCTGGTCAGAGTGTCGCGTTTGGGACGCGGAAGCCGTTCGTTCGAATCGAACCATCCCGACCATTTTTTCACAGAGTGTTCAAATCATTCCGTGGAGACCATTTCCTAGCTAAAAGATCATTCTATGAGTGGTCTTTTCGATAGTTTTCGTATGCGATTTATGCGGGTTTTTATAAACTGACCAAAAACGTAAATGCAAACGATAATGCGTATCTGATGGTTGCCTAATAAGCTACACCATTAGTTGAGAGTGAGTCGTCTCAATAACCAAAACGACCGGAGAAAGTCCCGCACCACAACAGTGGCCTCTGTATTAAAGAGCGGGACACCAATTTATGAACCAGTTTATTTAAACAGCCTAAATTTAACTTTAACTTTTAATGAGTGAAAGATAGATCTCCCTGGGGAGGGTTGTTGGAACGCTATATCATAATAGGCAGTGAGTAAAAATCTCACATGGTTCACCACGGCCCTTTAGCTCAGTGGTTAGAGCAGGCGACTCATAATCGCTTGGTCGTTGGTTCAAACCCAACAGGGGCCACCAAATCAATATCTAGGTAATCGTCTAGTGGTAGGACGCTGCTATGTAGAGCAGAAACGTAGGTTCGAATCCCATGAGCCTAGATTCCAATTTCACCTTCTTATTGAAATTGATAATATGAAATTAACACCAGAGGAGCATTCAGCTTTAATAGTTCTTGTAGATAAAAATATAAAACTACTCTCTAGCGAAGTTAGACATGCTCGACAGAATAAGAAAACCTTGAACACTTTGGGAAGATTCACAGGACAACTCTCTATTATGCAAGAGATTCGTAGGAAGTTGGAGAATTAATGAACGAAGTTGATGAGTTTCATGATGTAATGCTCACTGTTGGTCTTGCAATGGCAATGGCTAAGAAATATGGTGAGTCAATGGATGATGCAGTTAGAGGAGCAGCCTTAGCAGTTTCTCGACGCATACAGTATAATCGAACTCGGGAAGTATTCACTAAGCTGAGTAAAGATTCTATTGCAGCTGCCGTCTTTTACATGATGGTACTTGAATCTAAAAATTAATGCGCCCTTAGCTCAGCTGGATAGCAGCAACGGTCTTCTAAACCGTAGGTCACAGGTTCGAATCCTGTAGGGCGTACCATTTTACCTGTCGTCTAAGTGCTTAAGACGCTCTGCTATATAATGTGGCAGAGAAACGTTGGCGGATAATCCAACCGGGTAATACTAATTCCCCCTCGCTACCTTCGATGAACCGAAAGAAACAAATTAGTGAAATGCTAGTAATGTAAGTCCCGAGACGGCAATGAAGACAGAGTAGCGAAAGTAACAAAGTAGGTCTGTGGTGACGTGGGAATCTTATTAGCTGACTTAGCTCCAATTGGTAGAGCGCCTGCCTTGTAAGCAGGATGTTACAGGTTCGAATCCTGTAGTCAGCATCATTATTAAGCATCCATCGTATAGTTGGTCTAGTATGCCGTCCTTCCAAGTCGGAGACGCGAGTTCGAAGCTCGCTGGATGCTCTCTATAAAATCTGACCCCAAGGAGGGAGTCGATGAGCGCAAGCGCAATAAAGAAAGCTGAACAGTTAGGAATGAATCCAAGCACAGCTTCCAATAGATTAACCAAAGATATTCTGTTCCATCTAGTATGCAAAACAGGTATGAATAATTGCCACCTATGTGGTGGTGAATTATCGAGAGAAGATTTCTCTATAGAACACAAAGTACCGTGGTTAGATAGTGAAAACCCTGTCCAAACTTTCTTTGATTTAGATAACATTGCATTCAGTCATTTGAAGTGTAATGTTGGGGCTTCAAGGGGTGTCAAAACACTGACGCCAGAAGAGGCTCGATCAAGAAAGTTAGAGCGCTATAAACGCTATCGAAGGGAAAATTACACACCTGAACGTAGGCGTGCTCAATATATCAGAACTGGCAAATAGCTTTCCGGCAGGATGCTCCATTTATTTAGAAGGACTTATGGATATTTGAAGTAGTCTAGCTTGTATGATAGTAGCGAGCGTGGGCTTTTACATAAACTATCTGAGATAAATACAAGGCTGCCTTTTAGGCGGCCTTTTTTTTATTGTAAAAGTGTAGAGAGTGTTACTATGGCAGATGAAAGACATAAGCCACATGAATATCATCGTGAGGTTTCGTTATCAAAAGAAACGTTCGACAAATATCGTAAAAAGAAAATAAAACGTTTCTCACTCGAACTTGTTATAGCTGGATGGTATAAAGTAGGAAATCAGAAAGCCCTCCATCGTGAAGATGGTAGTTTTGTTGATCAACTTATCTTTCAGCATGACAACCCGCATTTTAAATTGCAAGGTTATGTATTTAAGGGATGATCTAATGAAAAAGTTTTTGTTGATAGCAACTATGTTACTTTTATCAGGATGTGATGGTAATGAAAATAGTCAAGTCCAAAACCCAAGTCAGGGTTCAGCTACGCAATCTGTTCAAGGACAGCCTGCTGCACAGCAACCGCAAGTTGTATATGTGCAATCTGAACAACAGCCACAAAGTCCACCTGTGGTGTACCAGCAAGCTCCTCAGCAACCTGTCGTTGTGCAGAATCATGACTCTACCGGAAGTTTACTCACTGGTATGATGGTTGGCCATATGATGGCTAATAGCGTAGGCGGTGGGCGTTCTGATACAACTGTCATCAATAAAACATATACTAAGAAAGTATATGTTCAACCTAAACAATCCCGTAGTTATTATGGCAGCTCTAGCATCAGTCGTAGAAGTTACGGAACTCGGTCATACTCTGGACGTAGACGTTAATCAGAGAGGATGAAATGGAGATTCACTTACTTCATGGAGAACCTGATTTTTCAATTGGTGATTTAGTAAGAGTCAATACTGATCGAGCCAATTCTGCCAATGTCTTATCTGGAGATCGAGGGTCGATAGTCCGACCTTATGTCAGCACAGGACTACGGTTTGATGATGACTTACCTAGTTATTTCACAGTAAAAATGGAAAGCAACGATCGAGAATATATTTTTGAACCAAGATATCTCGAAAAAGATTTATATTCCTAAATTTTGTCATGGGGTTGTTAACTTTTCTTGGAGAGGGAAACGGTTAAATTTCCACAACTACTATGACGAATAGAGTCAAATCTGCGCAGTGATTTGGTTAAAAGTTTGGCTTCCGAGCTTTTAGCCGATGTGCCTGCGTTCTCATCGAAAACGACTCACCTCCTTACGTGTCGAAAAGTGATTAAGTTCACGTATTTGGTTCATGTATTAAAACCTTCTCGTACCGTATCTAGAGGACGGGTGTAATAATGGAATTGTAGATCTGTCAGAAATAATAAGCCTAATCAGCTTAAGCCGTCAACTGACAGGGAGCTTCTTGTTTACACTGGTTCCATCTTAACGATCCCTACTCCTTGGGGAAACAGATACTTATCTCTCCGGTAAGCTGACGGACGATGGTGAAAATGGACAAGTGGCGCTTGGCGGATTAACAACCTTGTTTCAGCCGCGAAGTAGACTCAACCTTGGTCGGTTGGGTAATACGGTCGATAGCCGTAGCGTACTGACTTAGTGATACGGTTAAGTGTCTTAGTTGTTAGAAGGCACTTAGCCATTATTCATTAGAGGTTATTATGCTTAAAACACATTTAACAGTAAAAGAAGCCTCTGAATGTATTCAATTCGCTCTCAGAGTGGTTAAAGATCGCCCAGAACTTCGATTTGGTCAAGCTCTCTATAATCATGTTTGGGAAAAATATCCATCCGTTGCTTCCCAACATCACGGAGGAGTTAACGACTTCTTTTATTGGACAGACAGGGTTAAAGTTATGTATTGCTTTCTTACTGTTTGGATTGAATAATTTAAAAAAATGTAGGAATTATACGTGTTTACGTTAGATGAGAAAATTGCCTTAGTCGAATTATTAGATAAAATGATAATTATCGAAGAAGCGAATCTGCGTAATTTACGCACCATTAAATTTCAAGTAAGACGACAGGCCGAGAAAGTCGATAAGAAGTTGAGAAACTTACGATCGGCTCGCGCTAAACTGGAGAGTATAAAATGAAACAAATAACCCCGGACAATAAAGCCTTCACTAAGACTAACTGTCCGACCTGCCGTTCGTTGGTTAACATCAGCTGGGAACAGTACAACAAAATTGTTGTCACTGGTAGTGGTTATATTGTTTGCGGTACTTGTAAGTCTACTTTGCTTTGTAAGAACACTCCTTCACTGGACACTCACAAAGTATAAAGAACACGAGAAGTCGTGTAGACACGGGGAAACCTGTAGTCGCCGCTCAATGAGAGGGTAGGGCTATCAACCCTTGAGATAAGCCCTCTTTGCGAGTTACAAGCCTACCAGCTATGGTTAAATAGCATATAGCCCCAGCATTGCATGAGCTTTGTTGGGGCTTTTTTATAAGCGTAATCTGGTAACTGAAAGGAATGCTTTCATGAAAATGACCTAGCTTAACTTCTAAATAGAGACGACTACTTGTTGATTGCGGCTTTACACCCTTAAAATAAGGGCGCGTAAGGTGAGGAATACCCCCACGATGATGGGAACTTTTTGTTGTAATGTAGAGGAAAAATAATGCGTACTCTGACTCTTCGTAAGGCATTCAAAACGTCTTGCGAGCTTAAAGAACGTTGCGTTAGCGGAAAAACGTGCTTAACTTCTAAAGTAGGTAAGTACGATATCTATGACAAAATGGGGAAACTCGAAGAAGTTGTAGATGGTGTTCATTCTGCCCAACAGGATGAAATCAATCGTCAGGTTGCAGCCATTAATTTGGTTTGCGACATTCGTACTCGCATTCAGGAAGCTAATAACAAACCTCTGCCGTATACGGAAGGGGCTACCATTAACGATCTGATTGCACGACAGGCAACTCTGAAAACTCTTCTTGGGTTCTACCCGGAAGATACAGAAGTTTCTGTGACTGATGTTCGTGGAATTCAGCTGACTGCTGAGCGTAACCGTGAAACTTTAGCGGATTCTACGAATCATTACCGCTCCTCTACAACAACGAGTCTGAACGTTCAGGGCACTAGCCAAGAAATAGCAGATCATCTCTCGGAAAAGCGTCTCGCTATCCGTGTAGAGCTGGAGACTGTGACTGGCAAGTTAGCGTATGCTAACATCACAGAGACGGTAGAGCTCACCGATGAAGAAGCTGAAATCCTCAGAGAGTTCCGTATCCCGGTCTAACGACTAGGTACGACTTTCCCAGGTGTTAGGGTGTGGCTATAAAATGTAGCGCTTTGCGCTGCTCCTTCCTGCTTAGGATTATATGCTGGAGTTGTAGAACGGACTAATATTTTAGACTTGGCGTCGAAGGTAGAGAAACTGGAGCCTTGTCGGTTGTAGAAATGTACCGTGAAAACCTCCTTTTGTACGGTTGTAGCAATGTACACATGTTGCAGTGTATCAATGTTCCAGCCACACTCTAACGTTTTTCCAAATATAGGAATCGGAAATATATGAATACTATCCGAGAAAGAGAGAGATCTCCTGTTCTGAGAATGAACGGTTGGCCTTTAGCTGCACATTTTGCGTTCCGTCAGAAAGATGGAAGTCTGCAATACTATCATACGAACCCTCGTACAATAAACGCAACAAGGATTAATGATGGAAAACCAAGTCCAAAAATTCCTGGATGACAGTTTGGAAATTTCTAAAGTGGATAACGTCCCACAACTGGCAGTTATTCTCTTCAATGTCAAACATCTGGAAAGCGCGATCCGTTCTGCACGTAACATCGTAACTGAGATGCGTGTAGCAGCCCCGTTGTTCGAGGCTGAGATCCGTCCTCTGAAACTGGAGGTCAAGGAACTTTCGCGTAAACCAGCTACCGCCGAAAATCGCAAAGCACTGTCTAAAAAGGCCAAGCGTCTGAACGTGCTGCGCTCACTCATTACTCAGATCCAAACCGATCTGTCTAATTTCCGCGACGCTATCAAGAAAGACCGTGAAAAACTCAATGTCACGGTTGAAGCGCTGCGCGAATACTACCGCAAAAACCCGGAAGAGCCGCTGGCAGAATGCCAGAAAGAAGGTTAAAAATGACCTTCGTGGAAGAAGCAGAGAAATTAGCTCTGCAACACCACCACGGCCAGAAATACCGTGACCAGACCTATATGGATGGTCACATCTATCCCGTAGTCATGCAAGCCGAGTTAATAGCTCGTGGTGCGAAACTGTCTGAAACTGAAGTCGATTGTATTATGGCAATTGCATATTGTCATGATTTAATTGAAGACACGACGGTTTCGATTGACATGATACGAGATCTGGATCGTGTACCTCTGTGTGTACCGAACGCCGTCGCTGCCTTGACTAAAATGGATGGGCAGCCTCATGGGGAATATTTGGAAGCCATTATTCGTTGTAGCATTTACGCTACAATTGTTAAATTGGCTGATAGTTTAGTGAACTTGCGTACATCGTTATGTTCGGGAGCTTCTCAAAACATTCTTCAATATTCCAACAACATCAACTACCTATCAACGGTGGTGTGTCGTGAGATAGAGCGTCGTAAAGGCGCTTTTTGATTCTCAGGAGGAGAACATGACAAAGCACGTAGGAGAAGTTCACCATGATTGGGAAATACTAAGTTATCATAACAGATTAAATGTTACTGCAAGGAGTATTTCCAATGGGTATATTGCTGAAAATGTTCAAATGGGACATTTAAGAAGAAACCTTGTGAAAAATCCATATAACAAATCCGTTTACGGAATAGGTTATGTGGGTGTTGGTGAAACTCCCACTACAGAAAATGGTAGATCTACAAGGGTTTATCGTCTATGGAGTGATATGTTAAGAAGATGTTATTCAGGAGAATCTAAATATCCAACTTATTCGGATTGTTCTGTTGATGAATCTTGGCATTGCTTTCAAACGTTCGCTTCCGATATTAAGTCCATAGAAGGTTACGAGTTGTGGTTAAAAGATCATAACTACCAATTGGATAAAGATGTCAAAGTGGAAGGTAATAGGTTGTACAGCAAAGATACCTGCATGTTCATTACTTTCCAAGAGAATCAATCTGCTAGGAAATTTCGAGTATGAAATTGAACGCCGTAAAGGTGCCTTCTAAGCGTAAACTCGTTTGTTATGGCATCGTTGTAGCGCTTCTTATTGGAGCCTACATGTCTCGCCACATTGTGGCCTTGCGTGCTTTACAGTTTAAAGACTGTGTGGCAGCAAAATACGACCTTCGTCGTGAAACTAACTTCCGTTTCCTCACCGGTGCTTGCACTGCGGAAGGGAAAGATGGTGGTCAGGTGTACGTAAATCAATTACGTGCATTCGGAAGTGACCATTCCGGTCAAGATGTAGATCACACTAACTAACCAGTCGAGGTTATAAATGTTTGGTTTTAAACGTAAAGCTAAAGAAATCAAAACTGATCTGATCAAAGCGGACAATCGCAAACTCCTGAAAGCCGCTGTCGGAGCCGGTATCTGGATCAGCTCGGCTGATGGTAACATCGAAGACTCCGAAGTTAAAAAGCTGGAGAAAGTAATTTCTTCTAACCAGCATCTGAAAGTCTTCGGTGGTGAAACAACCAGCACCGTAGATGAATACGAACAGTTGTTCACCGATTCGGTTCGTGCCGGTCGTCTGGAAGTGCGTAAACTGCTGGGCGAAATCGCCAGCAACCGTGAAGAAGCAGAGCTGGTTCTGGTCATCGTACTGGACGTGGCAGAAGCTAACGGCAACGTCGGCGACGACGAACAGGCCGTAATCAACGAAATCGGTAAACTGCTGGGCCTCGATCCGAGCAAATACTAAGGCGGAACTGTCGTGAAAAATAATTCACCTAGCCAACAGCGTTACAGAGCTAAGCGTAGCGCTGCACGGTACAGAAAATCGGCTGTAGAGTTTGATTTTTATAAGCGGCGTATTGGCGAACTTTGTGAACAGTTCCCGGAAGCGTTTAATAAGCGCTTCCCTCTTCCACTGTCAATTGGTATTCATCATCAATTGCTGGAATCCACTCAATTCACTGAGAAAGAGATCTCTGCTCTCCTCAAGGTTTGGGTGAATCGCTGGGAATACAAGTGCATGGCAACGTCCGTTGGTCGCCGTTTCGATATTTTCGGAGTGGAGTCTGGTTGGATTCATGCCAAAGAGATGAATGGTTTCATCAAAGAAACTGTAAGGCTTCGTCCACAAGTGCTTCGTATTTTCTGTAAGCGTTACCTGAAAAAGACAGGACGCCCTGCTTTAATCTGCATTCCAGTAGGGGATCGTCCTGAATTGGAGATCGATCATGAGTCAGAGTAAAAATCTGAACACCGATGTGATTAATTTGATGTCTGAAAATGCTCGGGTTCAGTATGAGGGTGGCAATCCATTCTTAATGCAAGATCCGCGTCGTCTTCAAACTCAAGAAGATCGTCGAATTGCTCAGAATAATGGTCAGATTGGTAAGTTTGATAACGTACCTAATGACCAGAAACCTGATCCAGAGCGAATCACAGCCGGTATTACTGGTTGTGTTGTAGTTGACTGCGCAGAACATTTGCGTGATAACTATAAAAAGTGGTATGGAGAAACTCTCCATCAGTTCGCTCGTGGAAGCATCAAAGGTGACAGCTATGGTCGCTTCCAGGATGGGGAACCGATCCGTACTTCTCTGTTAGTGCGTGACGTACAACATGAAGACGGTACACGTTTCCTCTACACTCTGAATTCTGTATACGAGGTACTCTCGTGATCAAACTCCATCTTAACGGTATCGAATCGGCTCTTCGCTGGACTAATTTCAGCGATGGTGCCAGTGCAGTGTGTTTACTAGGCCATCCTCCAGTTTTTGCTGACACGGCCTTCATCACCTGCATTGCCGATGGTGGACTTCACGATAGCCTGTTCCATGTGGCGCAGGTTCTCGATATCGTTCGTAATCTCAATCCACGGATCAAGACGACTCTGTACATTCCATACACTCCGTATGCTCGTGCAGACCGCCACATGGTGGACCGAGATTCGTTCGGCCTGCAAGTCTACACTACGGCGCTGAATAAGCTGAATTTCGATAAAGTGGTGATTGTAGATCCCCACTCGGATGTAGCTCCTGCATTAATCAATAACTGCAAAGTGATTAGTCAGGCAGACGTTATCGCTACCGATCCGGTGACGAGCTGGTTCAGCACGAAAGACTTCCTTCTGGTTTCGCCGGACGCAGGGAGTCTTAAAAAGATCGGTAAAGTCGCTTCTCTTTTGAAGCGTGATGTTGTGGTGTTAGGAAAAGATCGTGATGTTACCGATGGACGTATTACCAATACTCGAATTTTGGGTGATTCCTCTATTGTCAATGGCCGTGATTGTATCATTGTCGATGACATTTGTGATGGAGGCGGTACGTTCATTGCAGCGGCACAAGCGCTGTATTCTGCTGGTGCAAATAGCGTTGAGCTGTTTGTTACTCACGGTATCTTTAGTCGTGGTCTGTCTCCGTTAGTTGATGCTGGATTTACCCGCATCATCACCACTAACTCAATTGGGCTAGATTTACAGGGTTGTCGTAAAAGCGAACACCCTGATTTAGTCCGTGTCATAGAGTGTGAAGCTCTGTATGCTGCCCGCAATACTGCTGGAGGTTTTCGTTAATGCACATTAACCCTATTTTTGCGATTGACGGGTACAAATTGGGCCATCGTGCTCAATATCCAAAAGGCACTACCCGAATCTTCGGTAACTTTACTCCTCGCACTAATAAGCATTTTAAATCTCCGTTCTTCAACAGTAAAGCAGGTTCTCCGCTGATCTGGGCCGGTACTCAGGCATTCCTGATGCAATGGTTCATCGATGAGTTCAAAGAAAACTTCTTCGAAAAACCTCGTAAAGAGGTTGTTGAAGAGTTCAAAGCTTTCTGTGACGAATATATCGGTCCGGATGCTGTAAGCGAAGATGGTGTTGAAGCTCTGCATAAGCTGGGTTTCCTGCCTCTGCGCATTAAAAGCATCCCGGAGGGTTCGATGGTTATGATGGGTACTCCTGTACTCACCGTAATTAATACACTGCCGGATTTTTACTGGCTGGTGAACTTCTTCGAAACCCTCATGAGTGCGGAGCTGTGGCCTGTAGCGACAGCAGCAACAATTGCCTTCAACTACAAGTGTATCGGTACCTACTGGTCGCATATTACTTGCGATAATAACGATCACATTCCGTATCAATTCCACGACTTCTCTGCTCGTGGTGATATGGGTATGTGGGCGTGTACTCTGGTAGGTATGGGGCACCTGATGAACTTCCGTGGAACTGACTCGGTATTCGCTCGTATGCGAGTTAAAGAGCAGTATTCTCCGAAAGGCATTCTGGCACAAAGCGTTAACGCTACCGAGCACTCGGTTATGTGCATGGGGCAGAAAGAATCAGAGATCGGTACGTTCAGACGTTTGATCAACGAAGTCTATCCAACTGGTATCCTTTCTATCGTTTCCGATACGTGGGATTTCTGGAAGGTTGTGACTGAATTCTTACCAGAACTGAAAGACGAGATTGTTGCTCGTCAAGGCACTGTCGTTATCCGCCCAGATTCTGGTGATCCCGTACATATCCTGTGTGGTCGCGATGTTGTGGACTTGAGCAGTCGTGAGCATTTGGGGGAAGTACAGACCATCGCTTCTAAAGACAAGCATGTCCAAGCAGGCGCCGTTGTCAAATATCAGGGTGAGTATTTCGATTTTGTTGATGGGGTGTTAACCAAAATCCCAGAACACGTGGTAGCGGGTTTAATCTCCTGCCTGTGGCGTACTTTTGGTGGTACTGTCAACAAGAAAGGTTATAAAGTACTCGACGCACACATCGGTGCTATCTATGGTGATTCCATCACTATGGCCCGTGCCGAAGAAATCTTCAGCCGTTTGGCTAATAAAGGTTTCGCATCGTCAAACGTAGTGCTGGGTGTTGGATCTTACACCTACCAGTACGTAACCC